>ENA-UOOC01000423-UOOC01000423.1-human-gut-metagenome-genome-assembly--contig:-C48old-NODE-423-length-43129-cov-6.092956_pt1 | contig 43129 bp, 30 predicted proteins | sample MGYA00242469_ERZ724016 | MGnify/ENA metagenome assembly ERZ724016 | reverse complement strand
ATAAACATGAATTTCCTTATTATAGCCTATCCTTTTCAGGATTGATTGAGTTTTTTCTATGCAATCGGTTCTGTCCTCCGGCAAAATTTCTTCTTCAAAGGCATATGTTACGCCATCGACAGAAGTAAGCTCCATGTCGTCTTTTCTTGAAAATGTATCGTTGGGTTCGCTCAGCGCTATGCTCTGCTTATTATATATCAATTCCGGCGCGGGGCTTGAACCGCAGGATGACAAGCCAAGCAAAATGTATAGCAGAAGTATTAAAGCTAAACTCTTTTTCATATATCAATTCCTCCCACATCAGCATTATCAGATAAATTATAGTTGGTCTGTCTGAGCTTGTCAAGCATAGTCAAATTAAGTGGACAAACAAGCCTCAATGTGCTATAATGGTTATAGAATTTGCAAAAGCACCAAGGAGGCAAATACAATGGTTTACACAGTAACATTCAATCCCGCCGTTGACTATGTTGTTCAGGCGGATGATATCACAGTCGGAGGACTTAACCGCACTAAAAGCGAAAAAATCTACTTCGGCGGCAAGGGAATCAACGTTTCCATGGTTCTTGCCGAGCTGGGAGTTAAATCAAAGGCTCTGGGCTTTGTTGCAGGATTTACCGGAGATGCCATTGAAAAAGGCGTGCGCGATTGCGGCGTTGATACCGACTTTGTGCATCTTAAAAGCGGCTTCTCGCGGATAAACGTAAAGATAAAGTCGGAGTGTGAGACCGAGATCAACGGTCAGGGACCTGTTATCGACGACAATGCGCTTGAGCAGCTTTTTACCAAGATCGACGCCGTTTCGGACGGAGACACCATCGTTCTTGCAGGCAGCATCCCCGAAAGTATGCCTTCAGACATATACGAAAGAATTTTGGAGTGCTTGCAGGACAGAAGGGTTATGGCTGTTGTGGACGCAACAAAGGATCTGCTTCTGAACGTGCTGAAATACAAGCCGTATCTTGTAAAGCCCAACAACCACGAGCTTGAAGAGATGTTCGGCGTTACCCTGAAAACCATCGGCGAGATAGAGGAATACGCCCGAAAGCTTAAAGACATGGGTGCGCGGAACGTGCTTGTTTCCATGGCTGGCGACGGCGCACTGCTTCTTGACCAGAGCGGCAGAACACATGTCTGCGGAGTGTGCAGAGGAACGGTTAAAAACTCGGTAGGCGCGGGCGATTCGATGGTCGCGGGATTTTTAGCGGGCTCTGTCGGCGGCGATTATGATTACGCCTTAAAGCTCGGCACAGCCGCGGGCGGCGCGACTGCCTTTTCGGACGGTCTTGCCGAAAGAAAGCTGATATTCGAGCTTTTGGAACAGCTGAAATAATATATCAATCGGCGGATATCGCTTTTCCGCCTGATAATAATAATCTCCGGCAGGTTTATAGTAAATTGTGGCTATAGGCTTGCCGGAGATTTGCTTAGAGCAGTCCCGCAAAAATATTTTAAAATTTTTTCTGATTTTTTCAACCTTTTTCATTTCAAAAACATCTATATTATAGTAGCTACTAAAAGCAGAACAAACCACAGCTGAAAGAAGTGAACGACATGAGCGATGATGTAAATGTAAGCGAATATTTAAAGCAGTCAACCGAAAACCTTGTGCTTATGACCCTTGCTGGAAAGCAGCGGGCATACGAAGCCCTGGTACTGCGTTATGAGCGTGTAGTCATGGCTTCCGCTATGCAGATTGTAAAAAGCGAATACATGGCGCAGGATGCCGCTCAGGACGCTTTTGTAACGGCATGGCTTAAGCTCGACGCCCTTGCCACCCCGGAGAAATTCGGGCAGTGGGTGGCTAAAATCGTCAGAAACAGCGCGCTCGGAATGGCACAAAAGTTCCGCGATTACATCGACATCAACTCGTTCACAGGCTATGAAAGCTGTTTTGCAGTGCCGTTTGAAGACTCGCTTTCATCCGGCGATGACTATTCCCAGCTTCACAGCAGCATAAACTCGCTTACGGACAAGGTGAAAAAGGTCATCTGCCTTTACTACTTTGAGGGGCTTTCCATATCCCAGATAGCCGCACAGATGAGCATAAGCGAGGGAACGGTAAAGCGGCAGCTTCACGACGGCAGACAAAAAATCAGAAAGGATTTGTGTTCTATGAATGAAACTATAGATGATACCTTGGTAGAAAGAGTTATGAAAAAGGTTGCGGAGTTTTGTCTTTATTGGTGGTATCAGGACGATAAAACCGACTTTGTGGCATCCTACAAGCCGCTTCTTGAAGAGGTTGAGGCGCTGCCGGAGTCCGAAAAGAAGAACCATGCCTTGGCGGATATACTACAGCTTGGCTGGTGGTATTCCGACGACAAGAGCGACGAAGCTCTGGCAAGGTTAAAGCAAGCCGCCCTCAACGGCAAAAACGAAGACGCAATGCAAGCGGTTATGTCCATTGAGCACGACAAGCTCTCCGGAAAAGACAAAATTGAATATGCGCAGAGCGTCCAGCTGCCCTATCTTGAAGAAAACGGATTCACAAAAACGCAGGCATATGTCTGGTTCTGGATGGGATATGCATATATCAATGCCGACAATCCGGAAATAGAGAATGCTGCGGCAGCGTTTAATAAGACCTTGGAGCTTTTAGAGCCGCAGGATATTTACTACGCCAACGCGCTTTCGGCATTAAAGCTGTGCAGGCTGTATTCAGAAAATCGGGATAATCTCAAAAAGCAGGTCTGCGCAGTGGCATACGATTTAAGGATGTATAACGGCGAGCTTAAGCTTTATTCACAGCCCGGATTTAGCCTGCACGATCCCGGCTACTTCTCATATATTTTATATTACGCGGTAAGGCGGTTAGACATATTGACCTGCAAGGCGGGCATCGGCGAAACAGTCCGCGAACAGGGTCACAGTGCAACGCTTGTCAGCACATCGGAAACGGTCGATACCCCTGCCGGACGGTTTGAGGGCTGCGAACTCTGGCAGAAGGATGGAATCAGCTTTTACATCAAGCCGGGAGTAGGCATAGTAAAGAGCGTGTCGCTGAAATGCTATGACTGTGGCGAAGTGGTGCTTGATGAGTATAATATTAAGTCAGGCTCGGGAAAAATGCCCCTCGGAGTTGGAAACAGCTGGAAATATGTCAGCTCTGCACCCGAGTGTATTGACTTCTGCGAGGAATACGAGGTTATCTTCTCAGAAGGCAGCGAGCGGGCTGTGCTGTCAAGCTTCACCGCCGTCGAAAGAGTAAAATATGACGAAAACAGCTGGAATGACATTAAGCTTAAGCTGGCGGCAGACTATAACACCTTGGCAGACCGTTTCGATAATGACGACCGGGATTCAGACGGCAGTATGCGCATGGCAATCTTCAATACCCTTAAAAGAATGCAAGAGCTTGCCAAAACTACGTACCAAAAACTCGTTTCGGACAGAGCGGATTCCACCATGAGAAGAATACTCACCTCCAGCCCCAACTTATCGCCTGACTGCAAGGAAGTAAGCATATGGAACTTCTTCAAAGTCTGCTTAATCAACTCTAAGGACGGCGTGAAGTCTCTTGACAACAGAAACTACTACCATTTCGAGTGGAAGCAGTGGTACGGCGCAGCGTATATGCTTTTGCACAACTTCATGCTTGAGGAGCTTAACAACTGCGGCGCCGTCTGGGACGACGTCTGGAAGCCGGGCTACAGTGCCGAAAAGACGCTCGGCGTCTATAACGATAAAATAACCGCTTCCATCACCTGTGAGGACGGCGGAACGGTTACAACGGCGGCGGGAACCTTTGAAAACTGCCTTAAGCTCACAATCGATTACAGCGGATTTAACGATAGCTGCAACTACATGAACGGCAAAAAGGAATACTTCTTTGCCAACGGCATCGGCATAGTAAGGTGCATCCACCACATCGGCTGGGCTGTATACGAGCTTGAAAGCTACGAAGGCACAGGCGAGGGCTATATGCCGCTTGAAGAGGGAATCTCACGGCATTACAAGGGCGTTGATTTCCCCTACGGCATGAGGGGCGAGGTTGATTTTGTCTGCGTTACCGATGACAACGGTCAGCTGATGATGATAGTTGACCAGACAGGTCAGCAGAACAGAGCTGACTGGAACAACTCCGACCAGCCCAAAAAGTGGCATATCAAGAAATAGTATTTAGCGGATTTTCGCATTGAGTCTGCGACCGTCCGCAAGCCGATAAAACAGCAAAAAAAGAGCCGGGAGGTCTGGCGATTTGCCATCCTCCCGGCTCTTGTTTATTCATTCACGATTTTACCCGATCACGCTCTTATGTCGGTGTCAAACATATTAGTACTTTTCTTGGCAGTATGTCCGAACCTGAGCAGCCAGAGAGCATATGTAACCGAAACGCCGCACATTACCACTGCAACGATTATCTCAAACTTCCTCGTGCCGGTAACGGCGAACACACTGAGCGAATTTACAACGCAGTGCGCAATGATACACGGCAGCAGGCTTTTGCCCTTGTAGAAGATTGTTGCAAACAGGAAGCCTATTGCAATCGCATAGCACATCTGCAAACAGGTGGATATGAAGTCCGCGCCGTTTATCAGATTGACTATATGACCTATGCCAAAGGTGATACTTGTGACAACAAATGCCCTGATAACGTTGTTTTTGCCGATTGCCTTGAAAAGCAGTCCGCGGAAGATGATTTCTTCGATAAAGCCCACGCATATCATGCTGATAATATGTAATATGGTCTCGCCGAAGGAAACCTTCATTGTAACGCCGTTCCAAAGGTTTGTTGACATGATTACAAGCAGCGGAATAAAGAACAGATAGTTCTTTAAGTTGCCCTCAAACCTGCACAGACCGTATTTTTTCATCAGATCGTTTCTTTTTATCCAGACGAAAAGAATCAGCGCAAGCAGCAGTCCAACCGGCACGGTGATTATCTTGTATATTCCAAGCGCCTCCGACGCCTTATCCGCAACGCTGAACAAAATCACGTAGGCGGCAATCCATATCAATGTAAACGTAACTTCAAATCTTTCGTATAGCTTTCTCATAATTTTTCCCCTCTCTTTTACTATCCTGCCGACTGAATGTGACTTATTCCGGTCATCCCCTCTTGCAGCTGCAATATTGCCCCGCGATAGACACGGTTCAAATGCTCCGACGCAACGCTTTCGTCAAATCTCAGGTTATTATTGGCGATGATGCTTGCATACCCGTGGACGAACATTGCAAGCGTTATAAACACCTCTTTTGTCTGCTTGACGGTAAGACCCATAGCCCTTTGCATTGCGTTGATAACAGGACTCAGTTCATCGGAATCCACCATTTCAAACAGACTGTTTTCGGTGGCAAAGCCCGACTGAAACAGAAACCTGAACAAATTAGGCTCCTCAACCGAAAAGCGGATATAATTCAGCCCGATACCAAGCATAATGTTACGGCTCGGCGGTACGTTCATTATATATTCCGTGTGGAACCTGCCTGTCTTTTCGTAGACAGCTCTTTTTAAGTCCTCGATTTTCGCGAAATGATACATTACCGGCTGCGTAGAGCAGCCTAACCTCTTTGCAACCGTCCTTGCATTGACGTTTGCTTCACCATCGGCTCTTGTTACTTGAAAAGCCGCATCTACAACCATCTCTTCTGTGATTTTCGCCCTCGGCGGCATAAATGCTATCCCTCTTTTTTATAACGTTTGTTATATAACAATAATTATATATTGGATTTCCGTATTTGTCAAGTGGTTTGCGGCATTTTTTCGGCTTATGATTCTGGAAGAATCATGGAGCTGAAATCCGCTTAAAAATGAATATTCTATCTATAATGCTGCCCGCCCTGCTTCCATTAAAAAAGCAGGACGGGCACAAGCATATTTATGATTGGAGATCATATGGGAAAATAAACACTGGAGACATGAGCATTAAACCGGATTTGTTTGTAATATCTAAAGCATTATATCGCCATAACGAGGACGATTCTACATCAATCCGACGCAAAACCGATATTATTCCACAATATCGTCTGATTCCTTGACAGAATTGAAGCGGTTTCTGAACTCCTTGGGGGTTACGCCGATCTTTTTGCGGAATATCCTGTTGTAGTTTGAAAGGTTGTAATATCCGCAGTTCTGGGCGATATCTATTATCTTCTGGTCGGTGTACCTCAGCATCTCGCAGGAGGCGTTGATTCGCAGATGGGTGATATATTCAATTGCGGTTACCCCCATCACCTTTTTGAACAGAGCCATAAATGCGGTTTCGCTTCGGGCGGCAAGCCTTGCAAGCTCCGCGATTTTTATATCCGCGGTGTAATTATCGGCGATATACTTTAAAACCGGCTGCAAAATTTCCATGTCGGCATCGAGCTTGGCTGAAAATTCGTTTTTTACAATATATTCGTTGCGCACAAGCTCGTATAAAAGCTCGGTCAGCCTGCTTTTTAACAGCAGGTCCGAAAGAGGAGAGTTCTGCCCAGCCGCTTCGACAGCCTCGTTTAAAATCGACGATATCCTGTCATAGCCGATATCGGTAGGTCTTATCGGGTTTTTAACGGCGTCCTTCTGATTTATCAGCCTGCCGAAGATTTCTATATAGCTCCGCTCGTATTCGCCTATTCCCAGCAGCTCCGCACGGAAAATCAGGGTGTCGTAGTAGACAAAGCCGCCGTCCTGTATGTGGGTATCGTGAAGGATTCCGGGAACCTTTATAATGATATCTCCCTTATGAAGCTCGTAGGTCTGCATTCCGATTCGGCAGTACGCCACGCCGTCTCTGATAAAATTAATTTCAAACTCGTTGTGCCAGTGAAGCCCCACGTTAAGGTAATATTCCGGAATCCTGCTTGGTATACACCTGTAAAGCTTTTGCGCAGTGGTGTGCTGGATGTGTTCAAACAGATGCTCATACTCCTTCAAGACCTCATCTCCCTCCTGTAAAATAGTATCATTATAGTATGCTTTAATATTAGTCTTTTACTGAATCAATATCGGTTTCCCCTGTTACTTTGCATTATATCACCACACCGTTCTAATTGCAACACTGTCATTTTTCACAATTTTTCGGTCGATTTTTTGTGACGGTAAAAATCAAAAGCTGCGTGATAGTATCAGTCCTGACAACAATTGCAGTAGAAAACAATCGGATAATGCTTTAGTATGATGGTATAGGCAAAACCGTCTACAAGAAAGGAAACGGTGACTGTATATGAATAAATCATACATTAAAAGGATTTTTGCACTTGTTGTGACAACTGTCATTCTGTTTTCAGTGACAGCCTGTTCAAAGGGCGGGCGCAAGATCATCGAAGTAACCCTATCGACCGAGGACTACGAAGCCATCCTTGCTGCGGCAGGCGTAAAGCTTCCCGACGCCGAAACCTGCTCCTCTACCGGCACAACGGTAAAGTGGCTTTCGTGGGAGGACGACTTCCACAACTATTCCGAAGACGAAATCGTCAACACCGGCTATTTCACCTTCAAGGAAAAATACGGCTGCGAGGTGGAATGGATAGAAACCGAATACAACTCGCGCTATGACACCCTGGCAAACCTTATACTTGCAGATGAAGCTCCCGACGGCTACCCGGGAGCTTCCGACACCTTCCCCACCCGCGCTATAAAGGGCATTTTCCAGTCGGTTGACGAGTATATCGACTATTCCGATCCTCTCTGGCAGGGAATAAAGGACTATGCCGACAAATACTTCTCTCTTGGCGGCAAGCACTATACCATGATTTCAAATACCCGCTTCGGAAGAGTATGCGCATATAACAGGCGCACCATAGACGAATGGGGCTTTGATGACCCCGCGGAGCTTTTTGCCAACTACGAATGGACATGGAACAGATTTTCGGATATGTGCATTGAGTTCTCCGACCCCGACGAGGAAAGATACGCCCTTGACGGCTGGACATGGGACAGCGCGATAATGGCTTCATGCGGCACAAACATAATAGCATACAACCCTGAAACCGGACTGTTTGAATCAAGGGTAGACGACCCCAGACCTCAGCAGGCGGCAGACGTTGTTTACAATCTCTGTAAGAACAACTGCGTTTATCCCCTTTGGCAGCGCGGCTGGAAAATTCGCAACGAGGTTGACGGCGGCGGCATGAACGAGGGCAAGCTTTTATTCTACATAGAAGGCTCGTGGGCGTTCACCGGTCCTGTCGATGAGATTTCAGCCGTTTGGGGAGATGTTGCCCAGAACGAAATAATGTTTGTTCCTGTTCCGAGAAACGAACACGGCGACGGCGTTTATTACCTTGAAGCAACTCAGACCGCCTACTGCATAGTTGCGGGCTGCGATAACCCCGAGGGCATAGCGCTTCTTGCCTCCTGCGAAAGATTTAAGCAGATAGACCCCACCGTTATCGATATCGACCGCAAGCAGCTTAAGGAAACCTATCTCTGGACCGACGAAATGCTTGAAATGTACGACACCTGCATGGAGCTGGTTTCCTCCGGCGACGTTGCGATAATCGACTACTACAGCGGCGTTGGCGATACTCTTGACGATGTGTCCTCTAAATTCCAGAGCTTTGCAAGAAGCAGCAACGTTTCATCATGGGCACAGATTAAGGAAGCCAATCAGGAAAAATTCGACTACTATCTCAAAGAGCTTAACGACTCGCTGATAGAGTTCAACAAAAATTCGTAATGTCAGCGGCATAACGGCAAGGAGCTTGTAAAAATGAAAAGAATCATACTGCTTTTGCTTGCGGCGGCGCTTCTTGCAGGATGCGCGCCCAAGCAAACCGAGCCGAGAAAGAAAAAGCAGGTAGAGCTTGCTGAAGTGGAGACCATTTCGGTCGAAGCCGAAAGCGGAAGGCTTTTGGGCAATGCGTCAATCGCAAAATCTCGTGATGGCTTCAGCGGCGAGGGATATGTAACCGGCTTTAAAGACTCCGGCGACGGTGTGGAGCTTACAGTCTCCATCCACTACGGCTGCCATTACGACCTTGCGTTTTACATCAATTCAAACGGCTCGTATAAGGAAAACAAAATCCTTATCGACGGCGAAAAGGCGGCGGACGTATCAACCGAGAGCGATGAATTTGCGGAATGCCTTGTGCAAAAGATATGGATTCCGGAGGGCGAACACAAAATCAGTCTGACAAAGGGCTGGGTGGATTTTGACAGGCTCGAAATCAGGCAGTCCGAGCTTTTAGACAACGATATATACAGCCTTTCAACCGAGCTTTGCAACCCCAACGCAACTAAAGCCGCAAAGAGCCTGTATCGCTATCTTATGAGCATATACGGAAGCTACACCTTAAGCGGTCAGCACTCCACCTTGGGTATGACCTCTGACGAGTTTGATTCTATCAATCGAAAAACCGGCAAGACCCCCGCGCTGATTGAAATAGACCTGTCGAAGGTGACAACGCCCTATTCCGAGGAATACAAGAATCTGGACCCCTATATCGACAGAATAAAGCAGTTCGACAAAGAGGGCGGAATAGTGGTGCTGAACTGGCACTGGTACGCTCCCGAAAAGTATATCTTAAACAGTGCAGACCAGCCGTGGTGGAGAGGCTTTTACGCCGAAGCAGCAAGCATTGATCTCGAAAAGATAATGAATGGTGAGGACGCGCAGGGTCTTGCACTTCTGGATGAGGATATAGACATCATTGCCGAGGCTCTTAAGACTCTTCAGAAAAAGAAGATTCCGGTTCTGCTCAGACCTCTGCATGAGGCTCCGGGTGGATGGTTCTGGTGGGGAGCAAGCGGCGCAGAGCCTTACAAAAAGCTATACATCCACCTTTACGACCGCTTAACCAACTATCACAAGATTAACAATCTGATTTGGGTATGGAACGGCGAAAGTGCGGAGTGGTACCCGGGAGACGAATATGTTGACATAGCCTCGACCGACATCTACGCCGACAAGCACGAGTATACAACTCAGATAAACAAATTCATCGCAGTGGGTGAAGCCGCGGGCGGCAAAAAGCCGGTTGCTCTTGCCGAAAACGGAGTTCAGATAGACCCGGACATGATGGAAAGGGACAACGTATACTGGCTCTACTTCTGCACATGGGGCGGCGAATACTGCACAACGGACATGTACACATCGGATGAAATGTTTGATAAGGTGTTCAACTCCGAGCAGGTCTTGACACTTGACGAGCTTCCCGACTGGAGGAAGTATTAGGCATATAACAAAAGCTGCTACTATCACTTCATAATATTTTTAAAAACATATCGGGTAAGGTGCAATCTGCCTTGCCCGATATTTTATATAGATCTTAGCTAAAGGTTACACTGTATTTTATTGGTGGCTGTCAGAAATTTTACCCCCTGATTCCGCAAAAGTCAGGTGATTAAGCTGCGCTATTTTTTAGTCTTTTAAATCATCTCTCACAAACGAATACACATTGCAGTCAGACAATTCGCCGTTTACATCAAACCTTTTTCTGAGCGTTCCTTCCTTTGCAAAGCCCGCTTTTTGCAGGGTTCTGTTTGAGCCGATATTGTCAACATGCGCATAGGCTTCGATTCTTTCCAAGCCCATGGTTTCTATCCCGAACCTGCATACCGCCTTTAAGACCTTTGTGTTGATTCCGCGGTTCCAATAGGACTTCCTGATAAAATATCCGACCTCCGCGCAGGTGTTATGATTGAAGAAATTAAACAGCTGTATCTGACCGATTACTTCTCCACGATAGGTCGCGACCCACGAATACTCCCTTTTGCCCTTGAAGCCCTTTATGCGGCTTTGCTGCACACGAATCTCGCGCTCCTCATTCCAGTCGCAGGGCTTTTTGTAGCCCCCGAAATATGTAAAATTGGATTCTTCGTTATGTATTTCCCAGAACGGTCTGGCATCATTTTCAGGCTGATGCTGCCGAAGGTAAATATCCTCGTCCACCCGAATCGGGATAAACTCTTTAAACAAATCGCTGAATGACATGCTAATCCTCCATTCTTATTTGATAAACCTATTATACAACAGATTTTCCTGTTATACAACAGTTTTTCCTATATGTATTATCATTTCTTGTGAAGTGTGATATAATTGAATACACAAACAAGCCCGCATCATCCCCAAAAAAGTCAAGACAGCCACTGCAATAGCTGTTATAATACGGTTATATCGCGATATATCACCACAAGGAGGTAAGTATGAGCTATCCAAGCTACACAAAATCAGTGATATGCTACATCGAAGCGCATATTGCGGATGAAAAGATAAACCACGACGATCTGGCTCGGCAAATCGGGTATTCGTGGGAGCATATACGGGATATGTTCCGCAACGATACCGGCTGCTCCATAGCACGGTATATTCAGGGACGCAAGATAAAGCGTTCCGCTCTCGAGCTTATCCACACGGACAAAACAATACTTGATATTGCTTTATGCTACGGATTCAATAATCCCGAAACATACACCCGCGCCTTTCGCCGTGTTACGGGAATGACTCCCGGCGAATTCCGCCGTCTCAGACCGCTTGTGGGCAAGGAAGAGCTTCTTACCGGCGTTTACGGCATAGGACTGCTTACCAAAAAGGAAAGAAGGAGTGATATTATGCACAAGGATATTTACCGCAACAACGACAGCACTATTTTATACGGAGTCCCGAAATCGGGCTGGGGAGAATACGGCGGGCTTACCCCGTATCCGATCTGCCTGAAATCGGTGGCTGCATATCTCGGCGAGGATATTGACTATTCTCTTATTATGGCTGCAAGCGGCGTGGCTTTCCGCTTTGTCTGGAACAGCTCGGCTTGGGACTTAAGCAATGTCGATATCTTCCACACATTCACCGAAAGCAACGAAGTTTATGGACTTGCGGCAGAGGCACTGGGACGAGAGTTTTTCGTCCTCGAAAGAAACAGCGACACCACAAAGGATGAATTTATCTCATTTATAAAATCGCATATCGACGAGGGCTATCCCTGCATTGCTCTCGGCATTATCGGACCGCCAGAAGCCTGCATCATCACCGGCTACAGAAAAAACGGTGAGGAGCTTCTGGGCTGGAATTTCTTCCAAGCCGACCCCGAGTTCGGCGGAAACGTAGAAATCGACGAAAGCGGCTACTTTATCAGCAGCTCGTGGTGGGAAAACAGCGACACGCAAGCCGTAATGTGCATGGGTGCTATAAAGGGCGAGCGTTTTTCGGCAGACAGGATAATCCAAAATGCCATAAAAGCACTAAGCGGCAGACTTGACAGCGGCTACTGCAAGGGAGTTTCCGCCTACGACGGCTGGCTAAACGCTCTTTCCGACGAGAAAAGCTTTGCTATAGGCGACAATTATTCCATGCTGTTTGAAAAGGTACTGTGTCAGATCGACGCTATGAACTGCCTGCATGACGGCAGAAACAGCGCAGCCGCATACTTCAATTCGCTTGCAATCTCGGACGCGGACAGAAGCGAAGTATACCGCAGAATTGCGGAAGCGTTTGCCGAGTGCGCAAGGGCAATCGGGGAAATGAGAAACCTTTACGGATATGACATGGACGTAAATCTGCAAAACATAGCCGACCGGTCAATAAGAAAGCAGACCTGCGAGCTGTGCGAACGCGCAAAGCGCGCCGACACGAAAGCACTGGCTTTGATGAAGGAATTGTCTGTTTGAGGCGGCACAAGTCTGATAATGGTTAAGGCGGGAATCATGATGAAAGCATGATTATTCCCCCATATTTCTTTGATTTATATGATTTTAACCCCTGATTTCTTGAAAAATCAGGGGTTGTTCTATGGGATTTAAGCGGCACCTATTTTCTTATATATTGGCGCCTCACCCAGCGTGTCAAATTTTTCCAAGCTTAACCCTGAAAGAAATGTTCCTCGGCGTCTGCATTCTGTCAAACTGCACAAGATACGCGCCTTTTTCCGTGCTGATATCTAAAATAGTCCCCTCGCCGAGATATTCGTGCCGGACGCGTGCGCCGATCGGCAGCAGCTCGCTTTCAAGATTCTCCGGCATATACTTTTCGCTGTAGCTGATATAGTCCCTTGCGTCCTCAATAAGCCCTTCCGGCAGAGGGCGGGTATATTCCAAAAGCTTGGGGTTTATATCCAGAACAAAGCGGGAGGGGTAACGCGGCGAGCCGTCGTGGTTCCGCCCCTCCGCCCCGGAAAGATACAGCCGCTTTTTTGCGCGGGTCATGGCAACGAATGCAAGCCGCCGTTCCTCCTCCATGCCTCGGAGGTCTTTTGTCTTGCGGGAGGGGAATATCCCCTCGTTCATGCCGCAAAGGAAGACATACGGAAACTCCAGCCCTTTGGCAGCGTGAACTGTCATCAGTCTGACCTTGTCCGAATCGTCGTCTGCATCGCTGTTGGTGAAAAGCGCGACGTGTGCAAGATAGTGCAGGGTAGTTGCCTCCTCGCCGCAGGTGTTTTCGTATTCGCGGATCGACTGCTTAAGCTCTGCAAGATTGTCCAGCCGTTCCTGACTGCCCTCGGTACGGAGCATAGTCTCGTAGCCGCTCTCGTTGAGAATGGCTGAAAGCAGGTCGGAGGTGGGGCGGTTCTCATAGCCGGCGGAGAAATCCTCAATCATCCGCACAAAGCGCTCCGCCTTTGTTCCCCTAAAGATTTCGTTGTCGAGCGTCTGCTTTAAGGAATTATACAGCGTGATCCCATGCTCGGCGGCGTACTGCTCCAAAAACGCCATCCGCCGTCTGCCGATATTCCGCTTTGGAGTGTTTACAATCCGCCGGAATGATAAATCATCCTGCGAAGCAACCATCCGCAGATAGCATAAAGCGTCCTTTATTTCCGCCCTGCCGAAGAATGGTACACCGCTGTAAATGCGGTATGGCAGCTTTTCTTTCAGCAAAGCCTCCTCCACCGGTCTTGTAACATAGTGGGCGCGGTATAATATAGCTATATCGCGAAGGGCTGCGCCGCTTTTATTAAGCTCCTTTATTTTCGAGATTATCCATTCCGCCTCCGATTCGGTGCTTGGAGCGGAGTGATACACAACCGTCTCTCCGTCAGGCAGAGTAGGCGTAAGCTGCTTTTCAATGCGGTGACGGTTTTTGCCTATAAGCGAGTTGCACGCCGCCAAAATCTGAGGCGTGGAACGATAGTTTTTCAGCATCATAATGGTTTTTACGTTCGGGAACTGCTTGTCAAAATCCAGAAGATACTTAACATCTGCCCCGCGCCATGTGTAGATAGTCTGGTCGGGGTCGCCTACGATAAACAGGTTTTTGTGGTAGCCGCATAGCGCCTCCATCAGCTTATATTGCAGGCTGTCGATGTCCTGAAACTCATCTATCATGATATATTCAAGCCGCTTCTGCCATTTCAGGCGTATCTCCTCGTTTTGCGAGAAGATGTGCAGTGTGAATACAATAAGGTCGTTATAATCCAGTCCGAAGCATTTTTTCTCCTGATAGAGATATCCGTAAAAGATGATATCGTCGGTCGCCGTGGCGCTGAGGTACTTCTCATAAAGCGCATCAAGTGAGAGGTCGAGCATATCCATATAATACTTCGGCTTTTTATAAAGCTTTTGGATTTCTATCATATTGCGGGCGTCGGAAAAGGTCTTGTCCCGAAGAGTAAGACCCCGCTCTTCATAGATTATAGACAGCATGGCGTCGATATCGCTGTTGTCCAGCACTAAAAAGCTTTTGGGATACTGCACGGCGTAGCTGTCCTCCTGCAAGACCGACACGCAGAAGCCATGGAAGGTGTTGATATAGCCGGTATCCTGATCGCCGATGAGATTGTGTATGCGCTGGCGCATCTCCCCAGCCGCCTTGTTTGTAAATGTTACGCATAAAATATTCTGCGGCAGTATGCCCAGCTCGTTGACTAAAAACGCAAAGCGATGTGTGAGCGCGCGGGTCTTGCCCGAGCCTGCACCCGCAATCACGCGCACAAAGCCCTCGGTTGCTTCAACAGCCTTTTGCTGTTCTGCGTTCAGCTTGTACTCCATTTTTTCACCGCCCTGTTCTGTCTTCATCCGCAAAAATAGTTTTTCTTTCTAAGCTTAGTATAATTATAATGCCCGAATAAGTCAATAGCATTTCGGATGATGTTATACTTTTCGCCACTATAAATTGTACAAAAAATCTGCCGCAGAATCCAGAATACAGCGATTCTGCGGCAGACATATATTATCAAGTTGAAACAATAATCTATCCTCCCATCAGATTACAAAAACGGATTTATCGCATTTCATCTCTGCCGAGTGATACGGTATTGTCACCGAAAACTGATTTTTCCTTGCCAGATTATTATACTGCGAATAGTTCATATGCACCGGATACCGGCAGATAAGCATTTTTCCCATTTTAATAAGAGCCTCGCTGTTTGTCCCTTTGTCCACCGTTCCGGTCATCAAGCCCACTCCGCCGTTTTTTATGACCTCTACTGCGGTCTTGAACGCCTCTAAGCTTCTTAGCTGAGGGTCGCTTACAAAAACTATTCCGCTTGCACCCTTATAATACGGCAAGACCGATTCGGACAGGCTTTCCGCATCGGTGTAATACCACTGTGGCAGATTCTGCATATTTTTCAGCTGACCCAAAAGGCGCACGTCAGCGTAACACTGAGCCGTTATTCGCCCGCTTTTAAGCAGAGATATAATATCCAACCCACGCCCGCACTTGGGGACAGGCATAACAACCGCCATGTGCTTTTCAAGAAGCCGACCCACCATTCGCAAAAGCTCTGTGCAGGCATCGCTGTAGGCTGCGGTGCTTTTGCCGTAGGCACAGTCGAGCACGGCAAGGTCTGCCCGCTGATTGCGTATAGGGTCAACGCGGTACACAGACGAGCACTCGGTATAGTCTCCTGAAAAGAGAATGCTTTTGCCCTCCGCTTCAAAGCGATACCACACGCTTCCCAGACAGTGACCGCTTTTTCCCCATTTGATTTTCATGCTGCGGTATATGCCCTCCTGCCCGCAGGCGCATACGCTTTCCAGCGTTACAGCCTTTTTAGGCTTTAACGGCAGCTGGGCAAGCGTGTGCTCTGAGGCGATGACATCCCCGCAAAAGCCGTTTTCATACAGCCACGGCAAAGCGCCGGTGTGGTCGGCGTGGGAGTGAGTAAGAAAAACCGTTTGTATCTTGGGAATCTGATGCGGCATAAGCCGTGGGTAATTGTCGTTCTCCGCCGCCATTAAACCGCAGTCCACCAAAAAATCAATGCTTTCGCCTGTTACGTGAAAGCAGTTGCGCCCATGCTCGCCGCAGCCTCCGGCAATGTAAAGCTTCATAGTATCACCCCTTCTGCCCGTCGATAAAGCGGTTGAGAATCAGCAGTGCCGTTGTTGTCAGCAGCACACACAGCACCGCCATAGCCATACCTATTGACACGCTTCCCTGCTCAAACTCGCGCATGATATATGTCGATACAACTAACGTGTTGGGCGGAGCTATCAGGCTGGCGGTGACAAGCTCGCGAAATGCTATAATAAAGGTCATCATCCAGCCGGTGGCAACACCTTTTATTATCAGCGGCAGCGTTATTTTTCGGAAGATGTAAAATGGACTTCCCCCGAACACCCGTCCTGCCGCCATAAGACTTTCGGATATCTGCGTAAACGAGGATGTTACATATTGGACGGTATAGGGCAGAAACAGCACAACATATGCAAGCACCAATATTCCCAGAGTGTTATACAGCGGGAGTATATTGTAAATCTGATTCCAGAACAGCATAATTCCTATTACCAGAACTATGCTTGGGAGCATTTCGGGCAAAAGTCCTATAGCCTCCACAATTTTTTTCAGCTTGGAATCGGAGCCGCGAATCGCTAAGACAAGCACAGTTCCCAAAACCGCGCATATGCTCGCCGAAGCCGTTGCTAAAAGCAGACTGTTTTTGATTGCGCTAACGCCCTTGGTGTTCTCGGTGAACAGCTCGATATAGTGCGCAAAGGTGAAGTTCCCTGCGGCAAAGCCATAGCCCCGAAGCTTGATGAGCGAGGTGGAGATGATGGAAAAGTACGGAATCCCAATTGCCAGCAGAAGCACTATGACAATATACGCCCATGCAAACACCTTGACAATCAGCGGCAGTCTTATCAGTGAAAGCCTGCTTCCCTTTCCGCCGACGAGGTTATAGCTTTTTCTTGATGTGATGTAGTTCTGAAGCATCCACATAACAAGGCATACGCCTATCAGCACGGATGCAAGCGTTGCGGATTTTCCGAACTGAATCGGCGCGACTGTGGCATAGCGGTGGATTTCTGTCGTGAACACCTCAAAGCCGAACCGTTTGCCCAGCGTTGCGGGAGTGCCGTATTCCGCAATCGTCTTGACGAATACCAGAAGTGCGCCTATGGCATAGTTTCCGCTTATCAGCGGCAGGAAGATTTTGCGTAGTCTGCGCGCAAATCCCGCTCCGAACACCGCTCCCGATTCCTCAAGGCTTGAGGGGATGTTCAGCATAGCGTTTTTGAGCATAGTCAGCATAAATGGGAACACATGCAGGCTCATGACTATAACCAGCCCGCCCAGCGAAAAGAACCATTTTTCACTGCCGGTCATCGCGGGGATAAACTGCTGTAAAAGCCCGCGCTTCTGCATAAACAGTATCCAGCCCATCGAGGCAATGTAGGGCGGGGTCATAAACGGAATCATAAAGATGATATCAAAAAAGCGGTATCGGGCAAAGCCTGTTCTTGAAAACAGATATGCCAGCGGCGCTGCGATTACGGTTGAAACAATCACCACAAGCACGCCGAGGAGCAGGGAGTTTCCTATCATTTCAAGGTTTCCGTCCGCTTTTAATGTCTGCCACACCGATAAAAAGTCAAGGCGACCATCCACAATGACCGCCTTGGCAAAAATCATGACCAGTGGGCAGACAATCATAAACAAAAGCAGAGCCGTTAATAAAATTAGCGGGATATGCTTTTTAAAATTGTCTGCTTTCATAAGCTCACCTCATCAGCCGCAGATCTCGTTGATTTTAGCGGCGGAATCGGAAGCTATTTTCATCATCTTGTCCCAGTCGCACTCGATTTGTGGGATGTCGGAAAGGCTTGTGCGGTTGTCGGTTGTGATATCTGTGCGTCCGGGGAGGAGATAGGCGTCGGCAACCAGCTTTTGTGCTTCGTCTGAGAACAGATAGTCTACAAACGCCTTGGCGTTGTCTACATTAGGAGCGGTCTTCATTATCATTGCAGGACGGGGATTTACAACCGTGCCGCCGGCGGGATAGTAGATGTTGAGCGGCTCGCCCTTGGAGATGGAGGAATAAGCGTTGTAGTCAACACCGGCAACCAGTATGCCTACCTCGCCGGTGGTGACAGCCTCTAAAGCAGCCTTGTTTGCGCCGGGGACTATCATTCCGTTTGCAGCCATGCCCTCAAAGGCTTCCCAGCCGTACTGATTTACAAAGCCAGCCACAAAGTCTTTGCAAGCTCCGGATTTTTCGGGGTCGGGGATGGCAAGGGTATCCTTGTATTCATCCGCCGCAAGCTGGCTCCAGTCGGCGGAAAGCTCGGGGATGATGGTGGTGTTGTAGATTACTCCGACGGCGGAGGCACTGTAGCCGAACAGCGTAGAATCGGCGTCTATCCATCCCTCGACAATCTTGTCGGCGTTTGCGGGGGTGTAGGACATAAGCTTGTCCGAAGCCTTCATGCTTAAACCGTCAGACCACGAAGCAAGGATTACAACGTCGGCAATGGGGTTGGCTTCCTCGGCTTCAAGGCGGGCAAGGATCTCGCCGGTGGTTCCTTGAAATACCTCGACCTCAACGCCGGTTTTTTCCTTGAATCCGGCGGCGATTTTATCTGCAAGTCCCGCAGGAGAAGGCATATAAACCGTCACCTTGCCGGAAAGCTGTTTTGTTTCCTCGGCAGGAGCTTCTGTCGGCTCGGTGGGCGTTTGCGCAGGTTCTGTGGGAGCGGCTGTAGCCTCTGCCGGAGCCGGTGTGGATTCGGACACTTTGTTATCGTCCTTTGGTGTTTGCGCCTGATCTCCGCACGCGGCAAGTCCTAAGCACATAACAACTGCAAGCAGAATTGCAATAACTTTTTTCATATTTGTTTCCTCTTTTCATTAACTTCTATTAAGTCGTTTTTATCTATGTAAATGGTGACTTTCGTCCCCACTGACATCTTATCTGAGGATGGAATACTCCAGTTTTTACCGCCATAGGCAAGGCGGAGCTGATAAGCGCTTCCCAGAAACTGAACCGACGTTACCTCCGCATTGAATGCTAAAGCACCATCTTTCGGGCTAAGTGAAGCCTTTTCCGGACGGAACATATGGGTGTTGTCTATCCAGTTGGAGTAGCCCACGAATTTTGCAACAAACTCCGTTTTGGGAGCACCGTAGATTTCCTCCGGCGTTCCGTATTGCTCGACCGCATCTGCGGACATAACGGCTATGGCGTCGCTCATGCTCATTGCCTCGGTCTGATCATGGGTGACGAATACTGCGGTGATTTTCAGCCGGGTGATAAGCTCGCGCAGCTCGGCACGCATTTCCTCACGCAAAAGCGCATCAAGCGCGGAAAGCGGCTCGTCGAACAGAATGCACTGCGGCTCGATTACAATTGCCCTTGCAAAAGCCACCCTTTGCTGCTGTCCGCCGGAAAGCTGGTGCGGATAACGGTCGGCAAAATCGTAGAGCTGAACAGCGTGCAGAGCGTCCTTTACCTTTTGCTCAAGCCCCTTCGTCTGCTTTGCCGCACGAAGCCCAAAGGCGACATTTTCAAACACGCTCATATGCGGCCACAGGGCAAAATCCTGAAAAACAAACCCAATCCTACGCTTTTCGGGCGGAAGGTTGATTTTCTTTTCCTTGGAGAATACGCATTTATCGTCAAAGTAGATTTCGCCATCGTCAGGCGTTTCCAGACCCGAAATCATCCGCAAAAGTGTGGTTTTGCCGCAGCCGGACGGACCGAGCAGGGTTGTAAGTCCGCCGCTGACCATCGAAAGCGTGGTGCTTTGTATAACTTTTTTGCGGTTAAAGCTCTTTTCAACCGATTTCAGACGTATCTCCATACTATAGCTCCTTTGGGATTCTATCGCCCCTCAATTCAAATCAGTTATAGCTTACTCTTGCTATGTAAAATCGGGAATCAGGGTTATGTAAAAATTGCGTATAAAAAATACTCCATTTCAGGCGAGCGCTTTTGAGGATTCGCCTGATCAGAAGTATTCTTTCATTTATTATTAACTAATGGGAAGATTTTTTGAGTCCCCGGTGAAGGAAATTTATTAGCAGACAATATTCAGGGTGTGCCGGCACGCCCTGATATTGTTTCTATTCATGTTTCTTTCGGTATCAGCGGGGATTAATATGAACGCTCTCTGCCTTCTTCGGACGTATACTCAACCAGCTTGTCGATTTTCCAATTATCGCCCTCATACTTAAAGGTGACTTCACAGGGGACGGTTTCATCGTCGTACTCAATCACCGTCTTTGCTAAGATTTCGGAATCGCTTATCTGTACTGCGCTTTCAAACGGCGTTTTAAAGGGGGTATATACTACATCTGCCAGCGGACAGTAAAACCTGCCGTCTATCACTTTTAAGCTGCTGTTATCTTCAAAGTATTGTTTATAAAGCTTGTCGCACTTCTGCCTGGTAAACGCAAGGCTTAGCTGCTGCTTGATCTCCTCCGGCGTATCTTAATATGCTACCATGGGGATATACGTTTCGCCGTCTATTTCACGCAGATTTCCTATCTGGTCAACACCGTTCACCACATACGTATCTTCAGTAGCACTATAGGTAAGAATATCTACTGCCTCCTGATAATCATACATAAGCCGCCTGTAGATTTTATTTACGGCGTAGGAGGATTTGTCTATTGAATAAGGCTTGTCAAGCAGCGGTTCATAGTCCCTGACACCTTCTTCAAATAAATCGGCATTGTAGCTATCAGCCGACTGAACCCTCCAGCCGGAATCGGTCAGCCTGATTTGCAAAACGGTTATATAATAGCACCATTCGCAGCCCTCGCTGAAATCCTCCCGCCAGAACTCAATAATTCCTTCACTTCCGTTTGTTTTGTATGCCGCCTGTACAGGGCTGCCATAATACCAGCCCATGCCGCCATCAAGCGCATATAAATAGCCGTCAACGTTTATATAATGGTTTCCTTCGCCTGTGTAATTCTTCAGGCACTTCTCGGCAGCTTCATCGGTGAGCAGACCGTATATATAGTCAAGCCACTCCTGCCATGTGGTAAGACCCTCCTCGACTGACGGTCGGTATGAGCCGACTTTAGGTCTATCGTCACCCGCAGTGTCTACACTATCATAGATAAAATAACGTTCATACCGCATATAATCATCTATCAGGCGGTTCATTTCGGTCTCGGTAAGCTCGCCTGCAATCAACGGATTATCAAGCATCGGAACATACTCTTTGTCTGAGGGGTACATATGTCTTTCGGAGCCGTTAATTCTCCATCCGTCATCGGTAGATTCAACGGTAAGTACTGTTATGAGATAATTTCCGGCTTCGCCCTCAAATAAAGCTTCCTGCCAGTACTCTATTTCTGCCCCGCTGCCAAGTGCTCTTGAACCCGCTTGAACAGGATTGCCGTAATGCACGCCCACAGGATTGTCCTTAGCGTAAAGCCTGCCGTCTACGTTGATATACTGCTTTGTCTCCTCGGAATAATGCGTAAGATAGGTGTCCGCCAAATCCTCAGTGAATATGCTGTGCAGAAAGTCACTCCACTCCTGCCAAGTGGTAAGTCCTTCCTCGATGGAGGGACAGTAGTCAATACCGTCTTTCGTGACAACGCCATCAGCGTTCTGCCAGTCAACCTTTACCGATCCGATATTGGTGTATCTGTAAAACCGAAGGTACTCGTTAAGAATACTGTTCATTTCATCATCAGAAAGTAAAGCTGTTACGTTATCAACAGGCGCAGCCGGCTCGGCGGCGTTTGCAGACGCCGTAAAGTGTGCTTCAACATAATCGTCGGGCAGGATATTGTCAAAATTGAAGCTATAGGTAATTCCGCTTGCATTGTCCTTGATAGTGTTTCCCGAAACGGTAACATTCTGCGAAATGACCGGAACGCACACGCCCACAGCCTCGCCGCCGACTGCCGAGGAATCGCCCATAAGCATATAAAGCGAACCGTCCTTAAAAGCGTAGAACGCCGAAAGTCCTGCACCGTCTGACGAGGCATAACGAATAACCGCAAGCGGGCAGTCCATCTCATACACGCAAAGACTGTCTGATATAGCGTTTCTGTTCAGGATATATCCGCCCTGAGAAACCCCTTCAAGCTCGGCAGGGAGCGGATAGGTTACCATGGCTCCGTTATTTACCGTTCCAAGTGAAAGGCGATAGGAATAAACCGCGTTTTCGTTTTCGGATTTATCTGTTCTCACATACTCGCCCAGCAGATAAATCCTTACGCCGCCTGCCTCCTTGGAATCAAACAGCACCTTGGGGAAGGCTTTTTCGTTGAGTTCGTCCAAGCCGAAGCTTCCGTCGTAGTGAATATCCGGAATTTCGGCTTTTTCAAATTGAATATAGCCGTCAAGAGCTTCGGGAACGTCCTCGGACATAAATGGATTGTACCCTGCAAGATTGGGATTGATGTCGTTAGGAGTGGAATCGCGGTCGATGTAATCGGCTATTCGCCAGCCTGATGAGGTATATTCAAAGCTAAGGGTTGTAATCAGGAATTCGCGCTCGCTGTTACCGAAGAAATCGGGATCGTATTCGCGCCAGAATTCAACCGTAAACGCTTTATCGCCGTTTGAAACGGTTTTGGCTATGGAGTATTCACTTGCAAGCTGCCAGCCCATGCCGCCGTCGCTGTAGTACAGATTGCCGTTGTGATTTATATATCTTGTGGCAGTCTTTTCAAGAGCCTTTTCTGTTCCCGATTCGGTGAAGATTCCGCCGAGGTAGCTCAGCCAGTCCTCCCAAGTGGTCATGCCCTCTTTCGTTACGGGATATATCCAATGCTCCTCGCTTGAAGGGTCGTCTGAAGGCGGATTGTCGAAATCTACCGGAAGATTTGTATAGGTGCATATGGATTCAAATTCGAGATAGTTGTTAATCATGTCGGCAAGCTCATTATCCGACGGAATGGAGACCTTTTGCGTGCATCCCACCATAACGCCGAGCAGAGTTGCAAGCACAACCGCAATTATCAGCACCGCTATGCCGTTTTTCTTGCCGCCTTTGCCGAGGATATTTGTAAATCTCTTTTTCATAGTTCCCTTACCTCCGTAGAACCGGGTCGTAAGCGAGCTTCTTTTAGAGCTCTGGCGGCGCAGCGAGGACAGGAGCGTTTCGGTGTATGCCTTTTTAATGTTAATGTCCGCGCCTTTGATAACTCCCTCGTCGCAGGAAAGCTCCATATCAACGGTCATTTCCCTGCGCATAATCCAGATCAGCGGATTGAACCAGTGCAGGGCGTTTGCAAACACGCATAACAGCTTAACATAAACGTCACCGCGTTTAAGGTGTATAAGCTCGTGTCTTACAATAAACCGGATATCTTCTTCGCTGTAATCATCACACGGAAGCACCATAACCGGCTTGATGAAGCCGATTATCATGGGGCTTGCGGCTTTGGGGTAGCGCATCAGCGATACATTTCTCCTGATTTTTAATTGGGATTTCAGCTCGCAAAGCGTGTCAAAAGCTGTTCCGGATTCAATCCTTTCGCCGCTATGGGTGATCCTGAATTTATAGTGAAGGCAGCTTATTATCGGCACCGAAACAAATATTGCCGTACCCGCTATCCACGCCGCAATGACCATATCAAGCAGGGAAAGCTTTGGTATGCCTGCGGCTGTTTCGGGGACTGGAACATGCTGCTCAGCAGCACCGACCGGTATTTCTACCACAAAGCGGCGGGGCTGGACTTCCTGCGCTTCTTCCGGCTCGTAGACCACCGTCCCGCTTGATTGGACGGGTTCGGTTACAGCCGGAATTTTGCTTTCCTTGTGATACATCCCGCTTACAGGTATAAGCAGACGGACTGCAAGGAAAATCCAGATATAGTATTTCCATTTTGCGGCGTATCTCCTGTTGATAAGTGGCGAGGCAAGCAGTATCAGCAATACGACCACGCCGACGGTTGCAGATATGCCAAGGTAGGTTAAGAATAGGTTTGTCATTAATTATCTTCCTTTCCGCCGCTGCCGTCCGACATTTTGCTTTCAAGCTCGTCGAGAAAGCTTCTTAGCTCCTTTACATCCTCGCCGCTGAACATCTTGTTGCCGTATAGCGTTGCGACAAGGCTCTGCACCGAGCTGTTATACATCCTCTTTAAAAAGCTCTGGCTTGCAGCCGCCTTATAGTCGTTTTCCGAAACCATGGCGGAATAAAGATTGGTGCCGCAGGAACGGTCGCATTTTACAAAGCCCTTGTCTTCAAGCCTTGCAAGAGAGGTCATAAGGGTGGAAAGCTGCCACTTTCTTGAGCTTTTAAGCACGTTTAATATGTATACGGATGTAATCGGACTGCCGCCGTCACTCTCCCATATCGCCTGCATTATTTCAAGCTCTGCGTCTCCTAATTTCTTGTTGTCGGTGTTCATTTTGATGTTGCTCCTTTGCTGTACTCATGATTAATGCTTTGTTATACGTTTGTATAATATATTATACAGCTGTATAATGAAAATGTCGATAGGGAAAGAAAAATTTTTTACATCAGGCAAAAATTACCCTCCTATGGCAGGATTGAATGCTGCCATAGGAGGGTTCTGCAATATTTAGATATAAAAAGAAATGTCAAATCCGAAGCAGAAAAGAATATCACGCCATCAGTGCACGCTCGATTTCCGATTTCCAAGCCTCAAGCAGTCTTTCAAAGCTCCATGCGGCGTTTGCAGGACTTGTTGATGGCAGAACCGTCGCACTGATTCCGAGCAAAGGCTCCTGATATTTATGGTATACCATGCCTGAGGTCTTGCCGTTGCAGAAAACCTGCCTGATATCGCAATCTCGTATAATCTTCGACAAATCGGTGGGAACGACGTTTTTAATGCTTGAGTCCCCCGAACCGATGATATCGCAGCTGTATATAACATCCCACATTGCTATGTGGTGATTCAGCGCTAAAGCCTTCTTTTCCTCGATGGTTTGGGGCACCGTTTCGTTGAAGATCGCCGCCATCAGCCGCCAGTAGCGGTTTTGAGGATGACCGTAAAAGAATCGCTGCTCCCTTGATTTCACCGACGGCAGACTGCCTAAGATGAGTATCTTTGATTGACTGTCATACAGTGGGGCGAACGGGTGGACTATGTGGGTGTATTCGGGCATGGCTTGCTGCTCCTTTTTGATTTTGTGATGGGAACGTCCTGCCGGCATTATACCATAGATGAATTGTAATTTCAATCTGATTTGTCTCTATGTCCGAACCAAGCTGTCTTGGCTGTTTGAATTTTACCGATTTATTGTTTTTCTCAACCACCCAATCCGCCTTTCCATGCACTCTTTAAGCATATTGCTTTTAAGCGCGGTTTCATAGCCATGGCAGGCACCCATTATTTCATGAATTTCACACTCGATATTAAGCTTATGCAATCTGTCGTGCAGGCATACCCCCTCATCGCGAAGAGCATCGTACTGGGCAACTTCAATATATATCGGCGGGAAGCCCTCAAAGGATTCAGCCTCTATCGGCGAAGCATATTCTATCCTTTCCGGCTGCTGATCGCCCAGATATTCCTTCCACATTATTTTTGTCAGATTTGCATTCCACAAAGGAGTGTCCACATATTTTTTCATCGACCCGGTTATCATTCTTCTGTCAGTTGCGGGATAAATCAGCAGCTCCGCATCCGGCATGCGCAGTCCCCTGTCTCTTGCCATCAGCGTGACTGCCAGCGCAAGATTTCCGCCAGCGCTGTCCCCTGCAATAATTATTTTTTCGGGATTTATATTCAGCATATCCGCATTGTTTAAGACCCATTTATACGTTTCAAAGCAATCCTCGGCGGCAGTCGGGAACTTAAATTTGGGCGCAAGGCGATAATCCGTGCATACCACCTTGCACGGCAGTTTATCGGCATACATTTTTGCAATCCTGTAATGCACAAAAGAAGCCCCAAGCACAAATCCACCGCCATGAAAGAAGACCATACACGGCAGCTTGCCCTCGGAATGGTTTGGCTCTATCACCAGCGTTTTAAGCTCTGCGCCATTATATCCCGGCGTGTTATATCTGCTTACTCTGACTTTATTATCAGATTTGCAGCTTGACAATCTCACAACCATATTCATTATCGGAAATACTTTAGGGTTTTCCGGTATTTTCTGTAGTGCTATTATTTTCAATTCTTTGTCGATATTATATTTCATAAAACGTCCCTCCAGAATTTCGATTATAAAATCACGATTTAATAAGTCTGCACATCATAATGAAAAAACAAATGAGTAACATTCAAGCTTCCCCATTGAAATTATTATCATCTATAGGCTGCATGGAAAATCCTCCCCGCCATATTAGGTTTGAAACCACTTATGTTTGGAAATCAACCGACTATTGAAAATCTATTGAAAAAAGAATCGCCTTTTCATATAATATAGTCATTGAGAGGAGGAACATAATATGCAGCTCGAAGTAAAAATAGACAGCTCATATATTGAGCCAAAAGTAATCATATTGACCGCTTCTATGACGGAGGATGTCAATATTATATTGAGCAAGCTGTCAAATCAGACGCCGCAGATTATTTCGGGGAGCAAGGACAATAAAATCGAAGTTATAGAACAGGCGGATCTGATTCGGATTTATGCAAGCAACGGAAAGGTTATTGCCGTCACCCGCAAAGGCGAGTATGCACTGCGTCTTAGGCTGTACGAAATAGAGGAACGGCTGCCGCCACATCAGTTTGTCCGAATCTCCAATTCGGAAATAATCAATCTTAAAAATGTCAACAGCTTTGACTTCAGCCTTTCGGGAACAATCTGCGTTAAATTGGCAGACGGCACAGCAACATATGTATCCAGACGATACGTTTCAAAACTCAAAAAAATATTGGGAATATGAGGTGAACAAAATGAAAAAGAAAATAATCTTACGCAGCATTTTTGGATTCCCCATCGGAATCACCATCGGATATTTAATCACGATATTCATTTCTCTTGGTTGGGCGAACGGATATTATACGCCCTGCGTGCCAGAGCTGGTCACCGCCATGGGAAGCGAAATAAATGCAGTTGTTTTGCAGACGCTTCTCTGCGGGCTAATGGGTGCAGGCTTTGCGGCAAGCTCGGCAATATGGGAAATAGAAAGCTGGGGCATTATAAAGCAGACCGGAATTTACTTTATTATCATATCTTTAATAATGCTGCCGGTGGCATATTTTATGTACTGGATGGAGCACAGCGTTATCGGGGTATTAAGCTATTTCGGAATTTTTGTTTTGATATTTGCTTTTATTTGGATCATACAATTTGTAATCGGAAAGCATAATGTTAAAAGAATGAATGAAAATCTTCATAATGTAAAGGATGGTGGGGAGGAATAAAGCTGAATGGGCACTATTTTCCCATTTCAACAGTAAAGCTTGTGGCAGGATAAGAATGGATATGGTCTTGAGATATCATCATCTATTCTGTCCGAAATGAAAGCAGGAAGACTAATATCTGTATGTACGCCGCCGGTATGGTAAAACCATATCGGCGGTTTTCTTCGCTATCAGCTTCACGTCAATATCAGCTTGCGGGCTCAAGCTGACACATCTTTCATATCCGCAAAATCATCCATTATCCCCATCGCGGCAGACCTTATACCTCTCCCCGCTTCCTGCACGCAGCTTTACAACGCTTAAATCGTTTTTGTACATAGTGGTAAGCTGCTTTAAGTGCGTTACCAGAATCCATCTTGCACCCTTTTTATTGAGGTATTCAAGGATGTAATATAACCCCTCGGCGCCCTCGGAATAATCTGTCGTCTGAAACACCTCGTTCAGCAGGATAATTGAATCAGTCTGCACCGAATCAACGATCTTTTTTATGTCGATGACCTCTTCCTCAAATCTGCCGGTAATATTGCCGGACTGATATGCACGCTCTGCCGAAGCCATCTGAAGCGAAATATCCTTTGGAAGCGAGATTTTTGCAGACTCAGCCGATATGGGCAGTCCTGCGGCGGTGAGGATATATGCCATGGAGACAGCGCGAAGATATACGGTTTTTCCTGCCGAATTGTCCCCTGTTATGATAATGCCCTTGGTTTTGTACGAAAGCAAAAAGTCGTTTTGAACTACTGCGGATGGGTTGGGCAGGGTCAGCAGAAGGTACACATCATACAAACCGGTGATTTCGGTGCTGTCTGAAAGCTCGGCAAAGCATACCGGTGTCCCCGCTCTCACCATTGCCTCGCAATACTTCACCGCAAAAACGTAAAACGCGAGGTCATAATAGATTCCCGAAAACTCCCCGCAGACCGAGGTTATGATGTATTCAAAGGCTTCGGTGATCTCCTTTGCGGTCTTCAGACGTAAGACCCACGCGTATTCCGTTCGGCGATTCGTTTGTATCACTTTTGCCGAACAGGCTGAATCCGCGCTTTTTGCCGCTTTTCTGCTCGGGCAGGTATTTGCTTTCGGATATCATGCTCAGTCCGCTTATTTTTCCGTCGCTGTCAATGCAGAAATCGGCAGCAATTACGCTTTCGTTGGGATAGTATGACTTAAACTGCTCTGCCGCCCTTTTTCTTAAGCGGTTTATTGAAAGGTAAAAATCTATATCTCCCACAAGGCTCAATATGTCCGTATTTATGGCAGGAAGCATAATCTTGCGCAGCTCTGCCATCTTGCGAAATTCCTGCGAATACGTTTCTATAATCGCCATAGACATCTGATAGGACATTTTAAAGCTTAATTTCTGAGCTTCAAGCTCGGAGCCGTAGCCAAGGCTGTCCGCTATGCGGTATATTGTTTCACTGATTGACGGTTCATCATCTGTACACCGTTTGAAATATGTTCCGTCCGCGCTGATGGTCACCCGAATTTTTGATATGCTCTTTAACAGCTCCGCATACTCCGTAATGCTGCTTTTGAGCGTTTCTTTCTCCCCTGCGCGTGCTTTTGCTTCATCGTTCAAAACGCGTAAAAGCGGTGTTTCAAGAGCGTTTTCCATGCTGTCAAGCGATTTTATGTATGTATCGGCGTATTCCAAAAACAGCACCGACTGTTCTACCTCGTTTACGGCGTGTTCAAACACATACTTGGCTTTATCGAGATATTTCAGATTTAGATACAGCCCCTGAAACCAATCGTAAAAGCCCTTGTCCTCAAGAAGCCTGAAAACCTCCTGCCGCGCAAGAATATCCGTGGGGGTGCAGATTTCAGACAGCACAGCTGTTTCTCCCCTTGAAATAAGCTTATCCAGAGCTACGTCTGAAAAAACCTGTTTGGGAATCACGCCCGCAGGCGGATTCAGATTAAGAACTGACAGCATAATATCGCCTCCTGACATAACAACAGTCTGTAAATACAAGTTCAAAAGTCTTTCCGGTGCTGTTGCAAATAAGATTATAAAAAATTTATCTTTTATGTATATTATAGTGTTATTCGGTGGCGAAGTCAATGACCTGTAGGGCGAGTTTATTACTTGCTGTCTAATACTAATTTTCGATAAAAGTGTTGCTGCAAAATCACATACAAGATAAAATCTATAATTCTCCAAAAAGACAGCCTGCGGCGAAATATCCGCAGGCTGAATTGTTTGTATATACTATTCCTCGCTTCTCCACTCGCCGGCTATTGTATCCAAGTCGGCGTTATTCTTGTCAAAGGGAATAATCGTATAGGAATACTCATATTTGGTGGTGTCGTTGAGAAGCTTATATTTGTGCAGGGTTTCGGGACCGCAGGAAGCTCCGCCTGTTCCTCTCGAACCGAAGTCGACATTGAGGTAGGTGTTCTTAACGGCAGGAAGACCGTAGGTATACCTTGCATTGCCTATGCCCTGCGCCGTATAGTGAATCGCAGACGCCTGAACCATACCGTCCGCCGAAATCAGTATGCCGGTGTTTTTCTCATCCGAGGTCAGTGCGATATACCTCACATCCGTTTTGGTGCCGGTATCCTGAGGCTTGCCATAGGGATAGAAGCTTTCAGAAACCGTCTGAGTGTAAACCATGGCAGGCGCACCTCTCTTGCGGTCGTTATAGGTGTCCGCAGGACCGCAGCCGTAATAGGTCATGTTTTCATAATCCATCGGAAGGGTGATAACGTTGCCGTACTTCAGCATTTCCTCAACATCCTTGCTCAGCTTAAGGCTTCGGCTTACCTTGATTTCACCGCCGCCGTAAACGGTATAGGTAACCTCCTCGGTGGATGTTCCGGCGGTCAAAAGAAGCTTTTCGGTTATGGTAACGTACTTTTTATCAGGGGATAGCTCGTAGGAAAAGCTTTCAACCGTTTTGACCTTGGCATTGTCGGGAGTATTCCAGACATTGTCGTTTGAAATTCTTGCGCGGTTGAAGTTGATTTCGGGACCTTTTTCAATGACAGCCTCGCCGCTGTAGGTGTAGGAAGTGAATATACCCTTGGATTTTGAGAATACAACTTCAAAGCTGCTGCCGGTGATGATTACATCGTCGCCATTTTCGCTGACGGAAACATCCGGCATTGCAGATATGTCGGCGTCCTGATTGTTATAGTCGCCCTTGATATCAAACTGCTGCAAGGCTACAACATGACCCGCCTTTGCCCGGCTTTCGTCATCCTTAAGAGAAGCGTAGACGGTCAGCAGATATTCGCTGTTGGGCTTTGATTCGGCAGGAAGATTATAAGGAACCTCAATTTCAACCTTGCTAAGAGGCGCACAGCTTACATCAAGCGTGCCGGAATCAATTGCAACGCCGTTTCTTAAAAGCTCATATGTGAATGCATATTCAGACAAATCGGTAAAGCGGTATTCGCTGGATATTTCTATAGTTCTGTTGGTCGCCGAAAGCGGCTTGTGGTTGTCAAACCATATCGACTGGTAGACATACTTAACCTCCTGCATCTCGGGCTGTACGGTTCGGTCTGCGCTTATTATGCCGTTCTGACAGAAGTCGCCCGAATTAGGATTGTCTCCCCAGCAGCCGCCGTAGGCGATATATTTGCCGTTGCCGTAGTAATCATACTTGCCGTTCGGGATTTCCGTCCAGATACCTTGGTCTACATAGTCCCAGATAAACGCGCCCAGAATATTGTCGAATTTTCTTATCGGCTGCCAGTATTCATAGAGGTTGCCCACCGAATTTCCCATGGCGTGGGCATATTCGCACTGCAAATAGGGCATGTGGTTTTCCCATCCACCTCTCCACTCCATGCCGCTGATATCGGAATACATTGTGCTGGCGACATCCACTCCGCCGCCCGAGCCTTGGGATTCAAAGTGAACAGGTCTTGTCGGATCGCGCTGCTTTAAGGCGGTGATATTTTCAAGGAATGTTTTTGTTCCGCCAACGGTTTCGTTGCCCATCGACCACATTAAAATGCAGGTGCGGTTTTTATATGCGGTTGTGTGGGCTTTTATTCTGTCGGTTATAAGCTTGGAAAAGTAGGTTTCGGTGTCGTCGCCGTTTACATTATAATGGGTTTCGATATTGCACTCGCCCATAACTAAAATACCGTATTTGTCGCACATGTTGTAGAAATTTTCATCATCGGGATAGTGAGAGGTTCTTACCGCGTTGATGTTATTCTGCTTCATAATCAGAATATCCCGCTCTTCCTCCTCCAAGGTGAGATAGCGTCCGGTGTTGGGATTTGCTTCGTGCCGGTCTACTCCCCTGAATTTGAATACCTTGCCGTTGAGTAAAACGGTATCGTAATGCTCGTTTTCCTTGGATGTGTCGGCGGTGGGAGTGAATGTCAGCTCGCGGAAGCCAAGCTGCTGAGCTATGCTGCCGTAGTAAACGCCGTCGTCGCTGTAAAGGGAGATAACAAGGGTGTAAAGATACGGGTCTTCATCCGACCAGAGCCTTGGTTCGGCGACTTTTTTTGAAAGAGAAACCGAGGATATCTCGCCGGAAGCCGTTGCGGGAACCGATTTGTTGATTCCGCCGATGACTTCCTTTCCGTCGGCATCAAACAGCCTGACGTTTATATTCATATCGGAGACGGAGGCGGCAGTGGTGTTGTCAACATCTAAGCTTATCTTAAGCTCCGCATCCTTGAAATTTTTGTCAAGGTCGGTGACGACGGTATAATCCTTGATTCTTACGCCGGTTGTGGAATAAAGATAAACGTCGCGGAAGATGCCCGCAAGGCGCATGAAGTCCTGATTTTCGTAATAGCTTCCGTCGCACCAGCGGTGAACCTTAACTGCCAGAAGATTTTTCTTGCCGTCCTTATTCAGATATGGGGTTATATCATAATCTGCAGCGTCGAAGGTATCCTCGCTGTAGCCGACCTCATAGCCGTTTACATAGACATAGTAGGCAGACTCAACGCCGCCAAAGGAGATATATACTCTCCTGCCCGAGCTTATCCAGTCCTCGTCAACATCAAATTCACAGCGATAGAAGCCGACGGGGTTGGTTTTAGTCGGGATTACGGGCGCAAACACCCTTTCGTTGCCGTATGCGCCGTCGTTCCACGGGTAGATGGTGTTGGTGTAGATAGGAAAGTCAAAGCCCTGAGTCTGCCAGGAAGCTGGGAGAGTGACCTCCTTAAAGCCGCCATAATAGGCAGTCTGCGAGGTATAAATCTTTTGCTCACCGTCGTAAACAGGGGCTTTGGACATATCATAATCTGTCTTATAGAAATCGGTAACGCCCGCCGCTTCGGCGTCCTCTTCGTTTTTGTAGACAGCGAGCTGCCAAGCGTTGCCCTTGCCGGTCAAAAGCTTATAGTACTTTGAGACGGTGCGGTTGTAGCTCCTTGAACCCTCAACCGCCTTTTCAACGCTGTCATAAACAACCGTGCCGACCGAGTGATAGTCGAGGGCATTGACCCTTACAATATCGCTCTGGTTGACGGTGTTGCCGTTGATATCCTTTGAATAGGTCTTGCCGGTCCATTCAAGACCGGTAAATAGCTTTTCGCTTGGGTCATATGAAATCAGCTCCGCCGCGGGGATGGGCTTTGAATAATCCCAAGGGTCGCTGCCGGACGAAGTATTGCCGCAGCCGCTGAAAAGCGCAAGTGCGGAAACGCAGGCAACCGCCGCAGCGGCGGTTTTTAATATATATTGCTTAATCATAACTATCACGCTGCCTTTTTAATTGATATTACAATTTTATCATGCTTTTTTATCAAAGTAAATGATGTATGATGATAATTTAATGATTTATTAGACTATTTATACAAAAATCAAGGGAGTTTAGTTACAATGAATCTTGCGAAGACCGAAAAAAATTTCGGCATTGATTTATTAAAATCAGTAAACCTTTTCTTGCGATATATCATTGTAAGTGCTGCCGCTTAATGCTACAATAATTGCAATAACATTGATTTTTACTATACCGATTTGAATGGAGTGACATTTATGAATAACAGATTTTTAAAAGCTCTTGCTTCGGCTTTAACGGCTGTTATAACCGTTATAAGCATTGTATTCTCGGCTCTGCCGGCAGAAGCAGCAGCTTTAAACGGCGAAGCGATAACTGCCCCGCCCAGGTTAGTGGTTGATATGCTGGACGATCAGGGCGAGATAATGCACGGAGCATCGGGGTTCTTATACGGAATCAGCAGCGAGGGCGTTCCCGAAAACAGCCTTATAGTTCCGCTAAAGCCTAAGGTTCTGGCTTCTAAAGGCGCGCTTGGAACTGAGCACCCTTATGGCGACGCACTGGACGTTGCCGAAAGCTTTTTCATGTCGGGCGGAGAGATGGTTCAGATGTATTGCAGCAATTACTATGCAATTTTCGGACCGGTGGCAACCAATGTCCAATATGCTAAGGATTTAAAGGATATTATCGCGCCTGCGGTCGTCAAGTGGAAAAATGAATGGAAGGATAGACATGGCACTCCCGATAATTACAAGGACGAGCTGGGAAAAATCGATATAGACAAGGCTATTGTTTACCTTCCCATAAACGAGGGCTCGCCGCAGATCGACGCCGAAACCGGAACCTCGGATAACCATCAAAGCTTTTATCAGTCGTGGAAGCTTTATTACGACGCTATAAAAGAGGCAGACCCCAAAGCCACCATAGGCGGACCCAACGACGCGGCTTACGGTCATTGGAGACCGGGCGGAATGGAGGAATTTTTAGAGTTCTGCGCCAAAAACGACTGCTGGCCGGACGTTCAGACGTGGCACCAGCTCGACGATGGCGAGGAAGCCTTTGAAAGATATCCCAATGAGATCGCGGAGTATCGGAGTCTTGCCAAAAAGCTGAAAATGCCGGAAAGCACTATCGTTATAAACGAATACGCAACCATGGAGGGCTGCGGCGTTCCGGGCATACTTATCAGATACATAGCCAATATGGAGGAAAATAAGGTTTATGCCTGCCTGCCCTTCTGGCACCAGGCAAACAACCTCAACGACCTTGCGGCAGACGCCAACGAGCCAAACTCGGCATGGTGGTTCTATAAATGGTATGCCGAAATGAACGGTAAGCTTTTAAGCACCTCCAAGGAGAATACAACGGCAGTCGGGCTCAGCGGAATAGCGTCAATAGACAGCGAAAAAGCAACTGCGAGCGTGCTTTTCGGAGGAGCCGACGGCAGGTCAACTATAGTATTGAAGGACTTGGCAAAGGCAGACGGCTTTAAAGATGTGAAAAAGGTCAACGTTAAGCTTCAGGCGGCGCATTTCAAGGGCTTTTTGGGCGCGGCAGAGCCGGAAACTCTGATGGAGGGAGTATTCGAGCTTGACGGAGAGCATCTTGTTATAGATATTGACGACATGATATCCTCATCCGGCTACAGCATGGTTGTAACTCCTGCCAAGGATGACGCCGAAGCTGTTGCTTTAAAATCAGGATATTCAAAGCTTTACGAAGCGGAAAAAGCCGAGCTTTCAGGTCGGGCGGGCGTTAACGGAAGCGGCGGATATTATGCTTCGGGAAGAGCCTTTGTTTCCGGATTCTCAAAGGAATCCGGCGTAAGCTTTAAGATAAACGTCCCCGCTGACGGCAATTATAAGCTTGAGCTTGTCTATGGAAACGGAACCGGCACAGACCGCGGAAACGAGGACAAGCACAGTCCGCAAAACGTTTTTGCAACGCTTTCTATCGATTCCGAAGAGAAAACTATAGTTTTAGAGAATACAATGCTTCGCGAATGGTCGGATATTTATACCGAGCTTTGCGACCTGACGGCGGGCGAGCACACTGTTAAGCTTACGGGAATTTCAGACTCGACCGACAACAATATCATGCTCGATGCGCTTTATGTCACATACAACGGCGCGTATTTGCAGGAGCCTCCTAGATTTAGTAAGCTGTTTGAAGCGGAGGACGCCATGTTTAATCAGCTTGCGTCTGTAAAGAAAACGGCGGTCAAGGTTGAATCGGATGTTAATGGCTTTACCGGAAGAGGATATATAACCGGTCTTGACACAAATCCCGTTTCCGACGGCGGAGGAATCCGCTTTGCGGTCAATGTTTATGAGAGCGGCTTATATAGGATCGATTTGAGATATATAGCGCAATCCGCGGCAAAGGCAGAAATATATGTCGGCAATACCGCGCGAACCTTTGACGGCTTTAAAACCGAAATCAGCCTTGAAAAGTCGGATTTTTGGAGCGAAGCCTCCCATGCGGTTTATCTTCAGAAGGGAATGAACATTGTTGATATAGATTCATCCGGCAGCATTATGCTTGACAGCGTCAGGATCAGCGAACTGCCGGACAGCACCGGATATATGACAACTATAAACGCAAAAGACACAATTCCCGATGGTGCCGAGCTCAGCGACGTGTCATATTATGTCTGGAAGGTAAAGGCGGACGAAAACGGAGAGCCGGAGCTTTACAAGGAATACAGAAGCACCGACAAGATAGGTGTCACCGGTGTTCCCGAGGGCGTAGAGTATGTTGTCGGCAGAAGCCTGTCGGGCAGCGCTGATGCCGCAAATGATGTAAACAGGTATCTCGAATTTGAATATACAGCCCCGGAATCGGGCGTATACGCATTGAGAATATTCCATTCAAACGACGAAATCTTCGGTACGCACGGCTACAACACCAAAATTATTGACAAATACCTTTCGGTTCAGGTAAACGGCGGCGAGGCAAAGAGGTATTTCTTTATCAATTCCCTTTCTAAGGATACCTTTAAAGAGAAAACGGTTTATATCACCCTTGAAAAAGGCGTAAACAAAATCAAGCTTTTCAACGACGACAGCTGGTCGGTTTTAAAGGGCTTAGACAATAATTACGCCGAGCAGGCAGGTCTGAAAAAGAGCATTATAGGCGACTCGGAGCAGGGATATTATATGGATAAGCCGGGCGACATCCCCATAACCAACTCTATGCCGAATATATTAAAATTTGTAATAGCTCCGGCTCAGGCTGACGTTGATTATTCGCACACCGAGCACAATGTGTCAGTAAAATACAGCGATGGAGGAACAGCCTTTGCGGATAAAAACAGCGTTGAAGACAACGGAAGCGTTACATTCACCGTCATAGCGGAGCGGGAAATCAAATCAGCCGCTTTCAACGGTGAAAAGATATCTCTGTCTGCGAAAAACAGCGGAGTTTACACCTTTACTGCCAATAATGTTAATTCAGACAGCGAATTTATCGTCGAATTTGAAAGAAACGAGACGGAAGCCGAAAACAGCGATCCTCTTATCTCAAACAACAGCTTTGGAGCAGGAAATGCCGACGGATGGAGAATCGAGACAAAAGGAAAAGCAAGCGTTGAATCAGCCTATTTTGACAGATACAGCAATAAAAACTATCTTAAAATAGCCTGCAAGGGCAGCACATCGGTTGCAAACACCGTCACCGTTGACGAGAGCGGAGTGTATCTGCTCAGCTTTGCAATGAAAAACAAGGGCTACAGCTCTTCCGAAATGAAAAAATGTGACAGCATAGAGCTTGTCGCAAGTGTTGACGGAAAGAAAAATGCGCAGATATTTGTTCTTCCCAGCGAGGAATATGGCATTGTTTCCTGCCTTATAAACATTCCCAAGGATGGAGCCGTGCTTGATTTTGCTTTGAACATTAAAGCTAAAGGCGGCTTTGAAGCTTATCTCGACGATTTTACTCTGACAAAGCGGGATATTGTTAGGGACACCGTTATATATCTTGTTGACTGCGGAGATCACAATCCCAGAACACGCCCGACCGGCGGTCGTCTTGGCGGAAACAATTCTGTAACGGATATGCTGTTCGGTGAGGATCCCAAAACGGGCAAGCAGTGGGGAGCGGTTGATTATTCAGACCCCGACGGAAGCAAGCTTAACTATTCCGGCGACTCCGAGGGCGCATTTACAAAGTGGACACGCCCATATATCGGAAACGGCATCGAGGACACAAAGGACACCAATGCAACCTTCAGATATGCAGACGGTCAGGACGGCTCGGATGAAATTCTGAAAGAGATAGGCGAAATTTATGTCGACTACAAGTTCGAGCTTGAGCCAGATGAACTGTATGATGTTGAGGTAGGTCTTGGCAACATCTGGGGCAACTCAAGCGGAGTAAATGTCTATGCAAATTATTTGTCGGAGGTTCAGCTGAAAAACGGCAATAAGTCTCAGTCACAAGCTTTCAGCGTGATTAAAGAGAATGTATTCGTTGCGGAGGGAGGTCACACGGTAGTTACCGATACTGTGGCGGCAGATTCCGACGGATTCCTTACCATAAATCTCAGAAGACCTTTGCCCGCAGAAAACTCTACTATCAATCTGAACTACATCATCATACGCCGTTCAAGAACTGTCGCCGAATATAAAGACAGCATTTCCGAATTAACCGGTGATATTGAAAAGCTCGACCGCAAAAAGCTTTCAAAAGCCTTGGCTACTGCTTTAGATGAGTCAAGGGCGCTTTCCGACGAGGTTCTGACTATGGATATATCGGGAGATGATATAGTTGTCCTGACAAATGCCGAGACTTCGCTTAAAAACCTTATAGCGGCGGCTGAGGTTGATGTCGGAGACGAGCCGCTTAATCTCAAATTAATCGCTATAATATTGGCTGCAGTGGTTATTGCGGGCGTTATCTTGCTGATAATTGTCAGAAGAGCTGCATTGCGCAAAAAACATAAATGAAAGTTGTATAATAAATCCGGGCAGTAAAAAGAGTTAGCAATATACAGCTTATAATACAAAAATCATTTTATCGGGTGTTTAGCCTATTGAAAAAGCCGGTGGTTAGGCGGGGCTTCGTAAAACAGTTATTTTGAAAAATGCTTGAAAACGACTGTTTTCAAGGGACGGCGTGACTTCGGTCACGCCGTTTCCTTTTTCGCAAGTTCTTCCAAAGGGATAAAGCCAATGCCGTCATATTCGATGTGGATCTTCTGTCTGCGCTTGCCGCTGGACTTGTCGGGTGCCTCCACATAGATCGCCTTTATCAGCTCTCGCAGCATACACGGGTCGATTTCCTCGATGTCCACGTATTTGTCTGCCGTTCGGATGAACCTTTCAATATTTTCGTTCTGTCTTTCCTGTACTTCAATTTCCTGCCGCAGAGCGGCAACCTCTGCTTCAAGCTGTTTCTGTTCCGCTTCGTAGTTCTGACTCATCATCTCATAGCGTTCATCGCTAAGATTACCTTTGGCGTTATCCTCGTAAATCCTAATGAACAGTCTTTTCAGTTCTGCGATTCGGCGTTCATTGCGTTCAAGCTGTTTTCGGCTTGTCTGCAACTTTTCTGCCGACTCCAACTGGAGCTGTTGTTCCATTACGAAGATGAAATGCTGACGGTATCTGAGAATATACCCCATGACCAACTGGATGTGCTTCAGCACCATTCGCTCCAATACGGACTCACGGATGAAGTGCGTTCCGCACTTGTCCTTGTGTTTCCAATGAAGCGAACAATCGAAGAACGCTCCCTCACGCTTGCCGTTGTTGGTGGCTCCATAGTACAGCTTCTCGCCGCAATCGGCACAGTACACTAAACCGGAAAAGGTGCTTGTACAACCCGACTTGGTTTTGCGCTGGCGCTGCTGGCGAATGACTTGCACTTTTTCAAAGACATCCATTTCGATAATGGCTTCGTGGGTGTCCTCAAAGACCGCCTGCTTTTCAACGGGATTGTCCCTCTGCTTCTTGTCCCAAATGGAATTGGTGTAGGTCTTGAAGTTGACCGTGCAGCCTGTGTACTCTCTGCGTTCCAGAATGGCAACAACTGTGCTGCCATGCCATCCGCAAGGGTTTTCGGGTGCGGTATTGGGACTTTTGATGCCCTGGCTGTCCTTGTAGGCGGTAGGTGTGAGAACTCCATCTGCCTTTAGCTGATTGGCGATCTGCGAAGGACCTCGTCCGTTCATGCACATATCGAAGATTCGCTTTACGACGGATGCCGCTTCGGGGTCGATCAGCCAGGTCTGCGGATTCTCTTTGTCCTTGATGTAGCCGTAAGGAACATTGGTGGTCAGCGGTACGCCACGTTCACCCTTTGCTTTCTGCACAGCACGGATTTTGCGGCTGGTATCTTTTGCGAAAAACTCATTGAACCAGTTTTTGATGCCAGCCATGTCGCACTCGGTGCTGTTCATGTCGATGGAATCGAAGTGGTCGTTGATGGCGATATATCGAACACCGCTTTTCGGGAATACGATATTGATATACAGACTGGTCATCGCAGAGTTTCGTCCAAGTCTCGACAGGTCTTTGGTGATGATCGTACCGACACGACCTGTTTTGACTTCTGCCAGCATCTGCTGAAAACCGGGACGATTATCGAAGTCAACGCCACTGTATCCGTCATCCACGAAGAATGTGGGATTTGGGAAATGATTCTGCTTTGCGTATTGCAGCAGGATCATTTTTTGCGTTTGTATCGAATTCGACTCGTCAGCCTTTTCGCCGTTTTTACCTTCCTTCAAGTCCTCAACAGACAGTCTGCAATAAAGGGCGGTAATTTTGTCTGTTGCTCCTAACATTTCTGTTTCCTCCTCAATCGGAGCAACTGTCAGTACAGGATTGGCTGTCTCTATTATATCAAACTTCTGAATATCTGTCATTGATGTCCCCCTAACTGATTTGTAAACTTTCTCGATGCGATACGCTCCAATTTTCGGATGAAGCTGTCCTCTCCCTCATAACTGCCGGTGACGGTGTATATCGTGCCGCTGATTTCTTCGGTCACGCTCAGTTTTGGAATCCAGTAGGCTGAAATGTTTTTGACCACGATGTTGCCTTTTTCATCAAAGCGAATGTTGCGGCGTGGCTGATCTTCCTGTATCGGCTCATGCTTCAGATACGGGTCGGATGTGGAAAAGTAGTAGCAAGGTATATCGTTATCTTCGGATATGGTCAAGGAACCGAGCCATTGCTTCAGTTCTTCCGGTGTCATGACTATTGCCTTCTTTTGTTCGCTCATAAAAATTGTCCTTTCTGATTTTTGAATGAAATGAATCGAAGGGAAAGGAAGGAATCATCGTTCCTCCTGTTTGCGATTGTCTTTTTTCTGTTGAGCTTGCTCGACATTGCCAAGTCCTTTGTTCACGCAGGACTGAATGTGATGAATTTGCTGATATTCTTCACGGATAGCTTTGAACTTGGCATAGGTTTCTGTATGAGCCTGTTCAAGCTCCGTATACTCCTTATCCAGAAGGCTGGGGTTGTACTTGCCGTCGGGACATATCTCCAATAGCTTTCGTCTCACAGCGTAATACTGCTTCAGTTCCTTTTCGTGCTCAACCTTGTATTTCGCCTTTGCCTTGTCGAACTTGATTTTCTGCAAGCCATCCACAATCGGTTTCAACTCTTTCAAGATGGAAGCGTATTCAGGCATTTTGCGAATTTCTTTCATGCGGGTGGTTTCCTTATCCATGGTGACTTTCAATTCATCCACGGTATCCCGCAGCATCGATACACGGCTTTCCAAATCCTCTATGGTGTAGATCTCGTTGGCTTTTAGATAGTTCGCCATAGCGTTCAGCTCCTTCAGATTGCTGACCTTGGCTTTCTGCGAATAGGCTTTGGCATTACGCATATCAAAATATCGTTGCAGCGGAATGATGACGGGATCGGATCGCGGCTTGTCCAGTTCTGCCTTGATCTCCTTGATGGTTTCAAGCAGGATAGACAGATTTTTTCGCAGATTGCGGATAAAGGCATTGGTGGCACTGATCCATCGGTTGAACTCTCCCTTTTCGGTCTTGATGCCTTTCTTCTCCATAGCTCGGACGGTGGGGCCTTCATGGACTGTCGGTAACAGTTCAATACCTAGCCGTTCATAGCTGCGGTGGTCGATACGAACATCCAAGCCCTTTTCTTCAAACTTGGCGTTGCACATCACCGCCCATTGCTCACGCCAGAACTCCAAAGTATCAGCAGAACCCCAATCGGTAGTTGGCACAGCATTGAACACATAATCGCCTTTGCCATCGGGGATTCGGTTGCCGTTTTCATCAAGTACATATTCTCGTTTTTGCTTTAATCCCCATTTGCCGTTCTGTTCGATAGGACGGATGGGACACATAAAGTGGAAGTGGGGATTATTGATGCCGCCTTCTTCTTTCTCTGGTTCGTGAACGGCGAAGTCCACCACCATGCCACGGCTGACAAAATGCTCGGTAAGGAATTGTCTTGCAAGGGCGATGTTTTCTTCCTGGGTAAATTCATTCTGGAATGAAATATCGAAGCTGTAGGCAAGCTGCGCTTTCTTTCCTTTCTCCACTTTTTCAACGGCGTTCCATAAAGTTTCTCGGTCTGCGTATTCTCGTGGCGCATGGGGCGGCAGTAGGATTTCCGAACAAATCACGCCGCCCTTGTTGGTGTAGTCGCTGTCCTCGCCGTAATACTCGCTGTGCAGTTTTTCTCCTGCTCGGTAGGCAGCGGATGCCACAACGGATTGACCTGCGCTGCGTTTGATCTGGTCAACATGAAAATGATATAGTGCGATACTTATCCCTCCTTTGCTCGTCTGAGCCTTGAATCGTGGTTGATCTTCATGCGATGTACTAACTTCTGTATTTCTTCTTTGTGAAAGATGTGTTCAAGTAGCTCCATTACTTCCGTGATGTCCAGTTCCTTGATCTCCGGTGCGATGCTTTCCAAAGTTCCTGCGATGGTGCAGAGACGATGAGTGCGGCGTTTGCATTCTCCGTCCCCGAAATACTTCTGTCGGTTTTCCAGTCGGGTGATTTTGTGGTTGATCTGTTCGATCTCTTTCTCATTTTTCTCTTTTTCTGTTTTGAGTCTTTCAAGCTCGGGGTTAGGTTTGTATTCCATTGAGCCTCCTTTGTGTAGTGATGTTTTGAGCCTTGTGGGGACGAAATGATTTGAAAAATCGTTTTGTACCCACAATGGGCGCAGCAGATGCGGAGCATCTGCAGGATAGCTGCATAGCAGCGCAAGGGGTGCAGCCCCTTGTTCGGAACAAAGTGACGGAATGACAGATACAACTTCGCAGTTGTTGTCTGTCAGCCTCGCAGAGCGCACATACGAGGTGTGGAACACACCCGTATAGAAGTGCGCCCTTAGTAAACTAAGGGTTAAAAACGCTTTTGCCGTTCTACCCGAATGTCGTTCCTGCCCGGGAGTCTCACCCCGGCGTTGCTTCGCTCATGTCATCGCAAAGTCGTAACCCATTCGGACGGTCATTCAGTTGTCGGATGTAGAAGAAAACAAAAAGAGCCGATTACATAGAGCATCAGAAATCGGCGGGAGCATGGCTCTCGCTTTAAAGTGATGTTCTATGTAATCGGCTCTGAAAATTCAAAGTCGGGTTCTGCTTTCTTCCTGCTCCCGCCAACAGAACCACCGGCGTGTGTGGAGCAGTTTGGTACTTCCGGTGTACCGATACCGTGTCGGGTAGACCCGACATTTCTCAATATGGTCGAACAGTTTATTCAGTTGTTTATGTAGCGGCGAACCGCTGTGCCATTATTATACGAGTAATGTGTTATGCCGTCAAGGTTGCGAGCCCTCTCACTATATTCGGAATTTCAAAAGGCAAATTTCAACGGTTGCAGAAAATTTCTCTCTACCTGTTAGGACATTTTCAAGAGAAATGTCAACGGGCAAAAAATAATTCTGTCCAACCTGGGCAGAATTTTCAAAATCCACTTCCGACCAAGTTGGTTGGAAGTCTAAATCCGCACTTCTGTCCAAATTGGACAGAAGTTAAAAACCAACTTCGACACAAGTTGTGTCGAAGTCACAGCCCGTCGAAAAAGCCAGCAACTCGCTGGCTTTTTCCAACAATCTGTGGTAT
>ENA-UOOC01000418-UOOC01000418.1-human-gut-metagenome-genome-assembly--contig:-C48old-NODE-418-length-43535-cov-8.116674_pt1 | contig 43535 bp, 73 predicted proteins | sample MGYA00242469_ERZ724016 | MGnify/ENA metagenome assembly ERZ724016 | reverse complement strand
GTTTTGGTGTATGTCTAAAATATCCGATACAATGTAAATGTATTTCATTTTGTAGCCCTCCTAAATTTTCGTATAGCCGCTTTTAATAAGTCGGTCGGCGTAGCGGTCGATGTCGCTTTTTGTTGCCGTTATAGCGTCGCTATCGCGTCTAAAAAGATAATAGCCCCGTTCCACCGTGTGCGCCTCGTGGTCAATCTCGACTTGTAGCGCGTTGCCGTTTTTGTTCGTTTTTGTGGTCATTCGTTCAATCATTGTTTTTTACTCCTTTATTGTTGCCGAAAAGGGACGCGGGCGCGCGCCGCTCGGCGTGATTTTACATATATTTATTAAAATATAATTTTATCAGATTATCGAAAGCGTCAACGCCCAGCCCGTCGCGTTCTCTTATAATTGCGGTTGCGATTTCCTCCGTGTAGTCGTCGGCGTCGTCCTCGTCAGGGTTGACCGCCCAGCGCGTATATTTCGGGCTTTCGTAATATTCGGGGTTGTTGATTTCGGCAAAACGCTCGAAAGCGGCTTTTTTCTCGTCGTCGGTCAGACCGTCCCACGCGTCATATATCTCGCTTTCAAGTCGTGATATTATGTTATCATAATGAAAAACGGCTTCGGCGGTTTCTTCGGGATAAAACTCTTCGTTGTCCCAGTCGTCGGCGGTCAATTCATCTTCGGGGACGTCGCGCACGATTTCGCCGCCGCGCATAACCGTATAATATGCGGGTTTTACTTTTTCAAGATACACGCGCACGCCCTCGGCGTCGGTGTAGTCGATTGTGTCGCTCCACGCGTCCTCGCTATAATGTAATTGCGCTTCCGTTTCGGCGGCGTAAACATCATAACCCAGTAAGTCGCAATCGTGTTCAAATTCTTTCCAGTTTTCAATTCTCATTTTTCACAACTCCTTTATTCAAAAAATTTCTTAATATGGTTGTAGTCGTCGATAGCGTTCAGGACGGCTTCGCATAACTTATCGCGGCGTTTGTCGCTATTCTTTATAAGTTCCGCCAGGTCGTACGCCGTCGGCGTTTTGCCGTCAAAAATAATCTCGATAAATGTTGCTAATTCTTGCATTGTTTTTTGCTCCTTTATTTTGTAGTATCCCAACGGCGGGACGCTCCCACCGTCAGACGCTCGCAGCCTAAACCCTTTTTATCCCCGCCGCGACGGGTTGCGCGGTTAGTCGCGCCATTTCAAACCCTCAACCGCGATTTCGTTTAATTCGTGCGCTTTTGCGGTCGCCGCGTCGAACGCCTTGCGGGTTTCGGCGGTCAGCCGTTCGATTTTGTCAAGATATTTTTCGATATTGTCTATATACTTGTATGGGCTTGCGATTTCCGCGACGGCTTCCGCGTGTATCGTGTTAGTCCCGTCAACGATTTTCGCACGGTTTCCCGTCCACACCTCAACCCCGCGCCCGCTCGTTTCGCGCTCGTTTATTACGATACTATCAATTATAGGCGATAAATAATGATTAGTAGGGAAATAAAACGAAAAACCCTTTTCGCGCATTTCGTCGCGGATTTTCTCGGCTGTTTTCTCGCCGTGTTTTTTGCCGTCGTACTTTTTCAGGATTTCCGCAAGCGCATTTTTCCCCATTTCGATAAGTATATAATTATAGTTATTAGTCAAAACCTTTCCGCGCGCGCTTATGCGTTCGGCGTTTTTCTGTAATTTTTCAATTTCAAGCGATGCAAGCCCCGCCGCGTCGCGGTCGTGCGCCTTGTACGCGTTCATAAATTTATTGTCGGCTTTTTCGCGTTCCGCGTCGTTCGCGCGTTTTACTTCCTGATTTGCTTCAATTTCCTTTTTGATTTCCTGCAATGTTTTCATATCTTAAAACTCCTTTCCCCGCGATAACGCCCGCGGGGGGGCGTGTTTTCTTAAAAATATAATTTCAATAACTTGTCGAAAGCGGCTTTATTCTATATAATCGCCGATAGCGTCCCACGCGCTTTCGATGTTGTCCATACACTCGCGGATTGCGTCTATTTGTTCGTCGATAGCGTCATAGCGTTCCTGTTCGGCGTCCGTCATATCGCGGTCTTTTTCGATTGCCCGTTCTTCGATAGCGTCGCGCTTTTCTTCTAACTTGCCGATGAGGTCGTCTAACTCATCATAGATTGCCGTCAATTTGTCATTGTACTTATCTAATTTTATCATTTTTCAAAACTCCTTTATTTTTATAATTTTCTGGTCGATAAGATTTTGTAAAAATTGTCGCTTGCTTTTGCTATCGTCAAACCCGCCGTGAAAGATTTTACTATATTGAAAAGAGGCGATTTCGTTTTTGTAGTCGTTCAAAAACAAATATAAATGTTTGCGCGTTGTTTTTGAAAAATTCCATTCTTTACCGAAAACGACTTTACCGCTTTTTTTGTCGATAACGGCGATTATGCTATCATAAGATTGAAAAACGATTTTTTTGTCGTCGTTCATAATAAATTGATTTTGGTTATAAAATTGTCTGATTTGCATTTTTAACTCCTTTGCCCGCGTACAATGCCCACGGGCGGGCGGTATTGTTTTTTATTCCTTTATCTACTAACCAAAGTGTCGCAAATATAGCCGTTTATGTCCCTTGTTACAATTTCGTCATAATTATTTGTAGCAAAAAAATCCATTGCGTCCGATTTGCGGTTGCCCGCCTTGTTTTATTGTCTTAATAATACCACGGACGGCGGCGGTTGTCAATAGTTTTTGCCATACCAAAATTGCCGTCAATTTGTCATTGTACTTATCTAATTTTATCATTTTTCAAAACTCCTTTATTTTTATAATTTTCTGGTCGATAAGATTTTGTAAAAATTGTCGCTTGCTTTTGCTATCGTCAAACCCGCCGTGAAAGATTTTACTATATTGAAAAGAGGCGATTTCGTTTTTGTAGTCGTTCAAAAACAAATATAAATGTTTGCGCGTTGTTTTTGAAAAATTCCATTCTTTACCGAAAACGACTTTACCGCTTTTTTTGTCGATAACGGCGATTATGCTATCATAAGATTGAAAAACGATTTTTTTGTCGTCGTTCATAATAAATTGATTTTGGTTATAAAATTGTCTGATTTGCATTTTTAACTCCTTTGCCCGCGTACAATGCCCACGGGCGGGCGGTATTGTTTTTTATTCCTTTATCTACTAACCAAAGTGTCGCAAATATAGCCGTTTATGTCCCTTGTTACAATTTCGTCATAATTATTTGTAGCAAAAAAATCCATTGCGTCCGATTTGCGGTTGCCCGCCTTGTTTTATTGTCTTAATAATACCACGGACGGCGGCGGTTGTCAATAGTTTTTGCCATACCAAATCTGATATAATGTCATATCACTATTGATATATATACTACTTGTATATTTATACATACTATTGTATATTTATACATAAGGCTATAAAGGGGGATAAAAGGCGCGGAACGCGGGCGGGCGCGTTTTCCCCCGTATTTATTGCTAACGCCTTTATATAGCCCCTTGTACGCCTTTATTTATATATTATTATACTTTTCTTTTATCTTAAAAATAGTTATATGCACTCACTTATTATATTATCGCTTATTATATTATTACTTGCTTATTTATCTTTTGCTAAAAGTAAGTTATATATACTTTACTTATCGCATACGCGCGCGGGGGTCGGGTGGTTGGGGCGGTTTTGGGGCGTTTTGGGCGGTCGTATCCGCTAATCGGTCGTTTTATGGATAGTTGGCGGGCGTTCGGGGCGTTTTGCGTGCGCGTTCGTGCGTGTTTTTCCGTGCGTGCGGGCGCGGGGGTATGCCCCTACCATTTTTCGCGCGCGCCCAATCCCTGGGTGTTTACTCTCTCATAGTGTACGGCGAATATGCGGGGGAGTATCGAGTGTGTGAGGGTGAGTGCCGAGTGAGTGTGTTTATTGCATAATATTTAATTTATTTATAGATATATATAAGAGCGGTGGGGCAAAGGTTGATTTTGTGGCAAAAGAAAAAGAGCGGTGAAGTGTTGGTGTGGGCAACAAATCATCGTTCTTTCTCAAACGGGGGAAATAATGACTATGGTGATAGTATAAGCGATTTGGCGCGGAAAGTCAAGGGAAAATGCGAAATTGAAATATTTGAGCGAAAGATGTTCAGTGTGGTGATAATGTTTTTGGTGGGAAATGTCAAAATGTATAAATATTCAAAAAGTGCGGGCAACTGTGATAACTATAATTAGTAAATTTGTGGGGAAAAGTGGTTGACAGTTTAGTATTTTCAGATATATAATAAAAATAGACATTGGTTGTGTCTTTTCCTCCTGTTGTATTTTAATTCGGGAAAGGCGGGTTGTGTGAGAGCAACCCGTTTTTTCTATTTATTTTAATAAGGATTATCTTTGTAGATATTAAAAAAGGAGAAAGGTATATATTATGGAAGAATATAAAGCGGTCGTCGTAACCGACGAAAAAAAGATAAAGGAAATCAAAAGTGCGTTGTTATCGGGGGAAAGTTCGATTGCGGATATTAAGCCTGCCGCGCCTGATAAGTTGCCCGAAAATGCACAAAAAATGTGGTTTGGTAAGGTTGACAAATAATAGCACATAATGATATTATATTTATAGACAAAAGAATAAACGGTTAAGAGCCGAAATCGCCCGACAATCACGGGAATGTGAGTACACTCTTGACTTTTGGTAAGTTTCGACACGGACTTTCGCTACCGTAGTTCGGACAAAAAGCCCTTGTAAATTGCTGAAAGGCAGTAAGTTTAAGCAGGGGCTTTAATTTTTTTGAAATTTTTTCTATTTTTTAATAAAATCTCTTGACAGCGGTGGTCGAAAGTGGTAATATTTGTTTATCAACAGTAGGAGGTCATCAAAAATGACTAATAAAGAAAGGCAAAAGAGCCTTGATAAACAAAAGTGGGTAAACAGCGAAGATTTTGGCTATGATTTAAGCGGGAAACTTTTTTATTGCGACCATTGCAAGTGTCAAACGGAGCGCAATATGGTGAAAAGTTGTATGGCAAGTCAAAAACAGCGCGAAGAAAAGAGCCTTTGCGCCACGGCTTATAACAAAATGGTTAGAGGAGGAAATAAATAATGGATAAACTTTTACAATATTCGGGAATGTTGGAACGCTTTGCTTTCTTGTCGTTGCTCCGTTCGGGCAACAAAATTGTCGGGGAAACTGTTGATTTTACCGATGAGCAAAAAGAAAGGCTTAAAAATTATTCGGAAAATTTATAAAACCCGTTGACAAAAGTGGGCGTTGGTGGTAATATCAAAGAGTAATCAACGTTTACTCCTGACATAAAAACACATTGGTTACTAATTGCGTAGCGAGGTTTAACCTTGCCGCGACCGCGATTACCGACTTATATGGGTTGGTTATGATAAGGTTATCTCGAAAGTTCCCTTATTATGTAAAACATACTGTCATATAAGCGGTTAGGGCGATGAACCAACCTAATTGCCCAACTCCTTTGCTTTGTATCAAATAGTGTTGCTTCGGCATTGTTGTTTGTACATCTATAACTCCTTTATGCGGTCTGGGCGACACCGTACAAAAAGTCGCCCACTCCTTTATTTTTTGCATTATGAGCGTAGATAATTATGCAAATACAATAAACATTTGTAATAAAGAACTTAATAAGCGACTTAATAAAAAAGTGTTGTGGGACGATGATGAAACCGTTTCACAACTTTTTGATATTCTTTACACTGCCTATTGGCAACAAATTCATAAAGTTTTAGTGCCACAAGAGAATAAAACGGCGGAAGCGGAAATTCGCTCCCATATTAGGTGCATTATTTCTAATCACCTATTGCCTTTATATGCCAAAGTGGAAAAATTGAGCAAGATTGCGAAAAAATCGCCCGAAAATACAAAGTTATTGAATAAGTATATGGAACTTTACGATAACTTTTATGCACTCGCGGCGTTTCGCTCGCTTAAACACTTTGCCCTTTATATGGAATTTGATACCGACCCGAAAGATAGGGTGTGGGAAAATGTAATGCCTTGCTTTGAGGGGCTTTACTTTTATATAAACAAAATGGTGCTTGACGGCTCTATAAAACATATATGTAAACAATATCCGACGGGTTTCGGCAAATCATTTTCAGATATTGAAGCCATATCTTTTATATTTGGTATAAACCCTATAAACAATGATGTAATGAAAGTGGTGGGCAACCCCACGCTTGTGTCAGACGTTATGACGGGAATAGTCAATACAATGAGTAGTGCGAGATATGCCAAAGTGTTCCCATATTACGCGCAATTTAACGGCAAGGAAGAGATTTTTTCCATTTGTAGAATAAGTCAGGGCAATCAGGGCATTTTGGTAATAAACGGCTCTAAACGCCCTAAATCATTCCTTTGTTGCGGAAAAGAAACCGCTATTGACGGCGGTCGCTTTAAGTATAGATTTTATGATGATATTTGTAGGTCGAAAGACAAGGAAAATATCAATGAACACGACAAGGACTGGGCGAGATATAACGATTGTTGGAAAAAGCGTGAGTACGACCAGTATAACTCATTTGAGATAGCGGGTGGCACTGCCTATTCAATTTATGACTTTTTGTCAAGATACAAGGAAAAGTTTGGTGCAAAAAAAGCCGTTCCCGATACTCGCTTTAAGTACACCTATGTGAACGAAAACACTCGATTTGTTTCGGTGTCCTGCCCTAAACTTGACTTTGACACCGATGAAAGCACTTATCCCGCAAAATACTCAACAGCGGAAGCAAGGGAAGAACGCAATAGAGATATGCGTACCTTTATGGCAATGGAACAACAATCACCATTACCGCCAGAGGGAACACCCTATTATTGGGATAATTTAAGATTATATACGGATTTGCCCGCAAAAGAGTGCAACGGTGGCACAAGAAGTGATTTTTCGTGGGCGGCACTTGACTTGCCGAGAAAAGGAAACAACTATGCCGCGCTTGGCATTTTCTATCGGGATAACAAGAGCAAGGACTTTTTCTTCACCGATTGCGTTTATGAAAAGAAACCGCTTGACGGGAAAATCGCCGATAAAGAGTTGTTGGACTATATTTGCGAAAAAATGGTTTTCCACAAGACAACTAACCTTGTCGTAGAAACAAACACGAACTCAATGATTGTAAGCGAGATAAGGAAAAGGCTTGCGGCACTTGGGTGGTCGTGCAACATTATACCGCAATACTCTTATGAAAATAAAGAAGTAAGGATATTTAATACTCAAAGCGCAATTTTGGAGCGTATTCGTTTCCCCGACCGAAAAATGTTCCCCGAAAGTTCAAATATGGGACAACTTATGCGCCACGTTGTTTGCTATGCTTATGACGGCAAAAACGACGACGGAATTGATATGATTTCGATGTTTGCAAAGGCTTTTGTAAGCAATGGTGTGAAAATGGGAGCGATTGAGGTGCTTGAAACTCGCCGATAAATATTACTTTTTTATTAAAAATATGTTGACAAATATAAAAAAGGTTTGATAATATAAAAATAAGGACATTGCGATTATGGAGAAGTATGTAATTTGCCCTTGCTGCAAACGGGCTGATAAGCCGCTTGATATTGAAGTTCCCGACGGATTTGAGGTGGACTTTGATATGCGACACTACACACATAAAACTTTTTGTGATAATTGCCGTAGAGTAATTAAATATAGTTTTAAGCAAAAACAAAATAACTGATTTCTATTGCGCAGACAGTGGTTTGCGCTCTTTCTATTGAGGTATAACGTGATATTCGATTACGGCGGTATTAAAAAAATCAAAATCCCCTTTACCAAAGAGGAATTTTCTGCGTTTACAATAAACGAACTCATTTCGGCATATACGAAATATATGCCGTTTTGTTTGCAAGTTCATAATCTTAACGTTATCAAAGAAGATTACTTGTATAACTATTTTGTTGGCAAGCAGGATATTCGTACCAAAACAAGGGCATTTCTTGGCGATGACGCAACAAATACCGACGCAAATCAGCGCGTTGTTGAAAACCACGCAAATGCACAAGTAACCTTTAAGGTTGACTTTTTAATGGGCGATGAAATGCAATTAACGCACAAATCGGACGTTGAGAGCGACGACCTTACCTATCTTGACAATTTCCTTGAAGATAGCGGATTTTTCACGGCTTTCCGCGAAACCAAAAAAATGATGTATGCGGTGGGCATTGGCACGACTTATTGTGTTCCCCGCACCGATATTATCGAATATGACGAAAACAATAGAGCGAGATATAGTAAAGAGTACGATAAAGACACTATGTCGCCGTTCATTTGTGAAGATGTTGACCCCCGCTATAACTTTGTTGTATATTCTAACTATTATGGCGAAGAACCGCTGTTTTGCGTGAGCATTATTGTTGACGACGCAAACGATAAGTGTGTATTTCTCATTAACAATGGTAAATTTACACTTAAATGCGAGGGGTCTTATCTTGGCGCAACTTCCGTGCCTTTTAGCGGTGATTATTCCATTTCGGAAATCACTAAAAACGCATTTACTCAACTTCCTATCATTGAACACGCTCGTAATAAAGAGCGTATGGGTATTATTGAAACCAACAAGGACTTGCTTGATGTAATCAACCTTATCGTTTCAAATAGTGCCGACGCAATCATTGACACCGTAAACAATATCCTTGTCTTTGAGAATGTGGAAGTTGACGAAGAAACCGTAAAGGCAATGCGCCGTGGTGGCACTATTAAAGTAAAATCTTCGGGCGACCCGAATATGCCGAGCAAGGTTTACACTCTTGAAGTGAAAATGAACCACTCGGACGTCAATGTATTTTATGAACAAAGAGTAACCAAAGCATACGATATAGCGGGCGTGCCTATTGCAAGCGGTGTTACGACCACGGGCGGTCAAACGGGCAAGGCAAGACTTCTCGGCGGCGGCTGGGAAAATGCTTATACAAAAATCAAGGGCGATATTATCGGTATGAAAAAAAGCGACTATGCTTTGCTGAAACTTATCCTTGATATTTGCCGTACTGTCCCCGACACCAAAGTTGATGAACTTTCGGCAAGCCAAATTGAAATCAAATACAACATCAACCCGAATGACGATATTTTGTCCAAAGCGCAAGCGGCGAACAACTTGTACAACATTGGTATGCCGCCCGAAATGATTTTGACCGACACTGGGTTATCAATGGACGCGCACACTGACGGCTTTAAGTGGCAACAATATATCGACCAAAAAGAACAAAAGGAAGCGGAAAAGGCGGAACAAACCCTTGCCGCAACCCAAAAAATCGTTGGAAACGGCGATAATAACGACGGACAAAACGATTACAACAAAAACAAAGCGGTTGCAAAGCCGAAAGGCTAACACATATATAAATTTCTCGACCTTGCAGAGATATAAATACAAGGCGGTCTATGCGGAGAGCCACTTCGCGTTTACAAATCAAGGCTGACCGACGGAGCATTATGGAACTCAAAGATTTACTCGGCGAAAATTACAAAGACGGTATGACGATTGAAGAAATCAATACCGCACTCGCAAACAAAAAGTTTGTTGACCTTTCAGGCGGCGGATATGTTTCCATTGACAAGTTCAAAGCAACGGAAAAAGTCGCTACCGACGCAAAAGCGGAACTCGAAAAAATAAGGCAAGCGTCTATGTCGGAAGAAGAAAAACGACAAGAAGAATGGAACGCTTTGCAAGCGCAGTTGGATATTCTTACCAAAGAAAACCAAAAGAACGCGTTTGAGAAGAAACTTTTGGCAAACGGCTATGACGCCGAGGAAACACAACAAATTATGGCGAACCCTGACGACCCTGCGATATATGCACAAATTATGAAAACCCGCATAGAAAAAATAGTCGCACAAAATAATGCGGAAAACTTGAAAAATAGTGTAAAATTACCGCAAGCAAGTCCCGACGGGAAACCTAAAAAACTTACCGATTACTCTATGAGAGAACTTAACGAACTTCGTGATAGTAATCCCGCACTGTATCGGCAAATCTTAAACCAAAAATAATTATTAGGAGAAAACTAAAATGGCAGTTTTTGATAGCAAAATTTTTAACGGCGAAGTATTTGAAAGATATACGCAGACCGTATCCGACCTGCGCAGGAACGAACTTCTTAAAGCAGGTGTTTTCGTAAACGTTTCGGGTGATATGAGAGCAAGATGTTCTGAACAAGTTGGCTCGCAAATCGTTACCGAACCTATTAAAGGCGCACTCGGCGGCAACCCCGTAAACTATGACGGCGCAACCGACATCGACGCAAGTTCTCGCTCGACCATTTCGCAAAAGAAAGTCATCATCGGTCGTGCAAAGGCTTGGAGCGAACTCGACTTTTCGTCCGATATTACGGGCGGCGAAAACTTCTTGCCCCTTGCAAATGAAGTTGCCCACTATTGGGATAACGTCGACCAAAACACGCTCCTTGCTGAACTCGCGGGCATTTTCGCTATGAACGACGCGGAAGGCAGGAAATTCGTTGCGACACACTCGTATGATATTTCGGGCGCAACCGACAACAAGGTTGGCGTAACCACGCTCAACACGGCAATTCAGCGTGCGGGCGGCGACAACAAAAACGCTTTCACCGTTGCAATTATGCACAGTGCGGTCGCCACGAGCCTTGAAAACCAAAACCTTTTGGAATACCTGAAATACACCGACGCAAACGGCGTACAGCGCGACCTTTCTCTTGCACTTTGGAACGGCAGGGTTGTCCTTGTTGACGACAATATGCCTGTTACACCTGTTTACACCGCTTCTACCGACACGTCCGTTCAGGCAGGCAAAGTGTACTACACCCTTTCGGGCGGCGTATATTCGGTTGTTTCTGCACCCACGGGCAACCCGTCCACCTCGAACTATTACGAACTTACGGGCGCAACCTACACCACTTACATTCTCGGTCGCGGCGCGTTTGAGTATGCCGATGTTGGCGTTGAAGTTCCCTATGAAATGGCGAGAGACCCCAAAACCAAAGGCGGCAAAACTTTCCTTTACAGCAGACAACGCAAAATGTTTGCACCGCGTGGCATTTCGTTCACGAAAGACGGCGGCACTTCCCCGACGGACGCGGATTTGCAGACTGGCGCGAACTGGGCTATCGCAAAATCGGCTGACGGCGCGGTTGCTTACCCCCACAGAGCAATTCCTATCGCTCGTATCATTAGCCGCGGCTAATTACTAACAATGAGATTTTAGGAGATAAGATATGGCAGATATAAATTCACTGGTTGACAATATGAAAGACGAGTTCAAAAACGAACACGATTATTTGTCGGAAGATGAAGTCGATAGGCTTTACAATAAAGCACTTGGCATTTATCTTGACATATCTTTCCCCTATGCTCACGAAATCGTGGCAATCCCTGAAAATCGTCCCCGTGCGGTCGGCTGGGTGAGAGATTGTATGCAAGAAATCCTTGAAAGGAATGGCGTAAATGCTCGCTCTTACAGTGAAAACGGGCTTTCCATTGTTTATGACGCAACTATGATAAGCAATGGTTTAAGGGCAAGGCTTGTTCCATTGGCAGGTGAAGTCAAATGAGATTAGGTAGTTATGTTTGGTGGTGTCGATATAATGGCGTGAACGAATACGGCTCGCCGTCATATCTTTCACCTATTAAAATAAAAACTTCTTTTAATTACTTTACTTGTCAGCCTATTACCGAGTATAATGATATTAAAGTATTTGGTGAAGATAGTTCTTCCACTTGGAAAGTGATGATACCCGTGGGGATTTATGAAAGTAAATTTCCGATTGGCGAAAAAGACCTTTTCTATGTGGACGGAGCAATGCCGAATACTAAATCAAAAGACTATGTAAGTGGCGACGGAGCAAACGCCTTTGTTAGCCGCCCACCTACCGTCGTCAATAAATTTACAAGAGTTTATTTGTCGGCAAGAACGGAAGAAAAATGATAGACAAACGCGGGCTTCAAAGATTTACAAAAGCGGTAAACTATTTGGCAGACGACAATAAAGAATATCGCCGAGTGATTGGCGGGGCATTAGCGGACGCGGGACGAAACGTCGCCGATGACGAGTTCCACAAATATCATTTTGAAAATGGTCAAAAGGTATGGGACACCCCGTATGCGAAAGACTTTACAATTATAGTTGGTTCGCACGAAATATATACGGGGCGCAACGAAATTACCGCGACAGGCAAGGGTATTTATTATGCCGAATTTGGCACGGGCATACTTGGCGAATTAGGCGATTACAAAGGGAAACTTCCCACCGAAAACCGCACTTTTATCAGCCACGGACAAATCCTTTCAACCGACGGCTGGGTATATAACTATTATCAAAAGTTATATGATAAAGAAGCCGAGCCGTGGAACGGTTTTGCTCCGATTGCAGGGCTTTATAAGGCTGGCGACTATTTGCGGAAAAATTGTGTTAAAATAGCAAAAGACGCTCTTCGCGGTGTCGGCAAAAGACGCTTTATGCGTTAAGGAGAACTTATGGACGAATTTCTTAAAGACTTAATTGAGTATATAAATAAAGGACTTCAAGCGGACGGCGGTTTCCCCGCCAAAATTAAAGTCGTTAGAGCATACTCAAAAGAAACAAAGATTGAAAGCCCGCAAGTATCTCTTTATGTTATAAGCGATGACGATACGACACGCGCCTCTACCTTTAATGCGGAACACGCAACCGATTATCCCGTACAATTCTATTGCTATTGGAAAGACGGGATTAAGTATAATGGAGTGCCTTACGGCGCACAACAAGGTGCGGAATTGCTTGGGAAAAAGGTTTCTAAACTCTTTGAAGATAAGGAAGCCACGATTGCATATAACAAAAATATAAGACTTGTAAACAAGGTTGGCGGTGCGCCTTTTGGTATGCCCGTGTCAAATGGCTCGGCGAACTACCAAACCGTGCCGCGCTTTGTTTTTACTGTTATCAAGCCATACTCGGCTATCAATGAGTAAATAACTTTAAGGAGAATAAAAAACTATGGGAATTGCTTTGACCTCTATCGGTATTAAGATTTCCTATGCGACGGAAGCCACCAAAGGCACTCGTCCTACTACGGGATATAAGGTTTTGCCCGACTTAAAATCTATCCCCGACTTTAACCCCCAACCTAACACGGCTGACGCAACGACTTTTGACAATCTCGAATATACGAGTTATGTTAAGTTGCTTAAAGATATTGGCGGGGCTTTGGAGTTCAACGCGAACCTTACGCAAGATTTGTATGACGCGTGGTCGGTTATGATTACGGCTAACAACAATCTCACGGACGGCAAACAAATGTGGTATTGCGTGGATATTCCGAATTTCGATAAGTCGATTTTCTTTACGGGCGACCCGTCGGAAATGGGTATTCCGTCGGCGGAAGCCAACTCGCTTTTGGAAACTTCGGTTTATATCGTTCCCACGAGCGAACCCGTTTTTGCGGACGACCCCACTTACACCGAATAATCACTTGAAATGGAGAAATGTAAATGAGTAAAACTTCCATTAAAATCACTATCAACAACAAAGAGTATTCCTATGACTTTGCAAAGTTCGGTTTTTATGCCCTTTGCACAGCGGAAAAGGAATACGGGCTTAACCCCCTTGAACTTGAAAACAATCCTATGTCAACCATTCTTTCATTGTTCGCTTTTGTAGCGAATATGGACGTTGACAAAGCGGGTGCGGAAATCGACGCTCACCTTGCAAATGGTGGGTCGTTTGAAGATTTATTCCCCTTGCTTACGGGCTTTCAAGAGTGCAGTTTTTTTCAGTCAATGGGCAAGAGCAAGAAATAATCGGGGATAACCCCACACAAACAAAAAACAAATCCGTGCGAGAGTATGGTAGTTTTTCATCTTGGATAGAGAATGAATTTTTACTGCCATACCTCAAAATCGGAGGCACTCGGCGAGAATTTTGGGAACTCACCCCACACGATATACAACTTGATTTTAAGGCATATCAAGAGCGTATGGAAGATGAGAGTAATAGAATGGTACAAAGTGCGTGGGCAATCGGTCTTTATGTTAGAGCCGCACTTGCTTCCACTCCCGTAATTCTGGGATATTCAAAGCACTCACCCCCGAAATACCCCGACTTGCCCCAAATTAAGAAAAACGACGAAAATTATACCGAAAAAGCAAAAGACGAAGCGTGGGTTGAAAAAGAACGCCAAAGAGCGTGGGACTTTTTTGCGAATTTAGGTAAAAAATAAATGAGGTGCTAAATGGCGGATAACAACGAAATTGATAGCCTGAAATTAGGGATAGAAGTTGGCGACCTATCAAGTTCCGATATTAAAAACATAAAGGACTTATCAAGTAGTTTAGCCGCCCTTGATAAAGTGTTATCTTCCGAGTTTATGAAAAACTTGGAAACTTTGTCGCACTTAAAAATCAATGTAAATGTTTCCGAACTTAAACAAGCGGCGAAACAAGTACAAAAAGCGGTTGCCCCTACGTCTGCAAGCGAAACTATCTTTGGCGACGGCGTTGATGTTGCAGATATTACAGAAGAAAAGAAGAAACTGCAAAAGTTGATAAAGCAACGCCAACAGGCGATTGACGAAAACCTTGAATATTCTCAAAAAGTTCTTGATGATAAACCCGATAACCCTTTTTTGTTAAGAGCGAAAGAGTTGCAACAGCAGCAGGACATCGACCTCGCAACCTTGCAATCTTATAGAAAACAGATAAATGAAGCGCGGAAAAATCAAAAGGCACTTGAAAATGCTAATTTAAGTGAAGTCAAAAAAAATGTTGAAAAAAATGTTGTTCAGTCCGAAATCAAAGCCAACGAGCAACAAGAAAAGAATATAAGCCTTTGGGAAAAGTTTAAGCAAAAAGTTAAGAGCGTTGGCGACGTTATAAAGAAACTCGGCGACCGTGAAGATAAAGAAGAAAAGAAGAAAAAGGCTTCGGGTTATGTTGGGAAACTCGGCAAGGCAATCGTTCGTGTCGCTATTTATCGTGCAATTCGTGCGGCAATTAAGGGCATAGTTCAAACAATAAGGAATGGCTTGCAAGCATTTGCGGAGTTTAGCCCGAAATTTGAGCAGACAATGACGGCGTTGACTTCGGCAGGGCGGAACTTTAAGATGAGTTTCACAGCCGCCTTTGCGCCGATTTTGGAAAGCATTGCCCCCGCACTTATCCAGATTGTAAATTCATTTACACAATTAAATAATAAACTTGCGGAAACAATCTCCTACTTAAAAGGCGCGGGCGAATACACCAAAGTAAACACCGAATATCAAGAGCAATATAATAAGGCGGTAAACCTTTTGCCCTTTGATAAATTCAATGTTTTACAGCAAAGCAGTTACGGCGGGTTTGAAAAGGCTGCGGTAGATACCGAGAAAATGGCGAAAAACGCGCCTAAATTGGAAAAAATAAAGGCGGTCATAACTTCGTTCAAAGAAGCACTTAAAGCCGTTGTATCCGCGCTTGGAAAGGCTTGGGAATATATTAAGTCTATCTTTGGGGAGTACGGCGATGTAATTCTCACCGTTATGAAAGCAAGTATCAATTTCGGCAAACAATTATGGGAAACGCTTGGCGCATTGATAAACGCAATAAAAGTTATCCTTAACCTTGACTTTTCAAAGAGTATTATATATTCGTCGCTTGCCGTTTTTGCGGGCATACTTACGACGATTGTAGGCATTGCTAAAACATTTTTGGATATACTCAAATCTATCCTTACGCTTGATTTTTCGGGCTTTGGCGAAAGAGTAAAGGGTTACTTTAATTATGGGTTTACCAAAAACTTATGGAATAGAGGCGGTCGCGGTAAAGGCATTAAGAACTTCTTTAAGGGCTTATTCAATATCGGCACTTATGCGACGGGCGGACTTCCCGATACAGGCTCATTGTTCCTTGCAGGCGAGCGTGGTGCGGAACTTGTAACAAATGTTGGAAGCGGTCAATCGGCGGTTATGAATATGCAACAACTGCAACAAGCGATTTACGGCGGTATGGTTTCGGCACTTTCGACAATGCAACAAGTCGGCGGACACGAAACAGCACAACCTATCACGGTGAAAATCGGCGAAGATACGCTTTTTGAAATCACAAGGAAATCGGCAACCCGTAGAGGACTTGACTTTGCAAAGGTATGAGGTAAATTATGGCATTAACGGCTGAACAACTTGCGAGATTGCCGCAAGCGTTGCAAGACAACTATAATAGAACAAGGCTTGATTTAGTGGAAATAGACGGGGAGAAGTTCTCGTCCTATTCCACTTTTACTTATTATGAGGCAAAAACTTATGTGAAAAGCCCCACAAGGTCGCAAACGGGCGCAATGGGCAACCTTAATTCCTATGCAACTTTTGTTACTCCCCGCCTTAAAATATCTTTTAACTATATGGATATTGATATTTATAGGCGACTTATCCAACTTATCAATAGCAAGAATGAGTTTACGGTTACTTGTTATGATGTTGAGAGCGATACAAGGGTAACAAACAAGATGTATTTTTCGCCTAACGATTATCCCGAAATCTATCAGCAAAAACTCAAAGTGCTTGGGTTGCTCAATTATGAGATTGAACTTGTCGGCACGAATAACGACCTTGACTATGTTTCGTTGACTTATAATGCAAACACCACCGATACGGTCGCACAAATGCCCACAAACCGCGAAATTCCGAAAAACACGAATGTTGTTATAGGCAATGGCTTAACGCCCACAAGAAGCGGATATGAGTTCGTTAAGTGGGGTACTTCGTCGGACGGCTCGACGTTTAACTATCTTAACGGCGAAGAATATCTTATTTATAAGAATACTACTCTTTATGCTATTTGGAGAGCAAGTGTATGATTGAGTATTCGGCAATAATAAAGTCCATAAGCGCGGCAACAAACGAGATTTCGGCAGCGACCTATGAACGCAACGGCACTTATCTTGTGCCAAACACGGCGGATATTTTTAGCGTGTGTAATACACAGGCAAATGTCGGCGCAACCCCGTTTTTGTTAAGTCATAGCAAGTTAGGCGGGGGGCATACTTTTGCGCCTAATAAGGTCGGTTATTCGATAGTAAGCATATATAGCATTTTGGGGACGGGTTTTTATGATGTGTATATCATTTGTGCCGCTCCCGCGCAAGGGCTTACCATTGCGTTTGACACCTATAATAATCGCTATCCCGCAAAGACAAAGTTCGGGAACACAGCCGCGAGCATATACATTAACGGAAAGTATTTTGATATAGATAGTGCAATAACATATTTCCCCGTTGAAACAAAGACGGAAAGCATTGGGACGTATGAAAACGTGCCATTATATAATATAAGTGTAAGTGCGGGTATGGACGACGCAGGCTCAAAAAACGGCAAATATCCCACTATTATCAGCGGCATTAACATAGGTGTAAGATATGCGGTTGATAAAATAAATATGGTTGATATGGATATATCTCAAAGCGATAGACCGACAAACAACAAGCCTATTTTCGGCGTTATGTCGGGAACTGCGTCGCTTAAAGTGAAAGACGACGGCGGCGAGTTGCTTGGATATGTGCAAAACAAGACCATAGGGCGCAATAGCCCCGTTGAGTTTATAATTAAGAACTCCGCGGCAAACAAACAACAAAGTGTCGCTAAAATGCTTATTTCGGACTTAAAATACGATGTAAATAACTTTAACATCGACCTTGAATTGTCCGACGGGCTTTTGGATTTACAAGAAACCGAAAACAACGAGATTAAAATGAGTACAACGCCGATGACCGCAAAGGCTGTTTTTGAAAGGTTAAAGGCTTATGTAACGAAATATGAGTTTGCTGTTACGGCAAATGCGGAAACGATAATGTCGTCAACCACAATAAAATATCCGTTTTTGGAACAATCAAAAGTGTGGGCGGCATTTGATAAACTTTGCAATCTCTGTGGATTGTATATGTATATGGGTGCGGACGGCAAAATCGTCATCGACACGCAACTTCTTTCGTGATTATGGCAATAGTAATTAAAGCAAAAAACATATACGGCGATATTGATAATAACAAAATTGTCAATAACGAGATAAAGACCGTAAACTTTTCGGAAAATAATGTTACGGTCGTTTCCAACACGTCGGTTGGCAATACGGGTTTTAGCGGATATACGAGTGAAGAATGTACTTATTCGCGTGCGCCATTGACGGCGGAACAACTTACGGCGCGAAACACGGGGCTTACGCTTAAAGAGCGCGTTGACGGTCAAATATATACTTATAGACAAAATTATTATATTGCATATTTTCAGGCGAATGTGCCTATTTCGTCGCCCATTGATTTATCGCAAGCATTATCGTTTGATTACACTTACACAACGGGCAGAGGTCGTAAAGGCGGTGGTGGAGATACCAAAACGGGAACGATTACGGGAAATGTCGCTCAATATTACGACAACTATGCTGCGTTCAGGAAAGTTGGTGTTGGGTTAAAAAACGGCGAGCAAGGCTATGCTCCAAACTTTGCATTAGGGGTACTATTAGACGGCACAACTTCTAACAACTTGTCTTTGGCGTTTGGGATTGTTTATGACTATCAACATACATATCCTGTATCATATACGGGATTTACATACGTTGAGGATAGATATTTGGTACAATCCGTTTCGGCAAGCATTGCGGGACAACAATTTCAAGTATCAAGCGCACCCGTTTCAATCGGCACGGGAACTTTCGCACAAAGTTTATCATATAATGAACTTTATCAAACGGAAACTAAAATAACAATCGGGGAAACCACTGAAAAAATCGGCACTTTTCTCGCAAATAAAATTATAAATAAGTGGACAAATGGTAAAGAAACTGCTAAACTATTAGTAGAATATGGCGAATATTATGACACTGACGGCAATTTGGTCAAGAGCGTTGAAAGCAACGACAAGTCAATGATATTCAAAATCGGTGAAGTTGTGCGCCCTTATGTCAACTCGGTTAGTGGCGACACGCCTATGTCGAAAAACATTGACGGGACACCAAAAGACTTTTTGATTATTGGGGTAGAGCCTTTCTATGACGGTGCTTGTTGGCAAAGGCTCACTCTTTTAGAATATTGAGGTATTTATGGCAAATTTTACACCTAAAAAAATAGACACCAGCACAATCAATTCGGGGCAGGAATATGCGGTTGGCGATATGGTTGCACCGAGCGCAATTAACTCACCGATTGAAAGTGGCTTATACACCGAGATTATTGCGGACGGACTTACGCAAGCCCCCGATATAAGTCAAATAGCAGGGGTTGGCACGCCCACAATCGAGTTCGTGGACGGCGCGACCGTCAATGGCGTGAAAACAAAGAAGTTCGCCTTTAAGAATATGCTTGGTGGGGGCAGTGGAATACAACCTTTGCGAATGAGAGATAGCGAAAGCGGCTTATTTTCCGCCTATAATGGCACAAACGCCTATGACTTGATTTTCGACAAAACCGACTTTGTTGTTGATAGGTCAACGCTTTATAAAGTAAAGGTAAACACCACTAAATTTGTTGACACAAAGTGGACGTGGGCAAACCCAGCAGGCACGCCGCCAGATATGTTAAAAATAAAGAAAGGCAATGTATATGCAATAACGGGGGTTAGGACTATATCAAGCCCATATTCCACAATATATACGCCTATTTTTATGGTCGAGTGGTCTAATAGTAATGTTAAGACAATAGAACTAACATCATCGTCAAGCGTATCGGGCAACACTTTTTTGACAAGAACTTATTACTTATCAATAAGTGAGTATTCAAGCGACACGGGGTTAGTATATTTGAAATGTCGCAATAGTAGCATTACAAAGGGAACTGACGGGACTATATCATTTAGTGAAACAACCGAAAATATCCCGTATTACTATCGAAAGGTTTTCGACGATAAAAACCCCCTATAACATAGGAGAGCATAAATGAACGATATACAAATTGAAACCAAAAACTCACCGTGGTATGAAGATGAAAAGTGGCATTGGTATGTCAAAAACACTGTATCATTAAGATATAAGTTTGATAATTTAGAAGTTGCCACGGGCGACCGCATTGAAGTGCATTTCTATGACCGCAAGGGCGCGGAAGTGCTTTCTTACACTTATAACAACTTGGAGCAACAAACAGACCCCGTTTCTGGCACAAAGTTTGTCCAAATCATTATTGATATTGACGAAGTGGATAGCGAGAAACTTACAAGGGGCGATTATGTGTTCTGTATCACCTATTACGGCAAAGACGAGAACGGCGAAGAGAACATTAAAACCATTTGTGCAAATCAAAATGTTGAGGTATTAAGTTGCCACTAATCAATGACGCTAACGATTTCGGCGTAGATGTCTATGTTGATGTCGTTGGGAAAGACAATATAAATGTTGAGATAGGCGCTGACGGCTCAAAAAAGGATATAAATGTCAAAATTGAAGAGCCGCAGGGTGCAAGTGTTACCGCCGATGTTTTAGGGCGTAAAAACGCAAATGTGAGCCTTGCCGCAGACGATACCACCTTATCCGCTTATACGAATTTGAGTGGGGCAGAGCCGCAATATTTCCGCGACCACGTTCTCAATATGAATAACCCGCACCAAACGACGGCGGAGCAAGTGAAAGCCGTGCCGTTGGAGTTGGGCGGTTTTGCACGCATTGACCCAACCGCAAACACCAAAGGTTTTCGGCAGCAAGCGTTTGTCTATGTCAACAAGGGAAATCAAGGTTTCCGAATGTCCTTACAGGAAATAAAGGACTTAAACACTAAAATAGTTGACGCAAAGAGCCACAAGAGCGTAAACTCGGCGGATTTAAGTGTCGGCGATTATATTTATAGCGAAGATTAAGGAGATATTTTATGGCTGAAAAAAGGAAAATCCATAGAGTAGTGGACGCACAAGGAACACTTGTGCAAGTTTTGCCCGAAACGAGTGCGGAACAAGTTACGCTTGCCGATACCGCTAATAACTTTACTTCGACGAATGTTGAGGGCGCACTTGCCGAAGTTATGCAGGTTGCACAGACAGGCGGTGTTACGGGCGTTAAGGGCGACGCTGAAAGTGCCTATCGCAAAGGCAATGTAAATATTACAAAGGCTAATATAGGACTTGGTAATGTAGATAATACGGCGGACGCAAACAAAGTTGTCAAGGAAGCGAAAAAGACGACGGGTGCGATTAGTGTTGTAGGCAATGATAGCACAAACGCTGAAAAGTCCATAACCTTTGACGGCTCGGCGGACAAGGAAGTTACCTTTAATAACGGCGATTTTGTTACAACGCTCACGGGTAGCAATTTGCAAGTTGCGATTGCGGACAAGGGCTATGCGACAAAAACCTATGTGGACACGCAAGACGGTAAAAAACTTGACAAGGCGGGCGGCACGATTACGGGCAATTTGTCGGTCAATGGTGGCGTAACGGTTGGCGGAAATCTCACGGTCAACGGAACGACGACCACGATTGATAGCACCACGCTTCAAGTCAAGGATAAGTTGATTGAAGTTGCCCACGGAAACACCACAAAACTTACAAGCCCTGCTGGTTTGGTTGTGCCTAAATACGACGGCACTAATTCAGGTGCGCTTGTCTTTGACGGCGACGGAATGGCGCAAGTCGGCAAGGTTGTGCTTGACGCGGCTGGAAACATTGATACCACAAAGAGCGGACTTCAAACGCTTGCAACCCGCACTAATCTTGTCGGGGGCAATTTGGTGCAATATGATAGCACTAATAAGACACTTGTAGATAGTGGCAAGAAAGTCGGTGATTTTGCGCTTAAAACCGATATTCCGACCGTTCCTACCAACTATGTAACAACGGACACTAAACAAGATATTACGGGCGAGAAAGCCTTTAAGAACACAAACGGTTTAAGCACTAACTGTATTAACAATTTAAGCGGCAATTCGGTGTATTACTTTGACGGCACTAATGCGCGCCTCGGCTCGCTTTTTACGCCCACCCATATTATGGGCAGTGAAGCACACCCAAAATACTTAATGCAGAATAGCCCTAATAGCCAAACCGTTAAAAAGGACATTGCTCTTGTAGAAGATATTAAAACCACAAAGGTGGATAATGCGACAAATGCGGATAAAGTTGCTAATAGTTTTGACATATATTTAAAATATGCCCCAACAAATGTAACCTACGAAAAGGTCATATCATTTGACGGTTCTGAACAAACGAGAATTTCTTTTAGCGGGAACGACTTTTATGAATATTCAATAGTAGCAGACAGCGGTTATAACGGTAACCAAATTGGATTGACACGCACTGGCGTAAAAGTAGGCTCATATTCCGCAGTAACTGTTGACGAAAAAGGTCGCGTAACAGCAGGTGGCAAATCGGTTGAGTGGGGTACTTCGGGACAGACCGCACCGAGTGATGACCTTATGGTCGGCGGACTTTTCTTTGAATTACAATAAACAATTAGGGGGTATGCAGTATGGCAACCTATAAACCTATAAGGAAAACGGCGAACGGCACGGAAGAAATCAAAATTCCGTATGCCGTTCTTGCCGACCCGCCGACAATCCCGACAGTCAACAATGGCACGCTTACAATTCAAAAGAACGGCACAAATGTTCAGACTTTCACTGCAAACCAAAGTTCGTCCGTAACCGCGAACATAACAGTTCCTACAAAAGCAAGTGATGTCAATGCTTTGTCAATTGACGGCGGAACTATAAACAAGAGTAAGACTGTTAAAATGGACGCCTCTGCTAATTCTAATGGGGCGAACTTAAAATGGGGAACAGTTAATAGCAAAAATCCTTACATCGGTTATGCTTCTGACCAATCTGATGGCACGTTTGTTGTAGGAAGTTTGCTTGGTACTAACTATGCTTCTGGTCTTGCAATTGGTGGAGATTCTGGTAATTTATTGTGGAAAGGAGCAAAGGTCGCTACAACAAGCGATATACCCAATATAAGCGGCAAACTTGATAAAACCGCGTTCTCCCTTTCTGGTACAACATTAACGATAACTATATAAGATTATGGCATTTAAGTATAATGGCGTAGCACCAACAGAAATAAAATACAACGGTACCAATTTAACAGTATTAAAATACAGCGTAAGAGAAGAGGATTTAAGTGGCGAAGCAACAAGGGCTTCTGTATCGTCATATAGTAAAGCGGCACTTAATGGATATGTAGGACTTGTAAATGATACTTGGGGTGGTATAACAAACGCAAGTTCTCTTGCACCTGGTGCATATTATTACATTCGCGTGTTGGTAACCGATACAAATAGATATGGTAAATTTTGTGTTAGATTTAGGTCATATAACGAACAAACCATTATAACCGATAACATAGGTTGGGGGTATGACGGTGAAATTATAGCAGCGATACCTGTATGGGGGAAACCTTTCAAATTGACGGTTACGCAGGTTCAAGGTGGCGACCTTGTAATCGTACCAATGATTACAAGAATATATTCACCAAATCAAAATGCGGATATTGACGGAGGGGCAACATCTATTATCGTAAACGATAAGAACGATATAGTCTATTATGGTGATACAGTACACGTAAAGGCTACGGCAATTGGCGGGTACGACCATTATAAACTACGTATGAATGTAAACGGCACCATTTATACAGGTAACGTCGGGGAAATGCTTGAAAAAGATATAACTATAACAGGTACTACGAATATAGCGTTTTCAGACATATATGTACCTTATATGCACGAATTATGGACAGGTTCTTATTCTTTTCAAGCGAAAAACCAAAAAGTTACTGTCAACTTGCCTCTTACTTTACCAGGAGGAGTAACGAGTGTTTCAATAAATGTTAATTTCTCATTTAGAGGAAAAAACGTATCAGGTACATATACTGTAAATAATAGCGGAACCAACGCGTCTGTGTATATAAAATATAATGGTGTCAGCCACACCACAGCGACTATTTCGTGGAAAAATAATTCACAGTTTTATTTTGAAAGTACAGCAAATGGTAATCCTGCACACGCGACAATTTCTTCTATAAGTTGCGTATATTAAAGGAGGCATATTTATGATTGATATAGATATATTACAGCGACAAAACCATTTAACCATAATTGACGGACAGGTATGTATAATACCTTTATCAAAAAGAGATTTTACAACATACCCTATCAACGAAACTGATTCATATATAAAAGTTTCGCCAGAGGATTATCTTTACTTAAAAGCAGGTTATTTGTGTTTCACTGACGATTTTACTGCATTAGAAATAGCACCTGTTAGACCAGAAATAGAAGAAGAACAGAATGTCGAAGAAATACCTGACGAAACCACGTTTGACGGCGATACCGAAAAATAAATTAAAAAAATCATTACTTTTTGGCATAAAGGTGTTGACATAACCGCTTTTGCGTGCTATTCTTTATTTAATGAGTGCGCAGACACCTATGTGTTTGTGCGCTTTTTAATTGAGGGTAAAAATGGATTGGCAAGATAGGGCTGACGAATTTGAAAGCGAAATGAAAGACCAAATGGCTGACGAAAATACTGCTGAAATCGACGAAAACCTTTCGGACGATGAAGTTGTTGAAGAAACGGAGAAAGTGCCGCAAAACGCAAATCTCGCCGTTCCTGATGTGCCGAAAGAAGTTTCCACGTTCACCAACATTGCAACTGCTCGTATGCAAGAAGATTTTGTTTCGGGCAAGCGCGATGTAAATGAAACGGGTAAGGAAATCGTCCACGCACTTACTCTTGAAAAGTCCGTTGAAGAAACGCGTGAAAACCGCGACTTTTTGGCGGATATTAAAAAGACAAAGCAAGACGAATTAAAACTTAACTTTGAAAACAAGGTACTTGAAGAAGAACGCAAGAAGTTAGAGGCAAAACAAAACAAAGCGGAAGCCTTTTATAAGAGTTTCCGTCCTATTTTGGAATTTGACTTTTCCAACTTGCGTAAAGTACAAAAGAAGAAAGTTATTAAAGACGGCGAAAAGGCTGACGATATGCGCCGTTTCCGTCGCAAGGACGGCACGGAATATATTTATGAGAGAGAACAGCCTAAAACCTATGCGGATAGGTCGTACGGCATACCGCTTATGGTGCTTATGTTGTGTATCTTAACTTTGCCCTATTGCCTTGTTACAATAATTCTTTCGATATTTAACGCTGTAAACGAAGTCTTTATGCAAATAGCGAACTTCGGCAAACCCGCACTTGTGATTTGTTCATCGCTTGCAATTATGGCGATTATTGGCGTGATTGTCTATGTGATTTTGTTGCTTGTGCAAAACTCTTTCGGCGTAACAATATTCCCCGACAAAGCGGCTCTTGAACTTTTGAGCCTTTTATAATATTAAAAACGGAGTGTAAACTATGTTAAAAGTAAACTCGGAAAAATTACTTGGTGAAATTGCAAGACTGCAAGGCGAAATTGCGGATAACGACTTACACGCTTTCAACGAAGCAAAGGCTATTGGCGAACAGCGCGGTTGGAGCGATGTGCTTATCAGCGCATTTGCGGATATTCTCTTAAAAGAAGAAGCGGCATTTGATATTTCGGCAAAAAAGAAAACGCTTGATTATCTTATGCTTTTCGTGGAAGAAGTTGCGGACGAACCCGTGGAAGAAGAAGTTGTACCCGCTCCCGCTCCCGTAGAAGAAGTTGCCCCCGAAGTCGTTGAGCAGCCCGTTATTACGGAAGCACCCGTGCAAGAACCCGCAGAAGCCCCCTATATTCCCGTATTTTAATTATGTCAGACGATGAGGTGCTGAAACAAAAGATTGTCCGAAAGGCTCTTGATAATCGAACATTGCTTATTTTGTCGGTTATTGACTTGCTTTTCGGCATTGTTTCAATGTGCCTAACTTCAATAGATTGGCAAATTTGCTCGCTTATTGCAAGTTTGTTGTCTTTTGTGATGATACTTAAAATACTTGTATCGTATCGGAGCGACTTGAAATCAAATGTATCGACACTTATCATAAGTATAGCCGATATATTTACAGGTGCGTTATCGGTGGCACTTGCCGTTTACGCACTTAAAGCGATTGTCGTTTTGGTTTCATCACTTAAAGTAACAAAGGTAGCGGTGCAAACAAGCAAGGCGGTTAAACTTATGGAAGCCACTAAACCTATTGCGGTCAAAACTCTTCCAAAAGTTGGGGCTATTTTTATAGCATTTTGTGCGACAAATATAAACAAAAAAAGAGGTAAAACTATGGCAAAGGAAAAAGTTGTCAAGGAAAAGAAAGCAAAAAAGCAAAGTGCTTTTGCAATTTACCTTAAAAACAATCCTAAAACGATATGTGGTATTGTTGCTTCGTTTATCGCAAGTGCAATGTCAGGCGCAGGTGCTTCGTGTGGGATTGTGTATGGGAATGTGCAAATCCCTTTGTGGGCAAGTATCATAATCGGTGTACTCGTGTTTGGCTTACTTATGGCAATTCTTTGTTTGGGTTGTGTGAGTGCGGGTTGGGAAAGCCCCATTATGGTGGCTCTTCGTAAAACCGCAAAGGCTCTCGGTTTCAGCAAGTCCGTTGACCTTGTAGAACAGGCGTATGCGGAAGCGGAAGCACAAAAAGCAAACGAAGAAGCACAAGCAATCGCAAAAGCGAAAGCCGACCACGATATGTATGAAGCGGAATATCGCAGAGAAGTGGCGGACGGAAACTGCCTTGTATCGCTTGATGAATTTATCGAGCAAAAGAAAGCAGAAGCCGAACAAAGACAGCAAGAACAGGCAAAACTCGAACTTCTTAACGAGTTCCGTGCGGCTGTTGCAAACGGTGCATTTGTCGGCAGTTTTGACGATTTTTGCGCTAAAAAATAACAAAACACAAAGGGTATGAAAATGAAACTCTATAAGATTATGAGTGGATTATTCATACTCTTAATTTTATGCTTATTGATTGCATATTACGAATTGTAAAAGGGGATAAGCACTTTGCCTATCCCTTTTCTCTTTATTTTTGTGCAAATTCGTCTAACTTGTCAAAAAATTCGTTAATGTCAAGCGGATACATACATACACAATCTGCCATATCCCCATAATCTTCAACTATCTTATCTTTTATATAGTCTTTTATTTTATGTAACAAATCCATTTTTGCTTGCCGTATCACTTTTTCCCGTTCTGTTTCCCTTGCTTCGCACACGGCAAACATAGTATTGTCGGGCAGTTCGGCTTTGGTGAAGTGCATTTCAAGTCCACATATCATCGGCGGACAAATTGAGTTACCTACCATTGTTTCGGGGACTTTCACAAAGTTCTCGTTGATAATGATTGCGTTCGCTTGTATGTGCTGTTGATAAGCCAACGCTTGCGCTTCGTTAATTCTGTTAATAAGTTCGTTGATTGTCATAGTTTTTTCTTCCATTTTTTACTCCTAAAAATCCCATTCGGGTTTATCCTTAAACTCTATATTATATCTGTCTTTAAGATATTTTACTGTCGGCATAAAAAATACTCTCGGAACATTTATGTTTGGGATATTTGCTTTTGCCCAATCGAGAATGTCGTCTGGTAACGACATAGACAGCATACAATATGTTATAATTTTATTTAACCTATCAGCAGTTGGTTTATCGTTGGCAAACTCTTTATTACAGTTCACATCAATTTTGCTCGGAAGCCAAGATTGTGCGAACGATAACTTATCTTGTAATTTTTTGATTTTCTTCGCCGACAAGCGAGCAATCATTGAAAGACCTAAATCTTCAAAGTCGTTTTCAACAAACCACCTTTCTATAATTTCTGCTTCCTTAACGGTGTCAGTTGTGTTTCCGTATTGTACCAATAATTCTTTAAGTGTCATTTTTTACTCCTTATGTCAGCCGAGAAAGGGCGGTTTCCCGACAAGGGTGTTATTTTATTACATTGTTGTTTATTTACGCCGTCGCCGCCCCGACGGTGCATTGCTATAACATTTGTCCGAAAATTGCCATTAGCACATCGACAACGATACTATCGCCATACAAGTGATACTGCGATGAGTTGTTTTGATTGACCGCCATTGTGTCTATATCTTTATCTCGCACTCCCATAAGCCGTCCACATTCTTTTGGCGTAATTTTCCTTATGCGTAGGTTTTTTTCTATAATTCGGTTGTTATGTTTAGGGCTACTCCCGTCGGTTGTTAGTGTTCCTACTGTGCCGTCTTGTCGAATATATCCGTTTTGCTCGTCAAGCGCAAGCGGCTCTATCTCTATTAGTCCTTGTCCATTACGTTTTAAGTCTGCGCCTACATTCCTTGTGATTGTGCCAAAACACGTCTGGTCGGCTCTAATAGATTGATTAAAGCCGTCAACAACAAGGATTGCTGTTTTGAACCCCTCTGGTCGCGTTGTAATTGTTGGAGATGTTCCGCTTTGATTTACTTTCTTATTATATGCGTCTATTGTGTCGCCTATGCTACACTCATTTTCTTGTGCGGTTTCAAACGCTTGCTTGAAAAATCTATTATCATTTGTTTCTCCATACAATATCATTCCGCTATGTTCTTCGCCCCCGCCTCGTGCCGTTAAGCAAGGCGAGCAACTATTGTCGTTAAGAATATGGTCGAGCGGTTGTTGTTGAGATTTCCACTTGCTTATTCTTTCGATTGTATCATCATTCAAGTAATATTTTTCGTCAACATTTGTTTCTAATATATCTTTAATTCGTTTTTCGAGTTTAACTTTTTTCGGAAAGTCATAATAGTAATTCCCGAGCCACGACACCATAAAACACCTTGCGCGGTTTGCGGTACACCGTAGTCTTTTGCGTTCAATATTTCCCACTTGCTTTTATATCCTAAACTGTCCAACTTTGCGACCCATTGCGAAAAGTGTTCACTATTGTTAGTGCCGATAACTTCTGGCACGTTTTCCATAAGCAAGATTTGCGGGAGATTTCCGTTGCACTCGTCAAGTATTCGCTCAACTTCCCAAAGTAACCCCGACCGTGTTCCGCTCCCTTTCTCCATTCCTAACCCTTTGCCCGCCAAGGAAAGGTCTTGACACGGAAAACTATAAGTCATAATGTAAGTATATTTATCGGTGTCTGATATTTCAAGGTCGCTTGCGTGGCAGTTGCATACCGATACAAGATTGTGCGTTGCAATAAGATTGTTATATATAACTCTTTGCTTTTCTTCGCCAAGTCGCTTGATTTGGTCGATTGTCATCGGCTCATTGTAATTTGCGCTTATTCCCTTACTATAAAGATAATTTATTACTTCGTATTGTGTCTTTGTTGCCGAATAGTCGGTGTTGTCATCGCCAAAGTGCAAGTCCTTATATGCCTGTATCGACTTAACCGCCCATTCGCATATTTTCCAATGTTCAAAATTTGCACCCAGATATTTTAACGCCAACGCTTGACTTTCATAGCCTGCAAATAACTCAATAAGTCTTATCGGCTTATCTATTGTCAATTTGTGGTCGCCGTCAAATAGCGAGATTTGGTATTCTGCTTGTTTCATTCTTTCACTCCTTATAAATCGTAATCTTCAATGTTCGGCACGCGCCCTATTATATCCAACTGCTCTGGGGTGTACTGCCGCTCGGTGAAGTTCGCCTTGCCTTGCTTTGTTCGTTGCTCTTTAAGTGCGTTAAAAACCCACTTTCTTATCGCTAAATAGTCGCTCTTTGCTTTGTACCCTTTGTACTCTCGATACTCCGATAAAAACTCAATCGCTTCCTTTCCGTCGGTCATTCCGATAAGTGTGTTATATTCTTTTTCAGTCAATAAAACATTCTTATATTGCCCATACTTGTGTTTTGGAGCGGGCGACGACGGCTTGTCCGTCGGGCTTTCTTTTTCTACATTTATGTCTTTTTCTTCTATATCTATATCTTTATCTCTTAATATCTTTATCTCTGGTGGAAAATTTTCCACCTTTGTTCCACCCTGTTTTCCACTTTGCCTATTTGCGATTTGAATTTGTTTCTTTTCGGCGGAAATTGTTTGACTTCCAACAAGCCTGTCAAAGTCGGCAATTTGCAGCATTCCGTCTTGCTGTTCATAGACAAGTCCGAGTTTCTTGTAGAGTTCCAAAGCCACCCGAACGGTGTCAATATCAAAGTGTTTACAATCTCTTTGTATCTTTTCAACATCGTAGGGGACAATGATTTCACCGATTTGTCTTGCAAGTAAGCCGTTTGAGTTTACCGATTTTAAGCAAAGCATTTGATACAGGACAACATAGTTTGCGCCGTTCTTTTGCGAAAGTAAAAAATCAACCGTGTCGCTTGTCAAAAAATGGTCGGTAAGTTTTATCCAGTAATACCTTTGTTTATTATATTCTGCCATAGGCAATCTCCTTTTAGCAATAAAAAAACCACTTAAACTTCCCTTATTGTGATAGGCGGGGTTGTTTAAGCGGTTTAGGATAACCGATATTCAGTTGCCGATACTCAATGCTATCACTCACCGAATACCGATTACAAGTCTATTATATGCTTGCTTTATGCGTTTGTCAAGCGGTTTTTGCGAAAAAGTTAAGAAAAATTAAACTTCCCAGCGATGACCGCAATTTTGGCAAATAGCATATTGTTTGGTTTTACTACCTTTCTTTATAAGTAAAGGAAATAGAAGTGCAACACCGCAAGTAAAGAAACCGAGAATAAGCCAAAGGCAAACACCGAGAACGCCACGCTTTTTTTGTTCGGCAACAACTTGAACTTTTACATCATCACTTTTGCAATTCGGGCAAATCATAACAAATCTCCTAATTTGGTTTTATTTATAGGAAAATACTACCATAGACCACCTATAAAGTCAAGAAAAAAAGTATAAAAAAACATTGTCAAAGTAGTCGCAAGTGGTTGACAAACGGATAAACAAATGGTATAATGATAAATAGTTGGAGGTTAGAAATGGAAAACTCGAAAGAAAAACAAGAAACGAAAAGAAGTATCAAAATCAGCGAAAGCACTCATACGAAAATGAGTGATATTAAGGAATACTATGGAATATCCTTTACAAAACAAGTGGACATTGCCATTAAGGACTATTACGAAAAAATGAAAAAAGGGCAACTGCAATGAAACGGTTTTATGCTTTTGAGAAAGACAAGCCGCAGAGTTGTAAAGAATGTAATTGTCATAAGTATGTACACGAATTAAAGCCTTGCGATGTATGCTGTTCGGTAGTAACGAAATATGCGTGCCTTTTGGACGGTCATTATGATTTTGTGAGTTTTGAAAACACTTATGAAAAGTGTCCGATAAAATCACTTGACAAGGTAATTAAAAAACTTATAAAGGAGAAGAAAAATGTTACTTGATTGGTTGTTTGGCAGCAAAGATAGTGAAGTCGATAGAGCGGACGACGAAGTTTCAATTTTTGAAGATGACGATGACGACGAACTTTGACGAAGAAACCCACAAATATACAATAGACGGAATAGAATATCCGAGCGTAACCGAAATTTGCGAGCCGATTTCTTTTAAGAGATTAGACGCATTGTCCAAAAGTTTGCTTGACAGGGCAAAGCAACGCGGCACGGAAGTCCACGAACTTTGCGAAACTTATGCGCTTACAGGTGAAGTTGATGACGAAATGAAAGAAAGCCCATATTTGCCCTATATCGCAAGTTTTGTCGAATGGTATAAAACTTATCGACCAAAAGTTATTTACACGGAAAAGGCACTGTTCTCGGCGAAATTAGGGTATTGCGGGAAATGCGACCTTGTTTGCGAAATCGACGGAAAGATTTTTCTGATTGATTACAAAGCAACAAGCGTAATTGACAAGAAGTCGTTGTCGGTGCAGTTGGTCGGGTACAAGAACTTACTTGCCGAGTACGGCATAAACACCGAGTGCGAATATGTATTGCACTTAAAAAAAGACGGATATGTTTTCAAGCCGATAAAACTCGATTATGAGTGGTTTGATATTTTACTTAAACACAATAAAAAATTAAAGGAGAAATATAATGGAAAATAACATTATTGTTTATGAAGCACCAAAGGCGGAACTTTCTACCAGAAGAAACAACTATGAATTGAGAATAGGAGATTTTTCGACAACGCTTAAAAGGGGTGTTGATTTTGGTAAAGTGCCAAAAGCGAAAACGCCGTCATTATGGAAAAGCGGGGCGGAAAAAGTCCTTATGGGATATAATCTCGCCTATGATACCGAAATCACTGATAGTTATAAAGACTATAATAAAGGGTTTTTCTATTATGAGATTAAGGCAACCGCATACTATGACGGCAAGGTTGTAAGAACGGGCGTCGGGTGCGCTAACACAAATGAGCGTTCTTTCGGCGTAGCGGGAGCATTTGATAGTGCCAACAGTGCTTTGAAGAAAGCAAAAAAACGGGCTGTGGTTGATTTAGCACTCACTATCGCGGGACTTTCTGACGCATTTACACAAGACATTGAAGATGAAAGCAACGAAGAAAGGGCAAAGGAAATTTTGTCCGACAATGACCCGATAACCCCGAAACAAATCAAGAGAATTTTTGCGATTGCGGCGAACAATGAGATTACGGCGGAAAAAGCAAAGCAACTTCTTGTGAGCAAGGGCTATGCGTCCACAAAAGACATAAAGCAAAAAGACTATGATGAAGTGGTCGAATATTTTGAAAAATACAATGAAAACAAATAAGGAGAAACATATATGATTTATCTTGTAGAGAAAGGCGAAAACAAAAGTAAGTATGAAATCCGTAAAGCAAAGTACATTGAGAGTTGCAAGTGCAATAAACTTAATATACAGTACAAAGACAAAGTAACAAACGCTTATGAAGAGGCGACAATCACGATTTGGGGCGAGCAGTTGGCGATTACTCCGCATAATTGGGAAAAGAAAACCAAAGGCGACGAAATTCAAATCAACAAGGTGTCGGCAATCGGGCTTAACCCCGAATACAAAGGCAAGAGAACTCTTAACATTACAGTTCCGTCCGACGGCTTCTCGCTTATAAGAGCGAATTGGGGCAACGACGGCGACACCGAAACAACCACGACCGCACCGCAATCTTTTAGCGGAATGGACGACTTTTTACCTTTTTAAGTGAATAATGGATAAGTTTGTTATTATATCGGACACAAGACAGCAAGAGGGCAAGCACGAAGCAAAACTTGCATATTTTAAGGCACAAGGTTATAAAGTAGTAAGGACGAAACTTTTTGTCGGCGACTATGCCCGACTTGATAATCAAACGATAGCCATTGACACGAAGAAAGATTTTCTGGAACTCTGCGGAAACGTCTGCGGAAACCAACACGAAAGGTTTAGGGACGAGTGCAAGCGGGCAAAAGAGTGCGGAATACAACTAATTGTTCTTATAGAAGAAATACCGCCGCACGGAAATTTGGCTGAATGGCACTCTCCCCGAACGAAAGTCAAAGGGGAAACCCTTGCAAAGTGTTTGCGAACAATGCAAGAGCGATACGGTGTTAAGTTTGGCTTTTGCGACAAGGCAAGCACGGGGAAAATCATTATAAACATACTTAAAGGAGTAGATAAATGAAAGTACGACAAGTGGCGGAACTCGTTAAAGAGATTTTGGAACAGAAACCGAGAGCAAGGGACTGCGATTTTGTCCTTTACGGGTTTGTTCTTAATAAATATGGGTATTCAATCAATATCCCGTTTAGTGAACTTGCGGAAAGAGTAAAGGCGAAAGAAATTCCGTCAATGGAAACGGTAGGGCGCACAAGGCGCAAATGTATGGAACTTTACCCGTCATTGCGTGGTAAGTCTTATGAGCCGAGAGAAGAAAGACAACTTGAATTTGTCGATTTTGCAAAGGACGGAAGTATATGAAACCCAAAGATTTTATTAAAGAGCAGGAAAAGCAAACAAAAGCGGCGTTAGATTTAGGCACGCTATTTACACTTTTTGCGATTGTTGGACTTGTACTTGACATTGTGCTTGCCACAAAACACGCCACAACGGGTGTGGAAATCGCAAGTTATGTAATTATAGGAATAATATTAGTGCTTGTTGTTTTTTCGTCATTAGCGGCGGTAAGGTCAGCAAAAGCCGATATGAGAACACTTAAAGCACTTAAAAAGGCGGTGGAAGAATATGACAAGCAAGCAGAATGAGAAATTACAAGACCTTGTATGTGCAATGATATATATGTGGTTTGGGCTAAACATAGGCGAACTTGCCAAAATAGCAAAACCCTCAAAGCATACTTACATCAATTCCGACGAAATACAAAGGCTTTGCCGAGAAATAGGAGAAGAAGATGATTAGTTTATTCAATGAAGATATAATAGCGTTGCGGATTTATACAAGAGTGGTAAAACCCGCCGAGAACGAGTTTATCACCTATCCCGACACAATCTGGAAGAAGATACTTGTATTATATGAAGAAAAGACGCCGAACTTTAAGGACACCGTTTTTTCTATCATAGAGTATGAGTTTGAAAACGATAACCATACCGTTTATGAGAATAGGACAAAACTTGAAAATCTAACCGATTATAGGGATAAGTGTAACAACGCTCTTGACGACGGATTTAGGGAAATTGAAGTTCGCGCCTTGCAAGACGAACTCGCCGAATTGTATTACGGCAAAGAGCCAAAGGAATAATATATGTTAGATATTATACAAGATATTGACGAAAATGGCGAACCCGTCCAAATGGACGAAATCGACTATAAGATAGACAAAATCAAAAAAGGCACAAGCGAAATGTTTTCAAGGCTAATCGCTGAAAAAACCGCAAACGAAGCCCGCTCAAAACCGCTTACGGCAAAATACGGCTATCGCCTTGCAACAAAAATTACGGCGGTTATCCACCAACTCGGACTTAAAGACACCGACCATATTATTAGTCTAAATAATGACGATATAAGGGGCTATTTCAATGCCTATTCCGACCTTATCGCATTTTACAACGAATACTTTGACTTCCCTGCCAACAAGCAAGATTTTTGCGCCCTAATCGGCATAACAGTAAAAGTTTACAATTCGTGGGCGGAAGATGACGATGACGAGCGACGACTTTTGGTGCAATCAATCGACGACTATTTTAACTCACTCGGCTTTCACGCTGGCGAAGTCGGAAACGTCAACGACAAGGCAACAATGGCGCGAATGAAAATCAAGGACGCGGGACAAGGGCTTGTGGAAAACAACTTTTCGGCGACAATCTCGGTTGAAAACAAACTTAACCAAAGCCCGCTTGAACTCCAAAAGCAACTTGAAAGGCTACTCGGCGCAAGTATGACGGCGGAACAAAAAAAATTAAAATAATAAAATAAAAATGCTTGACAACCGCATTTGGATATGATAATATTAAACCATACCAAAGGCGGTTTTTACATAAAGGAGTAAGAAAAATGAACTTTGCTTATATGAGAGTTAGTACAAAAGATAAACAAGAATTTATCCGTCAAGAGTTTGTGCTTAAAGACTATAAGATAGATAAAGTGTTTGAAGAAAAGATAAGCGGGACTAAAAAGGCTTGCGGTCGTCAAGAGTTCGAGAAAATGCTTAAAGAACTTAAAGCGGGCGACACGGTTTACTTTGAGAGTATGAGTAGAATGGCAAGGTCGGTGCAAGACCTTATCGAAACCACTGACTTGCTTGCTCACAAAATGAAAGTAAAGGTAGTATTTATTAAAGAAAATCTTTCTGTCGGCGGAAATGGACTTGACGCAATGGGCGCACTGCTCTTTAATGTAATGTCGGCATTTGCACAATTCGAGCGCGACATTATAGCCGACCGCACCAAACAAGCCCTGCAAGCCCGAAAAGCGGCGGGAGTGGCACTTGGACGCAAGAAAAGCGACAACTATGATGAGCAAGTCGCCGAGATTGAAAAGTGCCTTAAAAACGGATATACGGCGCGAGAGATATGGGAAAACCGAGAAGAACTTGGAATAACCTACGGTCGCTCCCGTGTCTATGAATTAGTAAAAAACATTGGAGGTAATAGATGAAAACAACAAGTGAACTTATGGCAACGATTGCCGAGTGCCGCGCAAAAGTTTCGCCTATGATAGCGGACGAGCAATGGGTGGACAGCGACGGCAACATTTATCAAATTGACAGGTCGCCCATAAATTGGGCAGCGGTCGTTAAGGCAAACAAATTGAAGAAGAAAAGGAGAAAAAGAAAATGATAAAAAGTACAATGTTGACAGACGCGTTCAGTGAGTATAATGGCGACTGCGAAAAGGTGGAACGCCTTGAAGCACTTGACGAGGCGATTGCCGAGATTAAAGAATTGGGCTTTGAAACCTACGCAAAACGCACGCTTGCGAAACTCAAAGAAATGCGAGAGATATGCAAGGAAGATATTAAGGAAGAAGCGGAGTTCGAGGGTGTTTGCCCTTATTGCGGAGCGGACTTGGAATATTCCGATAGAAGCGGAGAATACGAGTGCCACGAGTGCGGATATGGCGGCGGATATGTCCCAAACGAAGATAGGCTCGAAGAGATTTAAGGCAATGACGAAAGCAAAATTTTTATACAAAACAATAAATACAGACGGCGATGTTGAATGGTTGTATGAGTATCGTGGACGCGAATATTCAATCGTGCCTTTCAAAACAGAAGAAACATTATATCAACTCCACAAGAATGAACAACTCAACATAGATAGACAGGTTGAATTAGCAAAGCAATCAACCTTTAAGGGAGAACCTGCCGAAAAAGGGTTTGAACTCTTTTGGAAATATTTGGAGGAATAAAATGACAAGACGAGAAATGATTAAAAAACTTACAGAAATTAAAGACGAAATTGCCATAAATAGAGAAAGCGAATTGACCGAGTTTGCACGGGAAGACGCTTATCGTACACTTATCGAAACAATTATAACTATACGAATAAATTACGGAGAGTGAAAAATGACGAAACAAGAACAAATCGAAGAAATGGCGAAAATCGTTGACGAAATGTATAACGTATACACAACACAAGCGGACGATATTGCAGAGGGGATATACAACGCAGGTTATCGAAAGACCTTTACAAGCGACCTTGCAAGCGATACGCAAAAAGCGTTCAAAGAGGGGTACGAGAAAGCGCGTAAAGAAACGGCGAAAAAGATTTTTCAAAAAGTAGTAAACATTTGTAGAAAAGAAGAGGATTTCCAAGACGGCACAGTAAACACACAACTTGAACCTTTATATTTCGGAATAATGAACGGTTGTGCTTTTATAAGAGGTGAAGTAAAAGAACTTGCAGAACAATACGGCGTGGAGGTGGAAGAATGAATAAAGACGAGATTAAGCAAATGGTAAACACCATATCCGAATATGAAAAGCGACTTTGCGATAAGTATATTAAAATCGACAACCTTAATCGTGATTATAGAAACGCTTTTGAACGCCTCAAAAGTCAGCAACAAGAGATTGACAGGTTGAAAGCCGAGAACGCGCGACTTAAAGAAGAAGTCAGAGAACTTGAAGTAGAACTTAATGCGAGGTTGTCCTGTAACTTTGTTAAAACAGCACAAAAGCAAGCGAAAATCGACGTGCTAAACGAGTTGAAAACACAACTCGAAGCAAAAGAGCAACACTATATTTGTATGTACGATTGGAATGGACACTCCGCTGTGGCGGATTTTGCAAACGAGGTTGACGAACTGTTAAAGGAGTATGAATGATGATACACACAAAAGGCGATTTACAACAAATGCAGTCTTTGCCACTTTCGGTGAAAATCTTAATGACAAAACGCCGTATTCGTGAGTGGTATGATTATTGGGACGGTCAAGTTTATGTTTCGTTTTCGGGTGGAAAAGATAGCACGGTATTATTGCATATCGCTCGTGAACTTTATCCAGACATTGAAGCGGTTTTTGTTAATACGGGGCTTGAATATCCCGAAATACAATCGTTCGTAAAGACATTCGATAATGTAACGATACTTCGCCCGAAAATGCGCTTTGACGAAGTAATAAAAACATACGGCTATCCGATTATAAGTAAAGAAGTGAGCGAGTGCATTTATCAAGGTAGATTAGCATTAAAGACCAATGGCGAAAAATACCCATATAGGTTGTTAAAATTGTATGGTACGGCAAAAGATAAAAATGGAAACAAAAGCATTTTTAATAAAGAGAAATACAAGCCACTACTATATACCGACTTTATGTGTAGCCATTATTGTTGCAATGTTATGAAGAAAAAGCCAGCAAAACAATACGCAAAACAAAGTGGCAAGAAACCTATAACGGCTCAAATGGCAAGCGAAAGCAAAATACGAGAGCAACAATGGATTAAAAATGGTTGCAACGGATTTGATATGAAATCACCTATAAGCAATCCTATGAGTTTTTGGACGGAGCAAGATGTTTTACAATATATAAAAGAGAACAACATTCCGATTGCTTCCGTTTACGGCGATGTTGTATATAAAGAGGATAGCGACCAAATGCGCATTGAAGATTACGGCATTGAGGGTTGCGGAACTGAAAAACTTTGCACAACGGGTTGCAATAGAACGGGTTGTATTTTTTGTGCTTTTGGGGCGCACCTTGAAAAAGGGGAAAGCCGATTTGAAATGTTAAAGCGCACTCACCCGCGACAGTATGAATACTGTATCGGTGGTGGCGAGTATGTAAATGGTGTATGGCAACCGTCAAAAGAGGGTTTAGGAATGGGACACGTTTTCGACGAACTCAATAAGATTTACGGCGACGGGTTTATCAAGTATTAAAGGAGTATGAATGATGAGTAGATATACCGAGCCTATGAAACTTATACATTTTGTAGAGCAGTTTGTTGCACATAATTCTATCGTGGAGTTATATAGTTTGAAACTCACGCCTGAAACAATCAACGGAATAACTTATTATAACAAACAATTTGATAAACTCGAAACTGTTATGGATTGGCAAATAACCGAACCTGACGATTGCGAGTATTACAAGGCTCACCCTGATGTTAAGCCGTGCAAATATCGTTATTGTAATGTGGAAATGGTAATCGGACTGCCAAATCCTACTGACAGAATAGACCTTATAGGAATTGTTGTGGAGGTAGAAAATGCCAAAGATAAGAGTTGAACTTGAAGTGCCAGACAGCGCATATTGCACAACTTGTGAGTACGGAAAATATATAGCGAGCGATTATGCTATATGCACGCTATTTGGTTCAACAATATTAAAAGGCGAAGATATTTTGCCTAAACGTTGTAAAAAATGCAAACAAGCGGAGGTAGAAGAATGAAATCAGTTTTAATCGCAATTCGCCCGCAATGGGTTGAGAAAATTTGCCATAATATAGGCGAAGATGAAACAGGCAAGGCGATTTATGAGAAACGTATTGAAGTGCGAAAGACCGCACCGCAAGAAGTGCCGTTCAAGGCTTATATTTACGAAACGAAAGGGCAGTATGTAAAGTTTACTCACGGCGCACACACAAAGTATGGATATGGACGTGGTAAGGTCATCGGCGAGTTCATCTGCGATAAGGTATATATGTCGTTGGTTGGATATATGAAGAATGAGCCTTGTTATTGGGATATACTTAACGGCTCTTGTCTTACGAAAGACGAGATAATGAATTACGGGAAATGGAAAACTCTTTACGGTTGGCATATCAGCGACTTAAAAATATACGACAAGCCGAGAGAGTTGAGCGAGTTTTATACGAAGAAAAAGTGCAATTCGTGTAAGAAATCGGGGTATGAAAGCACCGCTTGTATGTATGACGAAGATTGCAAAGTGCCTATGTCAATAACTCGTGCGCCCCAAAGTTGGCAATATATCGAAGATTTAGGAGAAGAAGAAAAATGAAAGAAATTTTATTCCGAGGCAAACGAGTAGATAACGACGAATGGGTTTATGGCTTTCTTGTAGAAGCATTAAATTGTGTTACAGACAAAAATGAAACATTTATAATCGAACAAGACGCAACTTATTTTACCTACGGAGAGTTTGCTTGCGCAGTTGCAGTTAAGCCAGAAACCGTTGGGCAATTTACGGGCATTTTAGACAAGAACGGCAAAAAGATTTTCGAGGGCGATATTGTAGAAAGTCCGCACGGAACGCAAGGGGTTGTAGAGTGGCAAAATGTAGAATGTGCGTTTTTAGTCAATATCGGCGACGATTGGCAAACAATGGACGATTGCCCTTATGAAGTAATCGGCAATATATATGACAATAAGGAGAAAGAAAAATGAAATGTCCACAATGTGGTAAAGAAATGTATTTAATAGCAAATAGTGGTTCTGACACCAGTGGTAATTTTGAAATGAAATATGTTTGTCCTAAATGTGCTTATGAAATACAAAACACTTTGAACGACCTTGTGTATCGTGAGCCGCTTTTTCAATCTAATCATTCCGTAACTGTAACTAATTATGGGTGGATTTGTCCTAAATGTGGTGCTGTATTATCACCGTCAATACAAGAGTGTCCATATTGTACGCCACATAAAGTAACTTGTGGAACAATAAATGAACTTCCCATTAAACCAGTTCCGACAACTGATGTTACATCACAACCACAAGTATATAAAGGTAAATAAATGAAAACACGAGAAATCACAGATGAAATTAAAAAGCAAGTAGTCGAGTGCTATAACCGTCATTATTCGACAGAAAAGACACTTAACATAATTCCTATAAGCATATACCAGTATTATGGGATATTGCACGAGGCAAGGGAAAATGGCGATTATGTGATACCGCCCCACTCCCCAAAACCAAAGTCGCCGAAACCGCAGAAAGTGCAGAAACAGCACGAGTACGATGTGCGCCGATATAATAACCCTAAAACCGCAGAAAACATAGAAAAGACCATTGCAATGCGGGCGGACGGAGTAACGCTCCGAGAAGTCGCAGAAAGGCTTGGCGTGTCGCTTGGAATGGCAAAATACTATTGGAGTATAGCAATATATAGGGGCGAGAAAAAGACGGGCAGACCGAACAAGTTTGAGCCGAGCGGCGTTGAGATTGCCAGAATGAGGCAACTATATGCGGGCGGAGCGTCGGTCGCCCAGATAGCCGCAGAAATGGGCGTATGCGGGACGACGATATACAGGTACATAAAAGATAATAAATGGCACAGGGCGGCGGTCAGGGATATTCACCGCGAGCGCGTGATATACTTATACCGTTGCGGGTTCTCTTATAGTGAGATTGCGCGGGCAATAGGTCATAGTATAAACTATGTAAGCACATTATTAGACGGTGAAAAGGAAAGGCGCAAGCCGTGGACAGACGACGACGAAAGGGCTTTGCTTGCAGCCGTCAAGGACGGGAAAACGCCCGCCGAGATAGCCCCGCAAATGGGACGGAGCGCAAACACAATATCACAATATATTTACTTATTGCGGAAATGCGGAAAGATACCGCCGAGCCAAAGGGCGATAAACCGCCTTAAAAACGGCGAAAGCACGACAGGCGAATAAGTTATCAACCGAACATAAAAAACCGCCCACGGGGCAACCACGGGGCGGGAAAGGGCAAAAAGATACCCACGGCACAAAACCGTGGGCTTTTCTTTACTTATTAGCAAGCACTTCTTCAAGTGTATAGATGTATCTTTCGCGGGTAAATACAACCGCTCCGAAAAGGCGGGCAACCGCGTAGGCGCGTCGCTTGTCGGTGTAGTCCCTTTGGTTTCCGTTGATAAAAAGCGTATAGATTGTCATTTTTCTATTCTCCTAAAATGTATTGTATGTCGGCTGTCGGTAAGTCGCAGATTTGTACGCGTTGCAGGTCAGGCGAGTTCGGGAGCGACACAAGCGCGTCGCCCTTGCCGAGTAGGTCAACCGCCTTTGCACAGTCAATTATATTTATGCTATGCCTTTGATTATTGACCGAAAGGCAGATTTTTGTTTGGCAGCCATATTTGACGGTCGAGTTGATAACTTGTAGCACGGGATTTTGTGTCGCTATGATTGCAAATACATTGCAGGCGCGCCCCAGATTGACGACTTTATTCATAAGTGTATCTAACATATCGCGCGCTTCCTTTGTGCCTTGTCGTAATTGCGCGTATTCGTCGATAACCAGAACGAAAAGCGGAAAGTCGGAAAGGTCGGCTTTTCTCTTGCCTTTTTCTTGTAGTATCTTGTATCTCTTGTCGATTTCGTCGGCGGTTTTGCGGATAAGGCGCAGGGCTTCGTCGAACGTATAAGCGACGGGTTCAATAAGTTGTGGCAAACGCCCGTCATATATCGAAAACTCCGTGCGTTTTAAGTCAATCATTAAAAAGACGATTTCCGACGGCTTCGCACCGATTGCAAGCGAAAGCACGAGATTATTTACGGCAACGCTTTTGCCGCTCCCAGTTGCGCCCGCGACAAGCACCGAAAGGGTGTCCATAATGTTCGCAGTGATAGGTTTATTATCCGTATCAATTCCGATTAGCATTTCGCCCGCGCACTTGTTATATGCGTTGCGCCCAAAAGCGAAAAAGTTAGGGAAAGCGCGTTCAGGGTTCGGGATTGTGATTTTCAAAGTATTTCCGACGCCCGTATTTGCGTTGTAAGTGATTTTTTGCCCTGTCGCGATTTCCAGCGCGCCGATAGCCTTTTTGACCGTTGTAGGCGTGTTTCCGCCGTCAAGGTGTGCCGTGTATGTCGTGCAAGTATAGCCCAGGACAGCGGGCGCAACCGTGCAGGGCGCGCCGTGTGCCGTCAGTGTTGATTGTATAAGGTTTTCAGGATAGTATTTCATCTTTTCGTGTTCCACTCCTCCGCAAGTCTTTGCGCCTCCGCCCACGTCCCGCACGGGTAGGCGTGCAATACCTTTCCCGCTCGGCTCGAATTGTTCAAAAAGTTCAATATATCAACATCGCACGGTATGCGCTCGGCGACAAAATATCGCGCCGTCGGGTTTTGGTGTATGTCTAAAATATCCGATACAATGTAAATGTATTTCATTTTGTAGTCCTCCTATTGCGTTTGTTTTTATATCTCCGTAAAATATTTGCCGATTGCTTTCGTATATCTTGTTATGTCCTTGCGTTCAAGATTTCCGTTGTAAACCTTGTCGAAAAAATTGTCTTTTTGTGTGTCGGATATGTTATCTTTCCATTCGCGGTATATGTATGAGTTCCCTCCGTCGTGATGACTTGCCGTAGCGCAAAGGTTATTATGTTCGTCGATATACCACTCCAAAGTGTCGCAATCCGAATAAAAACATTCCGCCGTATCTTTCGTGTTAAGTTCTTTGACGGCAGGGAAACGCCCGTTCCAAAGTCCAAGGTCGGCAATAATGATAATATCGTTTTTCGTGTTCGGCGCGAAACGGCGTATTTCGTCTAATGTATCATTGTTAAAATCACAAGCAAGTTCATACGCGCGTTTGTTTATTTTATCTTCGTCGTTTATGTCCTCGAAATAGCCTGGATAGTCCGCTTTCAGCATTTCGGCGTATTCGTCGATATAATCAAAATCATTCGTCCATAATGTTCTTTTTTTCATTGTTTTTTACTCCTTATAAAATTCCGTTTTCGTAAAACTCTCTTAAAAGTCCGTAACGCTTGCCCAGCCTTTGAAACGTGTCCGCCCATTCGGCAAGTTCGCCATAACTATAATTATGATTTTCGTAGTCAAGTTGCCACTCGATAGCGCGCTCCCGCGCCCGTTCTTTCCCTTGTTGATATGTCATTTTGTCGTCCTCCTTAAAATTTCGTCGGCACTACTGTTAGAATAGTAATCCATAAGTCGATATATTGCTTGCTCACCTTGCCGTCGTCATCTTGAAAATCTTGCGACGCTGTTATAACATATCCGCACTGTTCCGCTTCGCCGCTTTCGTTGTCGATATACATTGCCGCTTTGTTCTTTATCGC
>ENA-UOOC01000416-UOOC01000416.1-human-gut-metagenome-genome-assembly--contig:-C48old-NODE-416-length-43659-cov-10.024837_pt1 | contig 43659 bp, 37 predicted proteins | sample MGYA00242469_ERZ724016 | MGnify/ENA metagenome assembly ERZ724016 | reverse complement strand
AATCTCTTCGGCTCAATAGTGAGCCTCGACATTCCGACCGCTGCGCCTAAAAACGTTCGCTTTTTCTGCCACCGGCAGCCCTCACGTTTTTTGCCCAAAGCAGGCGCGCTACCACCTGCGCTACACCTCGATACTGCTATTATCTGAATACAGCTTAAATATTATAGCATAATAAATCCCTCTTGTCAACTGCTTTCAATTTTGATTTTGATTTATGATTGTTGGTTTTAATAATGCGTTACAAAAAAGCAAAGTTTCCCGCTGAATAGGACGGATAGGATTTGTTAACAACAGAATTATAATGCATAATCCCACCTTGCCCACCAAATCTTCCAAAAGAAAAACCCCCTCAATCGCAGTGACAGAGAGGATTTACGCATGGCTGGGATAGCGGGATTTGAACCCACGAGTGACGGAGTCAAAGTCCGTTGCCTTACCGCTTGGCTATATCCCAGTATAAACGAATGCCGCCGGCACTATAAGCCAGCGCAGGCGGCATTCGTTCTTAATAAATATGGGGTGGGAGATGGGACTCGAACCCACGATCTTCGGGACCACAATCCGACGCGTTAACCAGCTACGCTACACCCACCATAAATGGCACGCCACACAGGATTCGAACCTGTGACCTACCGCTTAGAAGGCGGTTGCTCTATCCAGCTGAGCTAGTGGCGCATGGTCTGCATTTTCATATTTATCAAAATAAATAAGTTTTCACTTTCGTGAAAACTATGGAGCGGGTGATGGGAATCGAACCCACACGACCAGCTTGGAAGGCTGGGATTCTAGCCATTGAACTACACCCGCATATTCATTAACTGCTTTAAAAGCACGCATCTCATTGACGCTTGTATATTATAACACAATAAAAATGAAATGTCAAGACTTTTTTGAAAATTTTTCGATTTTCTTTTACAGCTTAAAATTGCCGCCATTTCGTGACAATAAACATCCCGTAAAACAGATACATATTTTATTATTTGCCTCACATCATATCCATCCCTGCCCTTTTAGCAAGGATGGATATGACGTTATCGGCATTTAAATTTCATCGCTTATCAGGCTCTAAAGCCCCTTGGCATCCTTCAGCGTGATACCGTTTTCACCGAGTGCGATTTTATGGTCAAGACCTACGAACTTGCCATTTTCCTGCCACAGAACCTCCTTTACAAATGCGTACTTTTCTTCGTCCCACGTTGAAAAATCATCAAGCACAAGTCCGCCCGTATCACCCGAGTTGGCATTGTAGCACCAGAACGTGTGGTTAAGATGGTTCTCGCTTATCAGACGGCGCATACAGGTCATCCATTTAAGATTAGGCTCCTTCATAAATCCGCCCCATTCTCCTATAAGAAGCGGTGCGGTATTGTTCTTGTAGATGAAGAACCAGTTATCCTGCCAGCAGTCACGCATAAGGCTGTCAAAATCATAGTCGCCCTCAAACCACGGCTGCTGATAAACCGTAGGACCGTAGTCGTGCGGAGAATACACCAGCTTGTTCTGATATTTTCCGAGATCGACAGGAAAATCCTTTACGCCCCTGAGATTACCGCCCCACCAGTTGAAATAGTAATCATCGTCATTTGTCGAACTGAAATCCTTGTTGTTCTTAATATCTGTCGGATATATCTCGGTACCCTCTACCATTATAAGCACATTCGGATTCTTGGCAAGTATTCTTGATGCGGCAGTTTCGGCAACATATTTCCAGTTGTTAGCCGAATCGGAATCGTTCCATATCGCCGCTTTATCCGCTTCATAGGGCTTGCCGTGCGGCTCGTTCTTGAGATCGTACGCTATTATCGTATCATTATCCTTATAACGTTCCGCCATCCACTCAAGCGCCTTGTAATAATCCTCTGCGCTTACCTTGTCGGTATACCAGAGATTCACCGTATGCCCTGAGGCATTGGTTTCTGCGGAATGGATGTCCGGCATAACCTTAATACCGTTCTCCTCCGCCAGCTTCAGAAAATAATCGAATATCTGAAGGCTGTTCATACTGTTAAGCTCTGTGTTGTAGGCATTGTTGTAGTTTGCCTTAGGATATTCTCCCGCCGCCCACGAATTTATAAGCTCAGCCGACATCGGCACACGGATAAGGTTGAATCCGTGATCGGCAATAGCCTTTACGGACGACTTAAGCTCACTGTTCCATAAGCCGTCGAATGTATTCGTGCCGGTATTATATCCAAACCAGTTCACACCTGTAAGCCACACCTGCTTACCGTCTTTATCAAGGATTTTGTTTCCGTCCGTATGAAGCCAGTCGTCACCTTGTTCGCCGTCCTTGCTCCTTTCAAGCAGTGCGTCAACATCTGCTTCGGAAGTGCCGTTGCCGTTTGCATTCTGATTATTCTGATTATTCTGATTATTCTGATTTACATTTCCCGCTTTAACAACGCACTGCGTTTTGTTAAGCTCTGCCCTGTTTATTTTCAGTTCTTTGTCCGTATTCAGATTACAGCCGATAACCACAGTGGAGCCGGGCTGAATATCCCCGTTATATTCAGCGTTTGTCACAGTTACTGTATTTCCGTTTTGGCTGTATGTGCCGTTCCAGCCCTCACAGCCTTTAAGACCGTCTATTTCAACGACTAGCTCCCAGCCCGAAATTCCGCTGTTTGTATTGTTGGTGATACCAAACTGAACTCCGTAATTCAGATTGCCGTCGTCGCCCCACGAATTATCTACGGAATATTGCAGGATGATGCCATCTTCCGTTACAGCGCCCTGCGAGCTGTCTGTCGAAGTATCGCTCTGCGTGCTTTGGGATAATGATGAGTTTTCGCTGTTATCTGCGAATGTGCCGCTCTGCGATGATGACGATTCATCGACGGTTTTCCCTCCCGCAAGAATCACTGCGAGCGTTACCGAAAGCCCTATTATCACCGCCGCCATAGCCGCTATAATTACGATAAGCCATTTAGGCACTGCCGTCTTAACGCCGTCTTTTGCCGCTTCGGTCGTGCTTTCATTCTCAGCCGATATTTCAGGGCTGTTCTGCTCCGGATTTTCTTCAGTTTGCGAAACATTTGTGTTCTTTTCTTCCATGATATATTCCCTTTCAGATATTTATTCCGTTACGAAAATCTCGTATTCTCCGCCTTCAATTATATCCGACAATCCGTAAACCACACTGCTCAGCACATATTCCCCGTCATTGATATATATTTCTATCAGATTGCTGTCGACATAGATTTCGAGCCTGTTCCCCTCTTTCACAACAGGTGTTTTTGCAATAAGTCTGTAATTTTTATCATTTATAAAAACCGCTGTACGATCAGTTATGATAATATCATCTTCACGGCGGATGATATAACCGCCGATATTTATGCTCTCCCCGTTGTTTATCGCTGTTTTCAGCATATATCCCGATTTATGCGAGGGCTTGCCGCTCTTTTTTGAAAAGGCTTTTCTTATGTTTGGGTGAGGTGAAAAATATATGTGATTATTTCTTATGTCAACCACACGAGGTATACACATCATACCTATGCGTTTATTCTCATTATCGCCTACCGCTTCGGGCATTCTCGCCCACGCAATAACTACACGTCTGCCGTTTTCGTCCGTATTGCTCTGCGGCGCATACAGATCTATGCCGTAATCAAACATACTGTATTCATCGCTCATAGTCATTTTACAGCTTTTTTCGTCAAAATCCGCAAAACAGCATATCGCCGCAGAATCATACGTCATATTATCATCAAGTATTCCGATGGGTGAAAAGATTACTACGCCTTTACCGTTGACTTCAAAATAATCCGGGCATTCCCAGATACAGCCGAATCCTCTTTTTTCGCAATAATTCACATATTCCCAGTTTTCAAGATTTTCGCTTTTGAAAAACAGGAATCTTCCGTTGTTGTCAAAGGTGCTGCCGACTATCATATACCACGCATCACCGCCACGCCATACCTTAGGATCTCTGGTGTCGGATTCCGAGCCTGAAGCGCTGTCACGCAAAGGTTGAATTATCGTAGTTTTCGCATTGAAATTATCAAAGGTATATCCGTCTTGCGAAACAATCTTCATCTGTGACGCTATAAAGCCGTAATTCAGTGCACAGTTGATATTTTCGGGATCTTCCTCACGATAATTTATGCCGGTATAAAAAATGTGCATTTTCCCGTCATGCTCGACCGCACTACCCGAAAAGCATCCGCTCCTGTCATTTTTCTTGGTAGGGTAAAGAGCTATCCCCTTATGCTCCCATGTAACAAGATCGTCACTTACAGCGTGTCCCCAGTGCATTCTGCCCCATACCGGCGCATAGGGAAAATGCTGATAGAACAAATGGTACTTACCTTTATAATATATAAATCCGTTGGGATCGTTTATCCAGTTTGACGGTGATTTCAGATGTATCTTGTCCACAAAAAACTCCTTTTCTCATTTGCAAATCAATTTTTCCTTACCGTATATCGTCCGATATAACAATTCGCAGAGCCTGCGACAGCTCTGCGAAAGCATTATTGCCTGCTTTATTTTTTCGTAGCGGCATCCTGATTGTCTTTTTTCAGATGCACATCAAGCTGATTATAGGGTATCTCAATACCGTTCCGGTCGAACTGCTCCTTGACCGCTTCGTTAAGGTCAAAGTATACCGTCCAGTAGTCCTCAGCCTTTACCCACGGATAACAGGTTATTCTTACAGCGCTCTCGGCAAGCTCGGTTATCCTGATTTTCGGCTCAGGCTCTTTAAGTATAAGCTCGTGAGCGTCTGTGATGCTTTTGAGAACCTCCATTGCCTTTCTGAAATCGGCGTTGTAAGAAATCGTATATACCATATCCACACGCCTTATTCCAAGCGTTGTATAGTTGGTGACCTTCTTTGATGTTATCTGCCCGTTGGGATAGAAGATAGCTTTATTATCATATGAATGAAGCTCGGTATACCACATATTGATTGCTTCAACCGTACCCTCGACATCATCGACCTTGATGTAATCTCCGATCTTGAACGGCTTTGTGAGCATTATGCTGAATCCGCCCGCTATATTTGAAAGGCTGTCCTGAAGCGCAAGTCCGATGGCAACGCCTGCCGTACCTATCACAGCTATTATAGAAGTCATCGGAACGCCGAGAACGGCGAGAACAATAGTAGCAAGCAGCGCATAAAGCAGTATTCTGACCAATGAATAAATAAAGCGTGAAACAGTCTTGTCGATAACATCGTGTTTCATACCCCTGCTCATCATTTTCAGCACGAGTTTGGAAATAACTATTCCTACTATCAGTATTATTGCCGCCGCAATCAGCGTAGGCAGATATCCTACAAAAGCGCTTATCATTTGATTGAAAAACGTTTCAGCTTCTTTTATCTGCTCCTGCGCATTCTCAAGCGGATCGGTAGACGTACCGACCGCCTGTGAAAGCAATGAAATATTCAAGAAAACATCTCCGTTCGGATTTTAATCCGCAGTATCCTCTGCCCTCTCGGTTACCTGTATAGATACCTTGTATTCTCCTGTAACCCAGCTTCTGACCTTGGTTCCACGCAACGTGAATTCCGCAGTCATATCTTTAAGCCCTGCGGTAAGCGTAGTTCCCATAAGGTCAACCGTCGCATAAATATCCTTTGACGCAAGCGCCGCTATTTCATCTGCCGGACCCGTAACATTGACGCTGAGTTCGTTTGTAAGAACATCGACATCAAAATTGTCCGGTGCGTTTATAATACGGATATTATCCTTCTGGACAGTATAGCTGAGGAACGTGTAATTCTCCGCATCCTCAAACGAAACCATAGCGGATGTGTTTCCGCTGATAATCTTATATCCTTCGGGTAAAGCTATCGGAAGCGTCAGCTTCTGCAAATACTTGGTCGTAAGCTGACTGAGATCTATCGTTCCTATCTCGAACTTCTCCTGTGAATCAAGCGAATCGTCGGGTGAAGAAACAATGAGCGATTCCGGATAGATGCTGTACTTAAGACTGCTTAAATCAAAGTTTGACGGAACATTCGTAAACTGTACCGTAAGAGGCAGCGTTTTCTGCTTATACAGCGTTATATTCACGGTGTAGCTCTCGTTGTCGTATTTTATATCGGGATTTTCGATTATATCTCCGTTACTGCCAAGCAGAACAATCTGACCTTTTGAAGAAACCGACTCTGAGGTTTCGCCTGCAAATACAGAACGTATCTCGACCGATTTCACTGCGTCTATTGCGGTGCTGTCGCCCGTAAGCGTTATAGTCGAAGGCTCAGCGGTAACGCTGTCTATCTTCATACCCGCCGTAGCGGTAATGCCTTCGGCTACAGCCTTCATACTGCCGTCGGAAATACTGAACGTTTTTGATACCGTCTTTTCGACCTTGAGTTTAACGCTCAGGCCCTCATCGTCAACCGTACAGCTGTTTTCCTTTACCGGTGTTACGTTAACCTTTACCTTATATTCACCCGGCGCCGTGATAGCCGACAGATCCGCACTGGCTGTAAAATCGCTTGCAGTAAGGTTTCCTACCTCATATCTTTTGCCTGTTACCTGTACGGTTATCTTATCAATATAACTGTTCGTTACGGAAAGCGCATTTTCCGTCATATATTCCGTAGCCTTGACTTCAACCGGAATATCGCTGACGTGAGTTGTGACATCAGGGAATATCTGCATCGAGATTGCAAACCATACAATGATTGCAATAATCAGCGCAAATATAATATTCTTAAGATTCTTTACAAAATTCTGAAAAAAACTCTTTATCCATTCCTTCATTATTTATCCGCCCCCTGTTCTTTTTTCGCATCGGGTGCGTTTTTCTTATGCTTTTTTAAAGTCTTATTCTTCATCTTCTTTGCTTCAGGCTTTTCCGGAATCAACTTTGCCGTAAGCAGCTTTCGCAGTGTATCCTTATTGTAAAAGCGTGTAAGACTTCCGTTTTCGGCTATAGATATAGTACCGGTTTCTTCCGAAACAACAACTATCACCGCATCCGAAACCTCGCTCATACCGATAGCCGCTCTGTGACGTGAACCGAGAGCCTTTGAAATCAGTTCTTCCTTCTGAGGCTTAGGCAGGAAGCATCCTGCGGCATATACCTTGCTGTCACGGATTATCACCGCACCGTCGTGCAGCGGCGTGTTCGGGAAAAATATATTACCGAAAAGCTCAGGGCTTGGCGTTGCGTTGATTATCGTACCGGTGTCTATCTGCTCACCGAGCTTTGTTTCACGCTCGAATACGATAAGTGCGCCCGTAGCGGTCTGCGAAAGCTGTTCGCAAGCCGTACAGACGGCCTCTATACAGTTATGTATGTCGGCAGTCGCCGCATCAGTCTTACTTTCAAAATTAAGAGCCAGCTTTTTCACCTTTGTGGTTCGTCCCATTTTTTCAAGCACACGGCGAAGCTCAGGCTGGAATACAATAAGTATAGCGATAATTCCGACATTGAGGAAGGTTTCTATTATAACCTTCATCGCCTTCAGCTGAAATTGGTTTACGACAAAGAAAAGTATAGCAAGCAGAATTATACCTTTGATAAGCTGCTCCGCCCGTGTTTCCTTAATGATTTTAATGCCTTTATATATGAGATAGGCAAGAAGGAGAATATCAAGATAATCAACAAGTCCCATTGTTGCAAAAACACTCTGTATATTCTCCCAGATATCCTTTAAATACTGGATCAATTTTTCTGCTCCGTTCCTATAACTGCTGTTGCAGCGAATTTCATAGTAAGTTTATATATAATATTGTATCATTAAACGGCGATTATTTCAAGGAGGAGCGGGAAATTTTTTCTTACTTTTCACAAAGATTATCGAAACAGCAGATATCCGCTCGCAGCGGCACAGCATCCTTCACCGCACAGATAACGGAAATACGCCTGCCACATCTTATACATAGCATATTTTTCGTTGCCGGCGGAAAACATTCTTTCAAGACAGTTGTATCGGGTTAGCTTAAGCTGACTCAAAAAATTGTACAGGAAACTAAAAAATTCTGAAAATTTTCACTTTTAGAGGTTTACATTCAGGAACGATTATGATATAATACTAAGTTGAAAGCATACGTCTTGGTATGACCGTATGCAAAAACAAAGGAGGACGATTCCCATGGGAAGACAAAAACTTACTATGGACGGTAACAACGCCGCAGGTCACGTGTCTTATGCGTTTACTGACGTTGCAGCGATTTACCCCATTACACCATCTTCAGTAATGGCTGAAGTAACAGATTCCTGGTCAACAGCCGGAAGAAAGAACATTTTCGGACAGGAAGTAAAGGTAGTAGAAATGCAGTCAGAAGCCGGCGCAGCAGGCGCAGTTCACGGCTCTCTCGCAGCAGGTGCATGTACTACAACTTACACAGCATCACAGGGCTTACTGCTCATGATCCCCAATATGTATAAAATTGCAGGTGAATTACTGCCCAGCGTTATTCATGTTTCCGCTCGTGCTCTTGCAACACACGCACTTTCTATTTTCGGTGATCACAGCGACATCTACGCTTGCCGTCAGACAGGCTATGCAATGCTCTGCTCCACTAACCCTCAGGAAGTTATGGATCTCGGTGCTGTAGCTCACCTTTCAACATACGAGGCAAGAGTTCCTTTCCTTCACTTCTTCGACGGTTTCAGAACATCACACGAAATCCAGAAGATTGAAGTATGGGACTACGAAACACTCGACAAGATGCTCGACCACGAAGCTGTAGACGCTTTCAGAAACAGAGCTCTCAATCCTGAGAAGCCCGTTCTGCACGGCACAGCTCAGAACCCCGACATCTTCTTCCAGGCAAGAGAAGCAAGCAACAAGTACTATGAAGCTACACCCGCTATCGTACAGAAGTACATGGACAAGGTAAACGCTGAGATCGGTACAGATTACAAGCTGTTCAACTACTACGGTGCTCCCGATGCTGAGCAGGTAATCATTGCTATGGGCTCTGTTTGCGATACTATCGAAGAAACAATCGACTATATGTTAGCTCAGGGCAAGAAGGTTGGTCTTGTTAAGGTTAGACTTTACAGACCCTTCAGCGTTGACGCTTTCGTATCTGCTATTCCCGAAACCGTTAAGAAGATTACAGTTCTTGACAGAACAAAGGAACCCGGCGCACTCGGCGAACCCTTATACCTCGACGTTGTTGCAGCTCTCAAGCAGGCAGGCAAGTTCCAGGATGTACCCGTATTCACAGGTCGTTACGGTCTTGGTTCTAAGGATACTAACCCTGCTCAGATCATTGCAGTATACAACAACACAGAAAAGCCCAGATTCACAATCGGTATCGAGGATGACGTTACAGGCCTTTCACTGCCCATCGGTGAGAACCCCAACACAACTCCCGAAGGCACAACCTGCTGTAAGTTCTGGGGTCTTGGTTCAGACGGTACTGTCGGTGCTAACAAGAACTCTATCAAGATCATCGGTGACCACACAGATATGTATGCTCAGGCATACTTCGCATACGACTCAAAGAAGTCGGGCGGTGTTACGATTTCTCACCTTCGTTTCGGTAAGTCGCCTATCAAGTCAACTTACTTTGTAAACAAGGCTAACTTCGTAGCTTGCCACAACCCCTCATACATCGACAAGTACGATATGGTTGAGGACGTTGTACCCGGCGGTTCATTCCTGCTCAACTGCCAGTGGACAGTTGACGAGCTTGACGAGAAGCTCCCCGCTCCCGTTAAGGCGTATATCGCTAAGAACAACATCAACTTCTACATCATCAACGCTATCAAGGTAGCTAAGGATATCGGTCTTGGCAACAAGACAAATACTGTATTACAGTCTGCATTCTTCTCAATCGCTAACATCATCCCTGCTGAAGATGCTATCGAATATATGAAGAAGGCTGCTTACAAGTCATTTGCTAAGAAGGGTGACGACATTGTTAAAATGAACTACGCCGCAATCGAAAAGGGCGCAGGCGAGGTTATCAAGGTTGACGTTCCTGCATCTTGGGCTGACGCTGAGGGTACACTTCCCGTTCACACAGCTACAGGTGACAGAAAGGATCTCGTTGATTTCGTTAACAATATCCTTATCCCCGTTAACGCTCAGAGAGGCGACAAGCTCCCCGTATCTACATTCGTAGGCATGGCTGACGGTACATTCCCCCAGGGCTCTGCAGCTTATGAGAAGCGTGGTATCGCAGTAGACGTTCCCGAGTGGATTCCCGAGAACTGTATCGAATGTAACCAGTGTTCATTCGTTTGTCCTCACGCAGTTATCCGTCCCGTAATTCTTTCCGAAGAAGAAGCTGCTAAGGCTCCTGCAGGTGCAAAGATGAAGGACGCTATGGGTCTTCCCGGCATGAAGTTCGCTATGGTAACTTCTGTTCTCGACTGCACAGGCTGCGGCGTTTGCGCACAGGTTTGCCCCTCTAAGAACAAGGCACTCGTTATGAAGTCACTTGATTCTCAGATGAACGAACAGCCCATGTTCGACTACGCTGTTAAGGAAGTAGCCGACAAGCCCGAGGTTCACGAGAAGTTCAAGGAAACAACAGTTAAGGGTTCACAGTTCAAGCAGCCCCTGCTCGAATTCTCAGGCGCTTGCGCAGGCTGTGGTGAAACTCCTTACGCTAAGCTCATCACACAGCTCTTCGGCGACAGAATGTACATTGCCAACGCTACAGGCTGTTCATCAATCTGGGGTGGCTCTGCTCCCTCAACTCCTTATACAGTAAATAAGGAAGGCAAGGGTCCCGCTTGGGGCAACTCACTGTTCGAGGATAATGCTGAGTACGGTCTCGGTATGTTCATCGCTCAGGATACATTAAGACACAGAGCACAGGGTCAGTTAAAGGCAATTGCTGAAAAGACTGAAAACGCTGACGTTAAGGCTAAGATCGACACATACTTCGAAACAGCTAACGACGGTAAGGCAAACGCTGCTGCTACAAAGGATCTCGTTGCTACTCTTGAAGCTCTTGATTGCGACTGCGCTGAAAAGAATGCAGTTCTCAAGGCTAAGAACTACCTCGCTAAGAAGTCCAACTGGATATTCGGCGGCGACGGCTGGGCATACGACATCGGTTACGGCGGTGTTGACCACGTTCTCGCATCAGGCAAGAATGTAAATGTATTCGTATTCGATACAGAAGTTTACTCCAACACAGGCGGACAGGCTTCAAAGGCTACAAACATCGGTGCAGTTGCACAGTTCGCAGCAGCCGGTAAGGACGTTAAGAAGAAAGACCTCTCCGGTATCGCTATGAAGTACGGTTATGTATATGTTGCTCAGATTTCAATGGGTGCAGATATGAACCAGTGCTTAAAGGCAATCGCAGAAGCTGAAGCATATGACGGTCCTTCACTGGTTATCGCTTATGCTCCTTGTATCAACCACGGTATCAAGGGCGGCCTTACAATCGCTCAGAAGGTAGAAAAGGAAGCTGTACAGGCAGGTTACTGGCATCTGTTCAGATTCAACCCCGCTGCTCCTGCAGGAACAAATCCGTTCACACTCGACAGCAAGGCTCCTACAGGCGATTACAAGGAATTCATGATGAGAGAAGTTCGTTACAACTCTCTTATGCGTGCTAACCCCGAAAGAGCTAACGTACTGTTCGATAAGGCTGTTGCTAACTCCAAGAAGCGTTACGAAGATCTCGTAGGCCTTGTTGAATACTACAAGAAGGAATACTGCGGCGAATAATCCGCACGAATAATCTAAAAGCCCAAAAATTTTGAATAGTCGGAATAGAATAGGTTTTTACGCCCCTCCGGGAAAACCGGAGGGGTTATTTTTCGGCTTGTATACTTTTGCTTTTAATTATTAACAAGCAGTAACTATTCAAGATTTTATCAGATTTTACTTTTTTTATATGCTATTTTTAATCGGAAATTACCCTGAAATGCCGAGATTATATCGTGATGTGAAGCTTCCCGTCATAATCGGTGATATTCGGGAATACAATCAATATATAAAACGTACAGGCACCCACGTCTGTGCTTGATGAAAAGGAACAAGTCAGTATGGAAATATTAGAGTGGATAAACGAAAACATAGTATGGGGCATACCGGTGCTTATACTGTTCGCAGGCTCAGGGATTATCTTTACGATAAGAACAAAGGGCTTGCAGATACTGCACTTCCCTACTATAATAAAGCGTACACTCCTTACAAAACAGCCTGAGGCTGACGGAAAGAAGGTTTCGCCTTTCAGAACCCTCACCGCCGCACTCGGTGCAACAGTAGGAACAGGAAATATTATCGCAATAGGAAGCGCTATCGCAATAGGCGGCGCAGGCTCAATATTCTGGATGTGGATCTCCGCACTTCTCGGTATGGCTACCAGCTTTGCCGAAAACTATCTCGGTGCAAAATACAGAACCGTGCAATCGGACGGCCTTACGGGCGGCGTACCGTTCGCCTACATAAAAAAAGCGTTCGGCGGCAAAAAACTCGGTGCGTTCTTTGCGGGAATGTTTGCTGTCTGCTGTATAGGTGCCAGCTTCGGTATAGGCAATATGGCTCAGGTGAATTCGGCTTCAATGGCGCTTCAGAACTGTCTTGGAGTACCTCTATGGGTATCGGGAATCCTCTGTGCCGCAGTAATTGCCGCAATAGCGCCCGGAGGCATCCACCGCCTCAGTAAAGTCACATCGTGGGTAATTCCGATAGCCGCAGGAGGCTATCTGATTGGCTGCCTTACTGTAATTATAATGAATTATCAGAATATTCCGGACGTATTCGCAAGGATATTCACAGAAGCCTTTTCTTTCAAGGCTGTAGGCGGAGGAACTGTCGGCGTAGTAATGCTCGAGGCTATGAAGTGGGGCGTAAAACGTGGCGTATTCTCAAACGAAGCCGGTCTTGGCTCATCAGTAATGATTAATGCAAACTCAAGCGCTGACAAGCACCATACTCAAGGTATGTGGGCAATGCTTTCAGTTTTCATTGATACTATCATTATCTGCACAATGACAGCACTCTGTATACTTTCAAGCGGCGCTGACAAGCTGGTAGACAAATCGGCAGGCGGTTTCAACATGGCTCTTGTTGCATTTCAGAACGGTCTTGGCGATTTTGCCGGTGCATTCCTCAGCATCGCAACGTTCATCTTTGCGATAACAACCGTTACAGGCTGGTGGATATACGGCAGAAGCTGTTTCGTTTACCTTTTCACAAAGAAGTGGGTAGGCGTATATCTTGCAATTTTCATTGTTACCGCTTTCGTGGGTGCAGTGATTAAGGCAACAGTAGTATGGGACGTATCCGACCTGTTCAACGGCCTTATGGCAATACCGAACCTTCTTGCGATAATACTGCTTCGCAAGGAAGTCAAAGCTGACATTTAATTCCTTTAAAATCAGTAGATATTTAAATAGTAAAATAAAAAGCACAAGGTAGCGTGACCTTAAGAAAACCTGTTATACAGCAGTGTAATAAGTTTTCCCGACGTAAATTAAAAAGTCGGTTGCATTACGCTTACTTTGTGCAATTTTTTTGACGAATTTGCAATTTATCTATTGACCTATTGCAAAAAATAGTTTATAATAGTAAATGGGGAACAAGGTACGATGAACCGTATCGATATTTCCCTACCGAATGACTTTCATCAGCATAAGCTGATAAAATAAAGAAAAGGAGAACAATCGGTTATGACAAAGAATCAGAATGTTTTAAAGTGGGTTGAAGAAATGAAAGCCCTCACACAGCCCGACAAGGTTGTATGGATCGATGGCAGCGAGGAGCAGCTCAAGGCGCTTCGTGACGAGGCTATCGCAACAGGCGAGATGATTGAGCTCAACCAGGAAAAGCTCCCCGGCTGCTTATATCACAGAACAGCTGAAAACGACGTTGCCCGTGTAGAAGACAGAACATTCATCTGCTCAAGAGAGAAGGAGAATGCAGGTCCTACAAACAACTGGATGGATCCTAAGGAAATGTACGCTAAGCTGACAAAGCTCTATGACGGCGTTATGAAGGGTCGTACAATGTACGTTATCCCCTACTCAATGGGACCTATCGGCTCACCTATCGCTAAGGTTGGTGTTGAGCTGACAGACTCTATCTATGTTGTACTCAACATGGACATTATGACAAGAATGGGTGCACAGGCATTCAAGAACCTGCCCGATGACTCCAACGACTTCGTAAGATGCCTTCACTCAAAGGCTGACGTTGATCCCGAAAAGAGATACATCGTTCAGTTCCCCGAAGACAACACGATCTGGTCTATCAACTCAGCTTACGGCGGTAACGTACTGCTCGGCAAGAAGTGCTTCGCACTCCGTATCGCTTCTTATCAGGGCTGGAAGGAAGGCTGGATGGCTGAACATATGCTTATCCTCGGCGTTAAGAAGCCCGATGGCGACATCAAGTATATCACAGCAGCATTCCCCTCAGCTTGCGGTAAAACAAACCTCGCTATGCTTATTCCTCCCGAGGGATACAAGAAGGCAGGCTATGAAGTATTCACAGTAGGTGACGATATTGCATGGATGAAGCAGGGTCCCGATGGCAGACTTTACGCTATCAACCCCGAGAACGGCTTCTTCGGCGTTGCTCCCGGTACAAACGCAAAGAGCAACTACAACGCACTTGCATCTACAAGAAAGAACACAATCTTCACAAACGTTGCTATCAACAATGATGATATGACAGCTTGGTGGGAAGGTCTTGACAAGAATCCTCCCGAGAATGCAACAGACTGGAAGGGCAACAAGGTTAACGGTAAGGAATACACAGCAGCAGGCAACAAGCTCGCTCATCCTAACTCACGTTTCACAGCTCCCGCTCAGAACTGCCCCTGCATTTCACCTGAGTTCAACAACCCCCAGGGTGTTCCGATCTCAGCTATCATCTTCGGCGGCAGACGTGCAGCTACAACTCCTCTGGTTTACCAGTCATTCAGCTGGCAGCACGGCACATATGTAGGCTCTGCAGTTTCTTCTGAAACAACAGCAGCTGCTACAGGTGCAGTAGGCGTACTCCGTCACGATCCTATGGCTATGAAGCCCTTCTGCGGCTACCACATGGCTGACTACTGGGCACACTGGCTCGAAATGGGCGAGAAGCTCGGTGACAAGGCTCCTAAGATCTTCAACGTTAACTGGTTCAAGCAGGACGAGAACGGCAACTTTATGTGGCCCGGTTTCGGCGACAACATGAGAGTTCTCGACTGGATCATCAAGAGATGTGAAGGCACAATCGACGCTGAAAAGACTCCTATCGGCTACCTTCCTAAGAAGGGTGACATCAACCTCAAGGGTATTGAGGATGAGGTTACATCAGAAGTTGAAGACAAGCTGCTCGCAGTTGACAGAGACCTCTGGAAGAAGGAAGTAGAAGAGATGAAGGAATTCTACAAGCAGTTCGGTGACAAGCTCCCCGACGGTTTAAAGCAGGAACTCGCTGATCTCGAAGCAAGACTTGGCTAATCCCATAACCGAATAAACTCCGATCCCCTGTTAAGCGATTAACAGGGGATTTTCTTATGCTTCATACGCTCTTAGCTTGTATGCCACAAGGCAAATATCGCACTGCTGTCACGGCTTTATATACGGCAAAACGGCACCGGAAGATTTCCGATGCCGTTTCTGTATAAAATATATTAACCCAAAATTGTCTTATTCCTTTACACCACCGAGTGAAACACCGGCGATGATGAATTTCGATAAGCAGAAATAAACGATGATAACAGGTATGATTGCTATGAAAATGAACATATAAACCTGACCCATATCAAACTTTAAGAAGTCTGCTGAACGAAGCTGTGCGATCATGATAGGCATTGTCTTCTTTGTTGATGTATCAATGATCAACGAAGGAAGGAAGTAGTTGTTCCATGATGCAACGAAGCTGAATATTGCCTGTACTGCAAGAGCAGGCTTCAGCATAGGAAGAACGATCGTGTTGAATGTTCTGAATTCGCCCGAACCGTCAATTCTTGCTGCCTCGATAATATCAATCGGAAGCGAGCTCTTCATGTACTGAATCATGAAGAAGAACACCGCAGGTGCCGCAATAGCAGGAACTATAAGAGGAATATATGTATCTCTTAAGCCCCAGTCGGTACACATACTGAAGAAACCGAGCGCAGAAACCTGTGTAGGAATCGTCATGATAAGTAATATGAAGTTAAAGATAAATTTCTTACCTTTAAAGTCATATACATGAATTGAATATGCGGTCATTGCCGAGAAATAAATCGACAATAACGCTGTACACGCTGCGATAATCAAGCTGTTGATAACACCGTTTACTACAGGTATCGTTGAGTTTGAAATCGCACTCTGGAAGTTATTGATAAATTGATTTCCCGGCAGGAACGAGAAGCCGGACATAATATCGTAATGTGAACGGCTTGCGTTAACAAGCAGGATGTAGAAGAAGAACAAACACAGGATTGAGAAGAAGACAAGAACGATATAACAGATTATTCTGTGAATAATAAGCGTAGGCTTTACCTTCATATCCGGATCTGTTCTGCTCTGCTGAAGTGCTGAGGTATGTTCAAGTACCTTTTCCTTTTTTGCCATGATACTTACTTACCTCCTTTTTTAGACTTCTTGTTGCTTCTGTCAGCAGCAAAGAAGTAGTAAACAACCAGGCTGAGTGCCGCACATACAATGAATATAATTACTGAAAGCGCACCTGCCATACCATAGTTCTTAGATGTACCGATCTGTTCGTTCAAATACATGATAAGCGTCTTGGTAGTGTTATTCGGGCCTCCCTGACCGCCGGTAAGGATCTGCGGTACATCGAACATCTGAAGACCGCCGATCAGCGAAGTGATCATAACGTATACGAGTATAGGTCTGATAAGAGGAAGAGTTATCTTCCAGAATATCTGTGAGCTACTTGCACCGTCGATTTCAGCAGCCTCAATAACAGATTCGTTGATACCCATCATTGCCGCCATCAGCAGAATTGTCGTGTTACCGAACCACATAATGAAGTTCATGAACGCTACAAGTCCCATCGTACTGCCCGTATAGCTGAGAAATCTGAAAGCCTCGCCGCCGGTAGTGTGCTTGATAAGCTCGTTGATAGGTCCGATATCGGAGAATATTGAGAATATCAGCATTGCAAATGCAGATGCCATGATAAGGTTAGGCATATACATTACAGTTTTGAAGAATCCAAGACATCTTAAACGAAGTCTTACATTAGTAAACCAGTAAGCAAAAAGTAATGAAATGATTATCTGCGGAACAAATCCCAGTACCCACATGATAAGCGTATTCCATGTGAGTGCAAGTATATTGTTACCTGAACTCATATCAAAAATTGCCACAAAGTTATCAAATCCGACAAACTCCGGTCCTATCCAACTAAGACCCGACTTGAAGTATTTGAACATACTGTAATAGAAAGTCTGAATAAGCGGCCAAGCCTGGAAAACAAGGAAAACTAATATGAACGGGAGCATAAATATGTAGCCCCATTTTTTATATTTCCCGATTTGTCCTTTTCTGGCTTTTACCGGCACATTTCCTGCATTAAATGCCTGAGCCATAAAAACACTCCTTATAAAAATCTCGGTATATTCTCCATCTTGAGCAGTCAAGTATGTTAATAAGGCGGAAACATCCGTAATTCGCCCCATTAACATACTTGACTGCGAATTCACAGAACCCGCAGTCAAGATGAAGGTCAATATTGTTTAAGCCACAAAGCCTTTATTATGCGTTAGCGGGCTTCTTGAGCTCAGGATACTTAACAATAGCAGCCTCATAGAAGTTCTTGAGTGCTGTATCCTTATCAACAGTACCGTCGAAGTATTCCTTGAACTTATACTGGAATGTCTCGTTAAGACCCTGGTCGTAGACAGAAATCTTGCTCATGTCGATCTTGGGAGCTGTTTCAACGAACAGTGCGATGTGGTTCTGACCGCCTAAGAAGGCTGACTTGAAGTCAGAAGAAGCGAGTTCCTTCATTGCAGCTTCGTTGTTGTAGTAGTCCTGTGTATCCTTTGTGAACTGAACGCCGAAGTCCTTGTCGCAGCAGAATGCCTTCAGAACGTCGCCAACTAATGCAGCGTTGTCTGTGCCCTTTGCAGCTGCCATCCAAGTACCGCCCCAGAAGTAAGCCTGAGGACCGTAGCAAACTGCCCAGTCACCGTAACCGCCGTTGCCTACTTCGAGCTTACCGCCGTCTTTTTCCTTAACTGCAAGTGAGTTACCTGCAAGAGTGAAGTTGATGCCCCATGTTGAGTAGAAGAAGCCAAATACCTTACCGTCGGGACCCTGGTCAGCAGCCCAAGCATCAGACCAAAGAGAAGTCTTGTTGTTGTAACCCTTGTCTGTGTATGTCTTAGTCTGGTCAACCCACTTCATGATGTTATCATCAACGATGATTTCCTTGTTGTCGTTTACCCAAGGAGCAGAAACGTTGTTTGAGAAGGTTCTGTATGCATCATCATAACCTGAGAGCATCTTGTAACCCTTGTCAGCAGCCTTAGCAGCTACTTCGTCAAACTTTGTCCAGTCAGCGAGAGCTTCCTGTACCTTCGCGGGATCATCTGTGCCGAGAACGTCCTTAGCAATTGAACGTCTGTAAGCATACAGACCGGGAGTTGCCTGCCATGAAACACCCTTCAGTACCTTTGAACCATCCTGAGTTGTGGCAACGTCCTTTGTATACTGATACATACCTGAAAGATCTTCGTCAGTAAGACCGAGTGACTTAACATCAAGTGTGTACTCTGAGTTAACATACTTGAGAGCGTAGTCAGCTTCGAATAAGAACATATCGATCTTGTCGTCAGCAGATGCAGCTTCGTTCTTGGGAAGGTCTTCATCAAGCTTGTTCTGATAAGCATTGTCCTTGTTTTCAGTGATCTTGAAATTAACTGTAACGCCCTCGGGCATCTTAGCCTTTATGTACTTGTCAAAGTAGTTCTTGAACTCTTCGTTCCATACAGCGATGTTAAGAGTCTTGCCTTCGCCTTCCTTAAGTGTGAACTTATCGGAAGTTCCTGCGTTGCTTGAATCTTCAGTCTTGCTTGAGTTTTCAGTCTTGCTCGAATCTGTTGTAGAAGATCCTGCTGAGCTTGTAGCGTTGTTTGAGCAGCCTGCTACTGCGCCCAGAATTGATGCAGATGCTAATACAGCTGCTAAAATTCTTTTCTTCATTGGTAATTCCTCCAGAAGTATTCATTGTTGTGAATAGCTATCGCTTTCACTGCCTGACCTTGCGGCCTCATTAAAGAGGAGCCATAAACAATCCCCGGTAAGAACAGGCTTCCGGTTGAAGCTCCTGTGACATAACGGTATATACTGCCGTATATGTAACAATGGATAATTCACTAAAAAGACCTGTAGCTTGTCAAAAGTTTTGTTCACTTTTTCCTCGTTGACATAATCATATCACAGATTTCACAAATTTGCAAGCATTTTAAGCCCGTAGTTGTGTTTTTTTACCGTAAACGATTACAAAAAATGTTTTTTTGGCACTTTTCCGTCATCATGCACAAAAATCTGTTACATTTTTGTAACAATTCGGTCGCAACTTGATTACTGATTTTCCTTGTTTTCCGGTCTATAATCGGAAATTCTTTAATTGTAACGCCGTGTAAACGTTTTTATGCTAATTTAGCTCACAGAAAGTTTGTAAAGTAATTAATGTACATATAGCACAAAAACAAAGCGCCACTATTGTTGAAAAAGCACAATTTAAGAGATTTTCTGCTTTAGCACTTGAATTTGTTATTAAAATAAGGTAAAATGGTATAGTAACAAGTACGGAGGGAAAGCATGAGATCTATGAATAAAATACAGCTTACAACAGCTTTGATAAGCTTCGGTAAATTTTCATATATGTCTTTTTCTACGCCGTATTATAAGAATAAGTGTATTTTTTAAGCTGTGCAATTGGATTACACAGCTTTATTTATTTTCTGAAAGGATGTTCGTAAATGAAAAAAGTAGCCATAGTAATGGGCAGCGATTCCGATCTGCCTATCGTAAAAAAAGCGGCTCAGGTGCTTAAGGACTTCGGAGTTCCTACAGAGCTTCGTGTTCTCTCCGCTCACCGTTGCGCCGCAGAGGTTTCCGAGTTTGCAAGAAATGCCGAGAAGAACGGCACAGGCGTTATCATTGCCGCCGCAGGCAAAGCCGCTCACCTTGCCGGAGCTATCGCAGGTCAGACTCCCCTGCCCGTTATCGGCATCCCGATAAAAGCAAGCGCACTTGAGGGCATAGATGCACTTCTGTCTACAGTACAGATGCCCGCCGGAGTTCCCGTTGCTACAGTAGCTATTGACGGTGCGGCAAATGCGGCATTCCTCGCCGTACAGATCCTTGCGGTATCAGACGATACCCTTATGGAAAAGATGAAGGCATACCGTGCAGCACAGACTGCAAAGGTTCTTGAGGCTGACAAAAAAATGGAGCAGGTACTTGCCGAGCTTTGATCGGTGTACTATATATAATGTAATCAATAAATACGGCACAGCCGCTGAAGAAAGGATAAACAAAATGGAAAAGAAAGAACAGCTTTACGAAGGAAAGGCAAAGAAGGTATTCGCAACCGATGATCCCAACCTTGTTATCGTATCCTACAAGGATGATGCAACAGCATTCAACGGCCTCAAGAAAGGCACTATCTCAGGTAAGGGCGTTATCAACAACAAAATGACGAACTATATGTTCGGTCTGCTTGAAAAAGCAGGTGTTCCCACTCACCTTGTTAAAGAGCTGAACGACAGAGAAACACTCGTTAAAAAGGTTTCTATCGTTCCCCTCGAAGTAATCGTAAGAAACGTAGCCGCAGGCAGCTTCTCGAAGAAGCTCGGCATCGAGGAAGGCACAAAGCTTCTCTGCCCCACACTTGAATTCAGCTACAAGAATGACGATCTGGGCGATCCTTTCATCAACGACTACTATGCGCTTGCACTCGGTCTTGCAACAAAGGAAGAGATCGACCTTATCTCAAAGTACGCTTTCAAGGTAAATGAATTTATGCTCGACTTCTTCAAGAAGCTCAACATCGACCTTATCGACTTCAAGATTGAATTCGGTAAGACCTCAGACGGCACAATAATTCTTGCCGACGAGATTTCTCCCGACACCTGTCGTTTCTGGGACAGCACAACTCACGAGAAGCTTGACAAGGATCGTTTCCGTCGTGATATGGGCGGTGTTGAGGACGCTTACGCTGAAATTATGAAGCGTCTTATGGGCGAATAATCCCGACAATTGAAAAGAATCTAACAGGAAAAGGCAGGATAATATATGGGTGGATTTTTCGGTGCGGCGTCAAACAACGACTGCATAACCGATGTTTTCTTCGGAACAGACTATCACTCCCACCTCGGAACACGCAGAGGCGGTATGACCGCATACAGCCCCGACAGAGGCTTTCAGCGTGCTATCCACAGTATTGAAAACTCACCGTTCAGAACAAAGTTTGAACAGGACGCTACGGATATGAGGGGAAAGCTGTGTATCGGCTGTATCAGCGATACCGACCCTCAGCCCCTGCTGGTGCGTTCAAAGCTCGGTATTTATTCGATATGCAGTATCGGCATAATCAGAAACGCCGAACAGCTTTCAAACGAACTGCTCGAGAGCGGCTGTGCAAACTTTGAAACAATGAGCAGCGGCAGTATAAACTCCGGCTCGCTCATCGGTGCGCTTATCGCACAGAAGGACAACTTTACAGAAGGCATACGATATGCTCAAAGCAAGATTGACGGTACAATGTCCCTTATCATTCTTACAAAGGACGGAATTATCGCCGCAAGAGATCAGTACGGCAGACTTCCTATCATTGTAGGAAAAAGGAGCGACGGATACTGCGTATCCCTCGAATCATTCGCATTCCAGAAGCTCGGCTACAGCACATATAAAGAGCTTCGTCCCGGCGAAATAGATATGATAACTGCTGACGGCTGTGAAGTGCTGAGTGACGGCGATGAAAGCAAAATGCATATATGCTCGTTCATGTGGACATATTACGGCTATCCGAATGCGGTATATGAGGGTGTGACCGTTGAAACGATGCGTACACGCAACGGCGAGATTATGGCGGAGAACGACATAAAGAACGGCAAGCTGCCCGACGTTGACTATGTATGCGGTATTCCGGATTCGGGCGTACCTCACGCAATAGGCTACGCAAACAGGAGCGGCATCCCGTTCGCACGTCCTTTTATCAAGTACACTCCCACATGGCCCAGAAGCTTTATGCCTACCAACCAGACAATGAGAAATCAGGTAGCTAAAATGAAGCTGATTCCGGTCCACGAGCTTATTGAGGGTAAAAAACTGCTGTTCGTTGACGACAGCATAGTAAGAGGAACTCAGATGAGAGAAACAGTAGAGTTCCTTTATGAGAACGGTGCTAAGGAAGTACACATGCGCAGCGCCTGTCCTCCGATAATGTACGGTTGTAAGTATCTCAACTTCTCCCGCAGCACATCGGAGATGGAGCTGATTGCAAGACAGATAATTGATGAGGCCGAGGGTGCAGATGGTATCAGATTTATCGACGAGTACAGTGACACCAACACAGAGCGTGGAAAGAAACTGCGTGACGAAATATGCCGCAGACTAAAGCTGACATCGCTTGAATTCCAGTCGCTTGACGGAACTGTACGGGCAATAGGCAAGCCACAGTGTGAGCTTTGCACTTATTGCTGGGACGGAAAGGAATGACTCCATTGACAAGCGGTTTGCATGAAGAATGCGGCGTGTTCGGTGTTTTTGCAAAAGAAAAGACCAACGTTGCCGCAACAACATATTACGGATTATTCGCATTACAGCACAGAGGACAGGAAAGCTGCGGCATCGTTGTGAACGATGACGGCGTTTTCAATTCCTACAAGGACACCGGACTTGTGAACGATGTATTCACTCCCGAGCGCCTTGACGGACTGGGACAGGGCAATATGGCGGTAGGTCATGTGCGTTACGGCACGACCGGAGCAAATGCACGTCTTAATGCCCAGCCTATTCTGGTAAATCATTATAAAGGAAGAATGGCTCTCGCCCATAACGGAAACCTTGTAAACACTTACGAGTTACGTCACGAGCTTGAAAAACAAGGCTCTATCTTCCATACGACAAGCGACACAGAAGTTATAAGCTACCTTGTAACAAAGGAACGGCTTGAAGCTCCGTCTATAGAAGAAGCTCTCAACCGTGCGATGAATAAGATAAACGGCGCATATTCGCTCGTTATCATGTCGCCTGCAAAGCTGATTGCCGCCCGTGACGAGAACGGTTTCAGACCGCTCTGCTACGGCATAACAAACGAGGGAACATATATAGTTGCCTCCGAAAGCTGCGCTCTTGACTCGGTTGGCGCTAAATTCGTAAGAGATCTGCTCCCCGGCGAGATTGTTGTATTCGATGAAAACGGAGTACGCTCCATAAAAGATCATTGCGGCAAGCGTCCGCATACTTTGTGCGTTTTTGAATATATCTACTTTGCACGTCCCGACTCGGTCATAGAGGGTGCATCGGTTCACGAGGCAAGACTTCGTGCAGGCGCATTCTTAGCGCTTGAGCATCCCGTGCAGGCGGATATAGTAATCGGCGTTCCCGATTCCGGAATAGATGCCGCCATAGGATATTCTCACCAGTCGGGTATTCCCTACGGCATCGGCTTCATCAAGAACAAATACATCGGCAGAACCTTTATCTCTCCCGGTCAATCGTCAAGAGAAGATAAGGTGCGTATAAAGCTGAACGCTGTTGCCAGCGTCGTAAAAGGCAAACGTGTCGTTCTTATAGACGATTCTATAGTAAGAGGCACCACAAGCGGCAGGATTGTAAAATTACTGCGTGATGCGGGAGCCACCGAGGTTCATATGAGAGTATCCGCTCCCCCGTTCCTCAATCCCTGCTACTACGGTACCGACATAGATTCGAGAGAACACCTTATCGCTTGTCATCATTCGATAAAAGAGATCAGTGACATAATAGGCACAGATTCGCTCGGCTATCTGAGCGTGGAAAACGCAAAGAAGCTTGCGGTACACGCAAACGGCTGTGAATGCGGCTATTGCACCGCTTGTTTCAGCGGAGAATACCCCACGGATATTCCCACGGAAATGCACAAGGATAAATTCGACAGGAAAATCAGCGAAAGCAAAGAAAAAACCACCACATAAGGACATCAGTCCCCAAACGGAAGGAATTATTATTATGAAGAACAGTTTTTCAGAAAGCTATAAAGCAGCAGGCGTTGACGTTACCGCAGGCTACGAAGGTGTTCGTCTGATGAAAAAGGACGTTGAACGCACCAATATCCCCGGTGTACTTACAGGCATAGGCGGATTCGGCGGTCTGTTCCAGCTTGATATTGCAGATATGAAAGAACCCGTACTCGTTTCGGGTACAGACGGTGTCGGCACAAAGCTCAAGCTCGCAATGCTGATGGATAAGCACGATACGATCGGTATAGATGCAGTTGCTATGTGCGTAAACGATATAATCTGCTGCGGTGCAAAGCCTCTTTATTTCCTTGACTATATTGCTATAGGCAAGAACGTACCCGAAAAGGTAGCCGCTATAGTAAAGGGTGTTGCTGACGGCTGTGTACAGTCAGGCTGTGCGCTTATAGGCGGCGAAACCGCTGAGCATCCCGGAATGATGCCCGAAGACGAATATGACATCGCAGGCTATTCAACAGGTGTCGTTGACAAGTCGAAGATAATTGACAACAGCACCGTAAAGGAAGGCGACATCATAATCGGCCTTGCTTCCACAGGCGTTCATTCAAACGGCTTCTCTCTTGTAAGAAAGGTGTTCAACATAAACAGCAAGGAAGTTCTCGATGAAGTCCTCCCCACAGGAAAAACTCTCGGTGAAACACTCCTTACACCTACAAAAATATATGTAAAGCCCATTTTGGAGCTTATCTCAAAGAAGAACGTAAAGGCTATCTCGCATATCACAGGCGGCGGCTTCAATGAGAACGTTCCCCGTTCACTTCCCGACGGCTTCACGGCAAAGATTACAAAGCACAGCTACGAAGTGCCTTATATCTTCAAGCACTTACAGGAAGTCGGAAACATCTCCGAACACGATATGTACAATACTTTCAATATGGGTATCGGCATGACCGTTGTGGTTGACAAGGACGATGCCGATGAAGCTGTACAGATACTCAGAAACGCAGGCGTTGAAAGCTACTGCATCGGTGAAATAATCAAGGGTGACGAGGGCATCATAATTGAGTAATATGAAAAATATCGTTGTACTTGTATCGGGCGGCGGAACTAACCTGCAGGCACTTATTGACGCCGAAAAGTCCGAGGGACTCGGCGGAGGTAAAATCACCTGCGTTATTGCGTCAAAGCCCGATGCCTACGCACTGACAAGAGCCGCAGATAACGGCATAAAGACAAGAGTGCTCGCAAGACGTGACTATGCCGATGTTGCCGCTTACAGCAAGGCTATGGCTGACGCTTTAAAGGAAGAGCAGGCTGACCTTGTTATCTACGCAGGCTTTATGACAATACTTGACGAGCAGGTATGCGATGCGTTCAGGTATAAGATGATAAACGTTCACCCCGCCCTTATCCCCTCTTTCTGCGGAAAGGGCTACTACGGACTTCACGTTCACGAGGAAGCACTTAAAAAGGGCGTAAAGGTAACAGGCGCTACCGTTCATTTTGTAACAGCGGAATGTGACGCAGGACCTATCATTCTGCAAAAGGCAGTTGAGGTCAGAAACGGCGACACCCCCGAAATTCTTCAGAAACGTGTTATGGAGCAGGCTGAGTGGAAGATTCTCCCCCGTGCCGCACGTCTTTTCTGCGAGGGAAAGATAACCGTAAAAGACGGCATAACCGTTATCGACGATTGAACCTTATGTCCGCATTCTCCCGACTAAACGGGATTTTGAGGACGTTATAACAAGTTATATTCAGAAAACTGCGTGTTCCACGCAAAACCGCAACAGGAGGCTATATGGAAGTTGTAACACTTGAAAAAGAGCTTAACTCTCTTGCTTATCACGGCAGAGGCATCGTGATAGGAAAATCCGCAGACGGCACAAAAGCAGTAATCGCCTACTTTATTATGGGCAGAAGCGAAAACAGCCGTAACAGAATTTTTGTAGAGAACGGCGAGGGTCTCAGAACACAGGCTTTCGATGAAAGCAAGATGGAAGATCCCCACCTCATCATTTATGCACCCGTAAGAGTTCTCGGCAACAAGACGATAGTTACAAACGGCGACCAGACCGACACTATCTATGAGCTTATGGACAAGCAGATGACATTCGAGCAGGCTCTCAGAACAAGAGAATTTGAAGATGACAAGCCCAACTACACACCGAGAATTTCCGGTATAGTCCACCTTGACAACGGCGAAATGAATTTTGCAATGTCTATCTTAAAGAGCGCAGACGGCGACGGCTCATCATGTCAGAGATACACCTACGCTTACAGCAATCCCTTAAACGGCAAGGGCAAATTCATTCACACCTACAAGTGTGACGGCAACCCCCTGCCAAGCTACGAAGGCGAGCCTAAAACAGTGGTTATCCCCGATATGGATATAGACACTTTCACATCAATGGTATGGGAAAACCTCAATGCAGACAACAAGGTTTCACTCTTTACACGTTATATCGACATTGCCACAGGCAAGTACGAATCACGCATAATCAATAAAAACAAGTAAGCGAAAGGAACTTTACTACAATGAACGAACTTCAGTTAAAGTACGGCTGCAACCCCAATCAGAAGCCGTCAAGAATATTCATGGAAAACGGCAATTCACTTCCTATCGAAGTGCTTAACGGCAAGCCCGGTTATATAAACTTTATGGATGCCTTCAACGGCTGGCAGCTCGTAAGCGAGCTTAAGAAGGCTACGGGTCTTCCCTCCGCAACATCATTCAAGCACGTTTCACCCGCAGGCGCCGCTGTAGGACTTCCCCTCACAGACACGCTCAAAAAGATATACTGGGTAGACGATCTCGGCGAGCTGTCACCCCTTGCCTGCGCTTATGCAAGAGCAAGAGGCGCCGACAGAATGTCGTCATATGGCGACTTCATCGCCCTGTCAGACAAGTGCGACGTTTCAACGGCAAAGATAATACAGCGTGAAGTTTCCGACGGTGTTATCGCTCCCGATTACGATCCCGAAGCACTTGAAATTCTCAAGTCAAAGAAAAAGGGCAACTACAATATAATCAAGATCGACCCCGAGTACGTTCCTGAGCCTATCGAGCGTAAGCAGGTTTTCGGCGTTACTTTCGAGCAGGGCAGAAACGAACTGGTTATTGACGATAAGCTGTTCTCAAACATTGTGACCGAGAATAAGAATATACCTGAGAGCGCAAAGATAGATCTTGCAATAGCAATGATTACATTAAAGTACACTCAGTCAAACTCCGTAGCTTACGCTTGCGGCGGTCAGGCTATCGGTATCGGTGCAGGACAGCAGTCAAGAATCCACTGCACACGTCTTGCAGGTACAAAGGCTGACAACTGGTACTTAAGACAGTCACCTCAGGTTATGGGCTTACAGTTTGTTGATAACATAAGACGTGCCGACAGAGATAACGCTATCGACCTTTACATCGGTGAAGATTATATGGACGTTCTCGCAGACGGCGCATGGGAAAACATCTTCAAGGTAAAGCCCGCCGTATTCACGACAGAAGAAAAGAAAGCGTGGCTTGCAACAATGAAGGGCGTTTCGCTTGGCTCAGACGCATTCTTCCCCTTCGGTGACAACATTGAAAGAGCGCACAGAAGCGGTGTTGAATACATAGCACAGCCCGGCGGCTCTATCCGTGATGATAATGTTATCGACACCTGCAACAAGTACGGTATCGCAATGGCATTCACGGGAATCAGACTTTTCCACCACTGATAAGCTCAGTAAACGGGCGGCACGTCCGCCCGTTCAAACTGTCGATAAACCTATATATTTTTTGAAAATGGGTGTTTAGCGTTGCTTGCCAAAAGTTTTGCATCGTGCAAAACTTTTGGCAAGCAACCAAAGCGTCCTTGCTTTGGGCGTAGCCCCAAGCGGGGTGAGGGCGGCAGTCCCACACTCAGCCCCGGCACGGATGCCGGGCGTGTATGCCCAAAGGCTCTGCACGATGCAGAGCCAACAAAGCATACACAGCCCTTCACCGAGGGGAAGGGGTTTGGGGTTAGGGTTAGAGAGTTTGCTCTATTTTTAAAAAATAAACTTTTTCTACAAGCTAAACGGGCGGCACGTCCGCCCGTTATTTTTAAATTCCGATAAAGGTATCACTATGCATTTTACTTATACAGATAAAGACATCCTTGACGGCAGATTTGAATTCAGGCAGAGCGGTACGTTTCGGGTACTGTCACAGTTTGCTGCACTGAAAATAGCAATAGCGTGTATCTTTGAAGTGATGTTCGCCCTGTATTCACTGGGTGTACTTTTCGGCGGAGGCGCAGTAGCAGGTAACATATCAATCATAATAATCAAAATTGTTCTCGCTGTAATTCTGCCGATACTGCCGATATGGTATATAATGATAGTTGCAGGCGGCGAACAACAGTACAGCTACTATGCCGATGAACGTCTTATGCGTATTGCAAGCAAACGCCATACCTATATTTTCAGATACCCGGATATTGAAAGCGTAACGTACAAGCCTATGACCCTATTTACAAAGCAAAAAGGCTTTACCGTGACGGTTACTACCAAAACTACCACGCTGTTATTCCGATACATAATGCCGACAAACGCAGAATTTTTCACAATTCAGTCCACACCGTTCTATATTCTTCAACATCCGCCGATAAAAGCGGAAGAAAGGAAAGACCGATGAAAAAAGCACTGTTATTGATTTGTGCCGCATCAATTCTCGCAGGAATGTGCGGTTGCTCCAAAACGATTGAAAACCCGCTTGGCATAAATCCTGATAGCCGGACTACATCATCAACAACCCCCGTTCCCCAGACAGTGACACATCAGACTACCGCAGTAACTACTGCGGCAACATCAACGCAAACTACCAAAGCGGAAACAACGACCGCAAAGCCCGAAACCTCGAACACGTCAATTACCGACAAGTCCGAAACAAAAAAACCGTCCTCTGCCCCTGCACAGTATATCCCCGTTGGAAGTCCGACCAAGTATAAAATAAACAAATTTTCTCTGATGTACGATGACGGAGTATACTTCAATACCGGCATCAGCGAATATGAAGAAGATAAAAACGAGCTTTATCTTGTACATTATTCCGATGACGGCGAGGTCACATCCAATATCGTTGCTATGTGCAGCGATGAGGACGAAGATACAAAAGGCAGAACGGTAGCCGAGATCGGCGAGGAATACATGAGTTATTATGTCGTCGGCGATAATGTCGATTCATCGACCAAGAGCATGGTTAAAATCGGCAACACTGACGTATTTTACGGAACTGTAAAATCTTCTGACGGAGATAATTCTGTTGCCGCAACACAGCACATATATTTTGCCCGTCACGGCAATAAAGTGTACACCTTGATTGCTCTGCACCTTGACAATAACGAAGAAGCAGTCACAAAAGCACTTGAATACACGCTCGGGTCAATGTCGTTTGACAATTCGGTAAACACATGACAGCAGAATTAAAGTCATTATCTGCGTCATTGACCGCTCCGAAACTGCCTGATAATCTTTTTACGGTAACAGATATTGATGCCGAGCTTTCAAAAGTGCGTGATGACGAATCGGATTTTATTGCGGCGGATTTTTCGAGGCTGATATGCGCCGAAACCGATTTTTCGGCTATCTGTTTCAGAAACTGCCTGTTCCACGGATGCCGCTTTACAGCCTGCGATTTTTCCGGATGCACTTTTATAGATTGCGTTTTCAAGGGCTGCGATATTTCAAACAGCGATTTTTCCGAAAGCTATTTCAAAGCCTGCTCGTTCATCTCCTGTAAGGCTGTCGGCACGGCTTTCAAATACTCGTTTTATAAAAACGTCAGCTTTGACGGGGGCAGCTTTGAGTTGTCGGATTTTCAGCGTTCAAAGCTGCAATCGGTAGCTGTGACAGATACAGACTTCTCCTCCGCTCTGTTTTCTTCGTGTGAGATAAAACAGACGGAGTTTAAAAACGTTACGCTGGCAAGGTCTGTGTTTTTCGGCACAAAGCTTGCAGGGCTTGACTTCACCTCCTGTAATATCGAAGGTCTTACCGTTTCCGATACGGGAGCGGAGCTAAAAGGCGCAAAGGTCGATGTGTGGCAGGCGGCAATGTTCGCAAAGCTGCTTGGCCTTATCATCGAATAATGAATAAATCAAAAGAAAGAAAGGTATTTTTAACATGAACGTACTTGTAATAGGCGGAGGCGGCAGAGAACACGCCATAATAACAGCCCTTGCAAAATCTAAGAAGGTAGACAAGCTGTATGCCGCACCCGGCAACGGCGGTATCTCTAAATATGCCGAGTGCTTTAATGTAAAGGCAACCGATATTGACGGCTGTGTTGAGCTTGCAAAGAAGCTCAGACCCGACTATGTATTCGTAGCCCCCGACGATCCGCTGGTTATGGGTATGGTGGACAAGCTAAACGCAGAGGGCTTCAAGACCTTCGGACCGAGAGCAAATGCCGCTATTCTTGAGGGCAGTAAGGTTTTCTCGAAGGCTCTGATGAAGAAGTACAACATTCCCACTGCGGCTTACGAAACCTTCACGGACGCAGACGAGGCTATAGCATATATCAAAAAGCAGAACAGCTTCCCTGCCGTTATCAAGTGTGACGGTCTTGCACTCGGCAAGGGCGTTATAATCGCAAAGGACGAGCAGGAGGCAGAAAACGCAGTACGTTCAATGCTCCTTGACGGAAAATTCGGCAAATCCGGCAGTGAAATAGTTGTCGAAGAATTTATGACAGGCCCCGAAGTAACCGTTCTTGCGTTCACAGACGGCAAGACAGTAAAGCCTATGATAAGTTCTATGGATCACAAGCGTGCTTATGACAACGATGAGGGTCTTAACACTGGCGGAATGGGTACGATAGCGCCCAACCCCCTCTACACCCCCGACAAACAGCAGGAATGTATGGAAAAGATATTCCTGCCTACCATAAAGGCTATGGCGGCTGAGGGCAGACCGTTCAAGGGTTGCCTTTACTTCGGTCTTATGCTGACCCCGAACGGTGCAAAGGTGATTGAATACAACTGCCGCTTCGGTGATCCCGAAACACAGGTGGTTCTCCCCTTGCTTGAAACGGATATTATGGATATAATCGAAGCTGTCTGGGAAGAAAAACTCGATACGCTTGACATCAAGTGGAGCGATAAATCATGCGCCTGCGTTGTAATGGCAAGCGGCGGCTACCCCGAAAAGTATGAAACAGGCAAGGTGATAAGCGGACTTGACGAAAACGGTCAGTGCGAGGGTGCATTCGTTTACCACGCAGGCACAAAGCTGGAGGACGGAAAGTTCCTTACGGCAGGAGGACGTGTTCTCGGCATTACCGCTTACGGCGATACATTAAAGGAAGCACTCGACACAGCTTATAAGGCAGTGGATACGATCAGCTTTGAAAAGGCACATTACCGCCACGATATAGGAAAAAAAGCTCTTTCCGCTTTAAAATAATTCCCGAAAACACTTGCATTTCATTTCCTTTTATGTTATAATAGCATTTGCGTGTTAGAATAATTTTGGGTTTGTACGACAAACAGATCTCGGACTTACCCGTATTCCTATAAGGAGGACATATAAATGGGAATATTAGAAATAATCAGTGCTATTGTTCTGATTGTTGCCTGTGTTTTCATCGTACTCGTGGTACTTATGCAGGATACAAAGCAGGGTATGTCGCAGACGATTACAGGCGGTAGTGCAGACAACTATTATCAGAGAAATTCAGGCCGTTCAAATGAGGCTAAGCTGAACAGACTTACAAAGATTGCCGCAGTGATTTTCTTTGTTGTGGCTCTCGTTGTTAACTTCGTCGTTATGTACAGCGGTAACTTCAGCAAGTCGGATAATTCTTCGACAACAAGCTCCGCAACATCATCTGTAACATCTTCCGTTACAAGTGACGATTCGTCAGCTTCATCGGCATCTTCCGATGCTTCATCGACAGATTCTTCCGCTTCTTCATCTGACGCTTCTTCTGCTGATTCCTCAGTAGCCGAATCCTCATCTGAAACAAGCACAGAAACATCTGCAGAATAATTAATGCTTTTAAAAGCTGTCGCATTGCGGCAGCTTTTTTTGTATATGCCTGATTGTTCCGTCAACGTTCGCCGAATATAAGTAAATGCTGAGTTGTTGAAAAAAACGCCCTGTTATGATACAATATAATCAATGATTATTAAAGGCAACACCGCATAATTAACGGCTTTCGCCTTTGCCGCAAGCTTGCTTGCATATTTTCCGCCATCTTGCGCAAATTTTGCTTGACAGGCGCCAGCCTGCCCGCACTCAATTTATACAATCTGACAAAAAATCTGACTGCGCAATCGCACGACAATAATTATGCGGTATAGCCTTAAACAAAACTTACTCAGAGGACATCAAATGAAAAAAGAAGTGCATCGCCATTTGCGGTTTTGCTTTTTCAGCATTCCTTCTCATCTGTATGGTCATAAACTTATTTAAGGGGCATATCGTAGCCGCTGTATGTAGTCTTGGAGCGTGTTTCTTATTTTTCGCTCTGTCTTTATTAACTTATAAAAAAGGCAAAGACAGCAACCCGTAAATCAATCCTTGCAAATCATCCGACATCAGATTTTACACAAAATCTTATACGCTCTAAGGCTGTTCTAAGCTAACCGCACTATAATATCAATATCATAAAGGACGGTGATATTATGAAGCTCCTGTTTGCAGAAGATGAGGTCAGTATGGCTGAGGCTGTGACCGACATTCTGACCTATCATAATTATACGGTAGACACGGTTTATGACGGTGCCGACGCTCTTGATTACGCAAGAGCCGAACAGTATGACGGGATAATTCTTGATATAATGATGCCGAAAAAGAGCGGCTTAGAGGTACTTAAAACACTAAGGAGCGAGGGAAACACCACTCCCATTCTCCTGCTTACCGCAAAGGCTGAGGTCGAGGACAGGATAGCAGGGCTTGATATGGGTGCAGACGATTACCTTCCGAAGCCGTTTGTAATGGGCGAGCTTCTTTCCCGTGTCAGAGCAATGCTCCGCAGGAAAGACAGGTTTACGCCCGATATAATGACATTCGGCAATGTGTCGCTCAATCTCAGCAGCTGTGAGCTTAAAGGACCGTTGCAGTCTATTGTCCTGCCCAAGATAGAATACAAGCTGATGGAGCTTCTTATGCTCAACAAGGGCATCTATCTTTCCACTGAGGATATTCTCGTAAAGGTCTGGGGCTATGAGAGCGATGCAGAGAGCGGCGCAGTATGGGTATATATATCCTATGTAAGAAAACGTCTTGCCGCTATCGGTGCTGATATTGAGATCCGAGCCAAGCGCAGTGTTGGCTATACTCTTGCAAAGATCGGGGATGCTGACTGATGGTAAAACAGCTTCAAAAAAAGTTTATCATATCCGCTATGCTGGCGGTAACAATTCTGCTTGTCGTGCTTATCGGCGGAATAAACGTTTTCAATTATCTCACCACCAGTGGCGATAACGACAGGCTTATGGAGATGCTCTGCTACAGCTTTGAAACCTCAACAAAGTGGAACGCAGATACAACCGACAATACTCAGCCCCCGCAGAGCATAAACGGCACTCAGCAAAATACAACCGACGCATCCGGCAATCAGAATAATCCCGATTTTCCGCCGCAAGACAATGGGACTAAACCGCCCGACGATAAAAAGAACAACGGCTTTGGCAGACACGATAAAAACGCAGTGGATTCTGCACGCTATGCCGCAGTTGCGATCGACAAAAACGGAAATATCATAAGGACGGATGTAACTCATATATCCTCGCTTACCGAGGAAGAAGCGACCGCTATTACCGAAGCACTTAAAAATACCGCTGCGGGAACAGGCACATACAGCGGCTTTCAGTACAGGATAAGCGAAACTAAGCGTGCAGAAGGAAAGGTTATCATCCTGCTTGACAACGGTATGCAGATAAGCTCCTTCTTTACCGTACTGTTTATATCGGTCGGTGCAGGAATATTCGGCTGGCTTATGATGCTGCTGCTCGTAATTCTTCTTTCCCGCAAAACTATCGCCCCTGTTGCACGAAGCATTGAAAAGCAAAAGCAGTTTGTCACAAACGCAGGTCACGAAATAAAGACGCCGCTTGCCATTATCCTTGCCAATACAGATGCAATGGAGCTTCACAACGGCGAAAACAAATGGAGCAGAAATATCCGTGCGCAGACGCTCAGACTCAGCGGACTTATGCAGAATCTGCTGATGCTTGCCAAAATGGATGAAAGCTCAACAAAGCTCCCGATGTGCGAATTCGATATAAGCACTGCGGCGGAAGATACCGTCGGCGCATTTATAGAGCCTGCCGCCCTCAAAGGCATAATGATTGAACAGGACATCAAAAAAGGCATAAGGCTCAGCGGCAACCGTGACAGTATAGTACAGCTTATGACGGTACTGCTTGACAATGCGGTCAAATATACCGAAAGCGGAGGTGTCATAAGGGCTGAGCTTTACGGCAGCGAAAAGAACATAACTCTCAGCATCGCCAACACCTGCGAGCCTATAGACCACCCCGAAAAGCTGTTCGACCGCTTTTACCGGGGCGACAGCGCAAGAACGCAGAAAAACGGCGGCTACGGCATAGGCTTATCGGTAGCTCAGGCAATAGCCGAACTCCACAAAGGCTCGATAACCGCTGAAAATGTATCTGCCTCCGCCACAGAACCCCGCGCCGACATCACAGATAAACAAAACACCAATATGCTTATGTTCACTATTAAAATATAAAACAACGGTTTGCAGGCGGCTGAATCAAGTCAGCCATCTGCAAACCGTTTTATCTTTAAAGTGTCCGATGTGTCCCTTACAGCAATCGACCCCATCCTGAAGATGTATCCGTAAGTTCCTTTTCTAAGTCCACACTAAAATTCTTTTGCTGTATTATTTTTCTCTCATCAATAATTAACACTCAAATCTGCGTAAGTTATGCTGATCGATTTAATGAGATCATCTTCGGTAAACCTCACGCCAATACTATGATCATTAAGCCTACCGCCGGTTTTATTTTCGCCATTTACTATGCCATAGTAATAATAATGCTCATTACCAACTCCGGAGAGCGGTTCGCCATATCTTTTAACCACTTCTTGCTTTGTGGTTTCAGACGGAACTAATCCATCAATCGAACAATCGCTTTCATATATTGTTAAATTATAGATGATACTTTCTTCAGGTTTATTTTTGTTGTAGTTTTCCAAAGCGGCTATATACATTTCATTTCCGTTGTAATACATTGTTGCCAAGAACTGATTATCCCGAAGGTAAACGTCCTTCTCGTCATATAATTTGTAGCTCCAACCCTCTGGTATTTCGCCAAGTTTAACGGGAATTTCAATCGTTTGTCCTTTAATGACAATACTTTTTCTAACTCTATCAATGTCAAATCCGGTTTCATTTACGCTATTCGACACACCGACCGAGGTTATATTGCGGTCCGTTGGAGATGGTGTTTCACCGTTAGAACATCCCGTGAAACTACATAGCAAAGTTATCGTTGCCAACAGCGCAACCGCCCTTTTACCTTCCCTGTCAAACCCTCGCTTGATTTTGCTGAATATAATAAACACCATTTCAGTTGTTTTGATTTTTAACCTGTAATAAACTATTTAAAATTAATAGCATTTTAGCTTACGACAAGTTAATCAACACGCTTCAAGATACCAAAGCTGGTTATTACCGCCCCCATACTCATACTGAGCTATGTTGCCGCCATTGGCCGTGCTCCAGTTATACACATCTAAGCACGAATAGCAACTTGTGATCTTTGTCTTGATAGCATACGCATCGCCTATTTTGACAATCTGGAATTTCTGATTATCTCCGCCGCTATGCTTCCACTGTATTATATTAGTGCCGTTGGAAGTGCCTTCGGCATATACGTCAATACCGCTGTTGTAATTCGAGCAAGCTGTGAGGATAGAATAATATCCATTACCATCACCAACAAGCTTGAATTTCTGTGCATCGCTGCCATTAAACTGATACTGCTGAATATTTGTACCATTTGCAGAGCGTCCTTCTGCAACATCAAGGTATTTGCCGCTGTGTACGCTCTTAATGTAATATGTACCGTCAAGACCTATCACAGCTCCGTTTGAATCGGTATAAACATTTCCGGAAGAACTGCCAGATGAAGTACCATATACGGAACAAACAGAAGCGGTGCTCTTTATTCCATTTGTACCATAAAATAAGGTATTGCCCCAATCTGTCAGGCTGGATCCATCCCATGTATTTGAAATATCAAGATACTCAAGACCCGAACCATTTCCTTTCCATGACCATCCAAGGTAGCCGACACCCTTTTGCGCACAATAGTTCAGGATGGTCTGCTCATCTACATCGCCGTTTGTGTGCTGTGCTCCGAATTCACCGATTACGACCGGAACGCCGATAGAGAGCGCATTATCAATATTAGTTTTTACAGTTGTTGAATCCCCACCTGCATATTCATACATATGGATAGAAAACACCGTATTTCTCTGTGAATCTGCGTTAAATACTTCTTTGCCATTGTACTTGATCGAATCAGGATACTGTCCCCAGCCGGCGCAGTCAACCATCAGCATATTGTTTATTCCGGCATTTCGCAAAGACTTGATTGCTGACTTATATCCTTCTGCCCATCCACTTCCATTCCACGAGCCATACCATTCATTTGCAATGTTAAGAATGACATATTTAGTGTTGGAATTAAGAAGATTTTTAAGCTCGATCCAATAGTTTACAGCATTATTAAGATATGATGTGCTGTCACTACCGGTTGTATCATGTACCTCAAGTATGCAAATCAGGTTATTCTGCTTGCAAAGATTAACTATATACTCAACCTCACCGGAAGAGGTTTTGCTGTATATCTGACCATCAGATAATACAACTCTCACAGTGTTGGCTCCCAAAGATGCAGCCGCCTTAATAGATGTTTCTGTATAAGAACTGAACCACGCATGCGGTATGTTCAAACCACGCATCTTAAATATGTTGCCGTTTGCATCATAGATGGATGTTCCATTAACATAGAATCCATTGCTCGCTGCGGATGCTGTAGTGCTAAAACCGCTAATGCCACTAACGCCACTAATGCTTAATGCCAACACGAAGAATGTCATCAGTAATGAAAGCATTCTTTTGAATTGTATCGGGGATCTCGTTTTGTTGTTCATAGCTGCACGCTCCTTAAAAAACATAATAAATAAATTGGTTTTAAGATGGCTAAATAATGTTTGCCTTTTCGGTTTATTTAGCTTATCTTCGTTATAATTTACTTTAGGCTCTTTGTCAATAGTCTGAGTACAAAAAAAGCAGAAAATTGCGTCAGCGGGTTCGGATCAAGAATCCGCTGATAATTTTTATGAGAAAAAATGTGGAGAATACGGTTACGTAATCTTCTGAAATTTCTGTAACCGTAAGCATTTCTCTTTAAAACTTTGACTTTGCTGTTACAGCCTTCTGTGAAGCCGTAGATGTAACTGTAGCAAATGAACAGATAATACCGTCAAACCACGATTTCAGCGTTCGGATGTAATACCGGAAATCTTCAAGTGAACTTATTTCGGCAATATGTACCCACTCCGACAGCCTTTCTTCAGCCTGTTCGGTACTGCTTCGCAAAACTGCGAAAAATTTTTCTTTTAGGCAGTGTGCGTCCATAATATCCGCCTAATACGAGAGCTTAATATTCACGGCTTGTTTGTCCGTGTATTTTAAGCTGTTAAAAGGCTTGATGAGCAGTGAGCGTGAACGCTCGAAATTCTTTCTAATACTGTCATCAAGTGATTGTTGAGCATTTTTGCAAATATTTCTTGAATTACTAAGTTTTATATGATACAATTTATTTAAGAACCAACGCACTGCTCCTAAATCGAAATTCGGAGGTACTTACCATGATAGAGGAAGTGAATGAAAAAGATATTTGCGAATGTGTAAATGTAATCAGAGTCAGCTTTGCCACAGTTGCTGACGAGTTTGGCTTTACCGCTGAAAATGCACCTAAATTCACAGCATTCGCAACGACGGAAGAAAGATTAAAGTGGCATTTATTCGGTGAGCATAGACGTATGTATAATTGTTGGCTACTATTCATTGCTATTGCAGAGTAATAATGAGTGTGAGTTAAATAATTTATGCGTACTTCCGACATACAGACACAGAAAAATCGGTCAAGAGCTGTTATTTCATGCCTTTAATACTGCCAAAAAAACAAATTGCGTAAAAATCAACATCGGAATAGTCGAGGAAAACAAAAAATTAAAAAATTGGTATGAGCAATTCGGATTTACACATACAGGAACCAAAAAATATGATTTTTTCCCGTTTACCTGTGGGTATATGGAAAAGATTTTATAATTTTTTCATTTATAAAGCAGACAGACATAAAGGATCATGCTATAGTAGTCTTGAACAAGTAGTTATTATTCCGGACAAACAGGAAATGAGAGGTTTAGAGTATGTGCTTTATATGCGACAGAATTAAAATGATCAACAATGGTACGAATCCATACTTCGTTAAAGAATTACAAACGGGTTATGTAGTTATTGGTGATAATCAGCATTTTAAGGGCTACACATTATTTCTTTGCAAAGAACATAATACAGAACTGTTTCAATTAAACCATTCGAAAAAGATTAAGTTTTTAGAGGAAATGTCCATAGTCGCCGAAGCAGTTTCAAACGCTTTTGGAGCAGAAAAAATGAACTATGAGTTGTTAGGCAATGGCGATACACATCTGCACTGGCACCTATTCCCAAGAAAAAGCGGAGATATAGAAAACTATGGCAACAACGGAAAAGGACCTGTTTGGTGGTATCCTATGGAAAAAATGTACAATGATAATAACCGCCCTTCAAAGACAGAATTAGAAGATATGAAAGAAAAGTTACTGATAGAATTAGAAAAACTGTTGTAACGCCTTCCTTTGCAAGTTCCGAAAAATTCACCTCTGACCGTCCCCCGTTTTTCCGTAACGCAGAAATTCAAGGAATGCTTCTTTGGGAATATGTATTCTTCGCCCCGACCGTATGATCGGAAATTTCATCTTTTGGCAATTTCTGTAAAATATAGAAATTGAAATTCCCATAGCGTTCGCCGCTTCGGCAGGTGTAAGAAAATTTCGGTCAAGCTTTTCAATCTCTTCTATGAGCAGTCTTTTTCATAGCTCACACTTTCGTTTTTTCGCATTGTGACGGATAACCAAAACCGCAACTGCAACAGCTGCACACACGGCGGAAATTACTGCAATAAACTTGACTGATTTCTTGGATTTTCTCCTGCCGCCGCTTTCACCGAAGAACAGAATATCAAAATCTTCGGGAAGTGGCATTTCAGGATCGGTGTTTTTTTGTAATAGATCATTTTGGGATTCTCCCTTTTTACATCTCAATGTTTTTTCTTCGTTTTTCATTTCTGCCCGTCAGGACAGCTTTCAGCTTTTCGTTCTCACATTTCAGCCTGCTCACCTCCTTTCGCAGCACTTCATTTTTAGCCGCAAGGATATTTATTTCATCGGCAGCAGAGGAAGCAGAACTTCTGCCACGCTTGGCTCTGTTCTCTTTGCGGAGAATTGCCCCTGCCGCCGTTATTGCTTTTTCATCAAGCACACGTTCGCCCTTGGCATTGGTTTTGAGTTTTTTCGCAAGCTCCGGGTGCCCGCTTAACGTTTCATAAAATTTTGTTGGCTTCAAACCGTTCGCTTTGCAGTATTCGGATATTGAAATGTATTGGCTGTTTTTTCGCATTGTGGTGTTTTCCTTTCAAACATTCAGGTATTTGCTTGTAAATTTTCTTATGATATGATATAATTATTTAAACTCAAAACGCTTTCAGGTGGTGCTATGAATCATTACTTCAATAATATAGATATACCGTTCAGTATAGGCGGCTGCAATTTTCACGCTGTTAATATAATTTCATCGTCCATTGATACAGACATTCCTCTTCACACCCACGGAGTGAACTGCTATGAGATACATTTTATTTCAAACGGCTGTGGCAGGCTCATTGCTGATGGCAATGAATATGATATAAGCACAAACACACTCTATGTCACAGGTCCGCTCTGTGACCATGCCCAGCTTACAGATAAAACCTCGCCTATGTATGAAAGGTGCATTTACCTGCGTGCTGAACAGAATAACAGCGAAAGATCCGACATTTTAATTGACCAATTTCTTTCGCATAATTTTTGGATAGGTAAGGACGATCAGAATATTCTTCCGATATTTGAAAGACTTTTCTCGGAGCTGAAAAGCAAAAGTGCAGGCTATGCAAATATGGCAAAACTCATATTGTCAGAAATTGTTGTTTCAGTGGCAAGAAATTATTTTGACAGTCCTGCCGAAACCGCACTCTCATCTTCCGATATATACGAACGTTCAAGCCTTATCATTGAGGAATATTTTTTGTACGAATACAGCTCGGCAAATCTCGACGAACTTTCACATCGGCTCGGGTTAAGCACAAGACAAACACAGCGGCTTATTGAAAAAAATTACGGCAGCACATTCAGCGAGAAGAAAGAGCAGGCAAGAATGTCCGCTGCCCGTCTGCTCCTTTCCGACGACTCATTGAGCCTTTCTGAAATATCCAAACGTCTCGGCTTCTCCTCACAGGAGTATTTCTCCTCGTCATTCAAAAAGTTTTACGGCATCTCACCATCTCACTTCAAAAATATAAAATTGTGACATTTATGATAGAAACAAGTCACTATATACTCTTGCCTTGTCAAAGGAAAACATATATAATAATGACAAAGCAAGGAGGTAATGCTTATGTACGATATGTCACCTTATCTTAAAAAGATAAATGAAGTCATTGAAAAAGGACCTTACAGCAATAACTGGCACTCTTTATCGGAATACGAAGTCCCCGAATGGTACAGAAAAGCCAAATTCGGCATATTCATTCATTGGGGTGTTTTCAGTGTCCCTGCTTTCGGAAATGAATGGTACTCACGCAATATGTATGTCAAGGACAGTCCCGAATACAAACATCACATTGATACCTATGGCAAGCATACCGATTTCGGCTACAAGGATTTTATCCCGATGTTCAAAGCAGAAAAATTTGATCCAAAGGCATGGGCAGAGCTTTTCAGAGCTTCGGGAGCAAAGTATGTTGTTCCCGTTGCAGAGCATCACGACGGATTTCAGATGTACAGGAGCGAAATCTCACACTGGAACGCTTACGAAATGGGGCCTCACCGTGACGTTCTCGGAGAACTGAAAAACAACTGCCGTGCGCTTGGAATTGAATTTGGTGCATCTTCCCACCGTGCAGAGCATTGGTTTTTTATGGACGGTGGAAAAAACTTCGACAGCGATATAAAAGAACCGCTCCAAAGGGGGGACTTATACTGGCCGTCAATGCCGTCGGCGGAATTACACGATATTTACAGCAAGCCAGAACCATCCGAGGAATATTTGCAGGACTGGCTTGTTCGCTGCTGTGAGCTCGTGGATAATTACCGTCCGAAAATAGTGTATTTTGACTGGTGGATACAGCACAGCTCATTCAAACAGTATCTGAAAAAATTTGCGGCATATTACTACAACCGTGCCACTGAATGGGGCAGTGATGCTGTCATTAACTATAAGCATGACAGCTTTTCGTTCGGCTCGGCAGTTCCTGATGTTGAGCGTGGTCAATTTGCTGAAAGGAAGCCTTTCTTCTGGCAAACAGATACTGCCGTTGCACTCAATTCATGGTGCTATACCGAAAACAATTCCTATCGTCCTGCCGAAGATATTATTTGCGATTTAGTGGATATTGTCAGCAAAAATGGCTGTCTGCTGCTGAATATCGGTCCTAAAGCAGACGGAACAATCCCCGATGAGGACAGGAATATTCTGCTTAACATCGGAAAATGGCTCAAAATCAATGGTGAAGCCATCTACGGCACAAAGCTCTGGAGAAAATCCGGTGAAGGGCCGACTGAAATACCGGAAGGACAGTTCACCGACGGAATAAAAAAGAATTTTACTCCGCAGGATATTCGCTTTACAACTGCAAACGGTTATCTTTATGCTATCGTACTGAGATCCTCCGAAAACGGAGATTATGTCATAAATTCTCTCGGAATACAGCCTGCATATCAGCGTGACAATTTCAGCGGAATCATCAAAAGCGTCACTGTTCTCGGTACAGATGAAAATCCGAATTGGGAAAGGCTGCCCGACGGACTTCATATTAAAACAAATTATAAAAACAGCGGATACCCAATCGTTTTCAAGATCGACATTGATTAAATCTTATTACTTATCTATCACAGCACTTTAACAGGTGCTGTGATTTTTTGCCTAAATCATATTCATCTGCATATCATATTCAAACCATGCAAACGTTGAGTTTGTTAGCGTGTAAACCGAGTTGAACAGAGAAACCGTCAGAAACCGGTCTATCCTGCTGATTTTGTCGGGATAGCTGACAAGACTTTTCATCACATACTGAACGTGATCGAAAGTAATTTTCCTATAAGCTGCCCTCGCCGTTTCTTCCGATACACGTTTTCCCTCAGATACCACGCTTCGCTCTCCGCAGAGAACATCAACCATAAGGTCTTTTATTTCTTCTGCCATTTGAGCAACAGAACTGTCGGGGTGAGAGATGAGACAGTCATAATCGATCTGTTTCTTAACTTCTTCCTCAACTGTACTTCTGTCTATTCCACCAATCAATCCGTCATTTTCAACAGCTCCGGGCGAAAAATTCTGAAAGTCAGTCCGTGGCGGATTGATAGATTGATCGTAAGTATAACTCATATCAGTATTATTTATATCAATATTATTAGAGTCCGATTTTCGGACTTCAAGAAGTCTGTTTTTCGGATTTGCAAAAGTCTGATTTTCGGACTTCTTGAAATCTGTTTTTCCGACTTCTTGAAATACGTTTTCCAGACTTTTTGATGTCGGCACAAGATCGGTATTCTGCTCACCTTTAACAATGAAGTTCTTCACATACAAAATAGACGGCAGTCCCAGACCTAGGCGTTACTTCTTCACAAGCCCGATTCCTGTTTGATCGTCAAGCTCTTTGAGAAGATTGAGAGCCTTTTCGTGACCTACATCAAGGCTTTCCTCAATTTCTTCGACAGGGAAAATGATATACACCCTATTGTGCTTATCGATCTGGTTGTTCTTCCTGCTAAGGCTCATTCGTTCAAGCAGCAGACCATACATAAGCTTTGCTTCATTGGATAAATTATCGAAATGCTCCTTATCGGTAAACAGCACCCTCGGAACACGAACAAAAGAAAATTGCTCCGATTCCGCACCGTAGTAATAGTCAAATTCTGTTTTGGGCATATATTTCACACCTCATTTGGATTTTATGGCAACAAAAAAGGCTTCCGTACACTTACTGAATTGTAAGCTTACGGAAGCCTTTAGCTTCCAATAAAAATTGTTTCAGCCCAACAGGTCAAGATAAAAACTTAACCTATTGAGAAGCAAGAGATAATCGCAAACATTACTCTCTTCGCCTTTCAATAGGTTCAAGTTAAAACTACTTTGGCTCCCCCTGCCCCGCTTGAACCAACGGCATCGTGATTAACAGTCACGTTTCCTCTTGCGGTTCCCGTCTTTTTCTGCTCGTATTCTCGCAAAAAGCCGACCGCTGCGCCAAACCCTGTTCGCTTTTTCCGCCAC
>ENA-UOOC01000412-UOOC01000412.1-human-gut-metagenome-genome-assembly--contig:-C48old-NODE-412-length-43861-cov-13.578482_pt1 | contig 43861 bp, 38 predicted proteins | sample MGYA00242469_ERZ724016 | MGnify/ENA metagenome assembly ERZ724016 | reverse complement strand
TACCGGTTTTCCTTGTATTTCAATGGGTTTGGGGTTGTGGAGTGAAGCCTAATTAAGGGACGGCCTCCCGTCCCCTTACTTTTATATTCTCTCTCGGCCTACTCCGCCAGCTCCTTACTCGGCTCGGCATTCAGGCTCAGCTCGCTCGGGGCGGACTCAAGCAGCGCATAGTGCGCGGCGCAGGCTATCATGGCCGCGTTGTCCGTGCAGAAGCGCATGTCCGGCCGGCAGAAGCGCAGGTTCGCGCGGTGCGCCGCCTTTTCAAGCGCGGTGCGGAGGGCCGTGTTCGCGCTGACGCCGCCCGCAAGGGCAAGCGTACTGACATTGTTAAGCTTGGCGGCATGCACCGCCTTTTGGCACAGCGTATCCACAACGCTGCGCTGAAAGCTTGCGGCAATATCCGCGCGGTTAAGCGTTTCGCCCTTCTGTTCCGCATTATGCATCAGATTGACTACCGCCGTCTTTATGCCGGAAAAGCTGAAATCAAGATTGTCGCTTTCGTTGAAGCCGCCGCGGAAGGAATAAGCATTGGCGTTGCCTTCGCGCGCAAGCTTTTCAAGCTCCGGCCCGCCGGGATAATTCAGCCCCAACGCGCGGGCAACCTTGTCGAACGCTTCGCCCGCGGCATCATCCCGCGTGCAGCCCAATAGCTTAAAGCTGTTGTAGCCCTCAACCAAAATTATGTGGCTGTGCCCGCCGCTTGCAACAAGGCATACGAACGGCGGCTGTAAATCGGGATAGCTTAAATAATTCGCCGCAATGTGGCCCGCGATATGGTCTGCGCCTATAAACGGCTTGTTCGCGGCGTATGCAAGCCCCTTTGCGTAGCTTAGGCCCACCAGCAGCGCGCCCACAAGCCCGGGGCCGTATGTGGCGGATACGGCGTCCACGTCCGCTATGCTTAAATTCACCTGCTCCAGCGCGTCCGCAACAACGCTGCCCACCTTTTCCACATGGGAGCGGGAGGCAAGCTCCGGCACAACGCCGCCGTATTTGCGGTGTATAGGAATCTGCGTGAACACGCTCATGCTCAGCACCTCGCGTCCGCCGCGCACTATGCTTGCCGCCGTTTCGTCGCAGGAGCTTTCTATTGCAAGCATTATTGGCTTATCCTTTAGGCGGTAAGCCTCCGCGCCAAGCAGCGCCTTTTCATAATAATTCATTTCGTCCGGCTCCTTCCTCTGCCCCATACTGCAAGCGCAAGCATAAGCGCAAACGGGATCAGGAATATAAGCGCAAAGCGCACAACAATTTCGTTAAAAAGCGGAAGCGGGCATATGCGTATCATGCGGCATGTGGCGTAATCCATAAGCCAAAGGTCGTTGGTGAAAAACAGATGGTGGAACTCCGTCCAAAAGCTGCTGAAATCAACCGCAACCCATATGCCCAGCGCTATAAGCACCGCGCCGAATACGGCCGCCGCTATCAAAAAGCCGCGGCAGAGCATACCTATGCGTTCACCCTTTTGCAGCGTAGCCATGCATACGGCGATTATTATTACGGCAAGTATGCCGCCGTATGTACGCACGGCGCGCCATGCCTGATACAGCGCGCGCACGTCCACCATATGGTCTATCTCCTGCCGGTTATACATTTCAACCACCCGTCCGGCCTCGGTAACGCTTAGCTGAATGCTGTCCACGCGGCCCTCCATGTAATCTACAAGCCGGAATATGGCCTCTGTCATATCCTCGTTGCTCATCATGGTTTGCTTGTCCGTATTGTATTTTACATAGGTTTTATAGTACCAGTCCCGCTGATTCATGCAGAATTGCAGACTGGTGAAAAGCACGGCCGTTATTATAAGGAGCGATGCTATTGTAAGCAGCGCCGTATATACTGCGTTTCTTTTCATTTGCTTTCGGGTATTGCGCCAAGCGCAACGTCCAGCGCGCGCACGGCGTCTGCAAGCATATCGGGATTATTCCTGCTCAGCACCAGCGCCGCCCTTTCGCGGGGAAGGTCGTTCAATGCGCGCATTGCGCTGAAAAGTATCAAATCATGGTCGCCGCCCAGCTCGCCCTGCCCTATGGGTACTGCCATAGCTTCGGTGGAGCCCAGTTCGTCATAGCGTATCAGCGCGCGGGGATGCAGCGTTTCTTCCCCGTTGGTGAGCGTTATGCGGTAACGCTCGGCGCTTGCGCTGTATGCTTCAAGCTCGGTATTTATTGTGAAAAACTTTGCGTCCGCGGCATCGTCCCCGGCCTGGGGCGCAATGCTGCCCATGGGAGCCACGGCGTAAAACGCGGAGGTTATCACGCGGGTGCGCGGGTCGCGGTCAACCGCGCCGAACGTGCCGAAGCCCCTCAGCGGTATGCCGGTAACGCCGGTTTCCTCCTGCAATTCGCGCGCGGCGGCGGCGGAAAGCTCCTCGTCCATTTCAACGAATCCGCCCGGCAGCGCCCAGCGGCCTATGAAGGGATGGTTGCGGCGGCGTATAAGCATAACGCAAAGCTCGCCCCGCTCATTGAGCGTGAATACCACCATGTCCACCGTTACGGACGGGCGGCGGTACTTGTTTTCATCATATGCGGCAAGGAATTCGGCCAGCGTTTGGCCCTTTTCGTTGCGCGGTTCAGCCTTTGCTTCCATTTATTGTAAAGCCTCCTTGTGCGGTTTCTATCCGATTATGATTATATCATAAATTCCGCGCCGTTAAATATACTTATTATTATAAAACGCGCCCGTTTGGACGCGATAAGGAGAGTATTGTATGGCAGAAACGCGCATATTGCCCGTAAGGAGCATCAATTCATCCGCCTGCCGCGGCACGCTGAAGCTGAGCTGCGTACAGGGCGGCACGCGGCTTGAGCCGATGCTCCAATGCCGCAAGGCGGGAAGCGCAACGCTTTACGCAATGCTCAGGCGCGGGCGGGTAATGCGGGCCGATGCGGACGGCGCGGGCTATTTCGTTGCGGCGAACGACGTTGCGGGCGCGATAATATTGATGGATGGAACAATAGCGGGCGCGGCGTTTTACGGCATAAGCGCAGCCGCGCGGGAGCGCGCATTCACGGCCGTGCGCATGGAAGAAGCACGGCGGCAGGGCGAACAGAAGCGGCAGAGCTGCCCCTGCACAGCCGAACTGGAGGAGCCGCAGTTATTGCCGCCCATAAGCCCCGCCGAGCCCACAGCGCCGCAGGAGCAATATCGGCCTGCACCCGTGCAAAACAGCGCCGAGGACGGCGAAACGGAGCCGAGAAGCGACGTTGGCCGCGCCCTGCTTGAGCGCGCGAACCGCCTTTTCACCCCGCCGGACGCAAATGCGGAGCCGTTCGTGCCCCGCCCATATGTGCGCAATGAGCAGCCCGCAGCCGCGCCTAAGCCGATACCGCCCATCGAGCAACAGCCCTCGTGCCGCAACCGCTGCCGCGGGAATAACAGGAGGAGGTAGGGGAAAGCGCGCTTACGCGCGATGAAATCCTGCTGACGCAGGGTGAAATTGCGCGGATGCGCAGTGAAATATTGCTTCCGCAATGTGAAATCCCGCTTCGCGGGGTTATCGTTTGAGCTTGTATAGCACACCAAAAGGCTCCCCGGCCGGGGAGCTGGCAAACCGAAGGTTTGACTGAGGGGTTGACGATACCAAGCGAAGCGACTTTCTTTTTCAACCCCTCCGGCTTTCGCTAACGCGAAACCCACCTCCCCTTTCAGGGCAGGCTAACTCCCTCCGTCTTTTGCTTCGCAAAATCCACCTCCCTCAAAGAGGGAGGCTTAACATAAGAGTTTAGATACTACCCAAAAGGCTCCCTCTTGGAGGGAGTTATATTGCGATTTATACCCGCCTACACCCTCAGCTTCTCCGTATCCAGTTTATCGAACCCCTTCAGCACGGGGTAGAGTTCGTTTGCTATTTTGTCCGCGCCGCCTATTTCGTCGCTTTCTATGTTCAGCGGCATCAGCGGCTCGTGCAGGGACATTCTCAAAAGGCACCAGCCGTTGCCGCGCTCGGGGGAGAAGTTCACGCGCACGCCCTCAAAATTGTCGCCCGCAAGGCTCACGCCGTCCTGCGCCTTGGCCCAGTCCGTAAGCGCGGCAATAACGCTTTCGCCATACGGCCTGAAATCCTCTGTGTTCAGCGCCATGCGGTATTCGCGCGCTTCCTTAGGCTCGCGCAGGTCGGCTATCATGGCGCTCAGGCTTTCGCCCCTGTCCTTCGCGCGGGAAAGCTCGATGAGCAGCTTTACCATAAGATACGCCCCGTCATCAAGAAAATAATTTTCCTTCAGCGCGCCGTGGCCGCTCGTCTCCATTGCAACCTGCGCGTCCTGACCGGCGTTGTTCAGGCGTATGGCCTCGTTTATAACGTTGCGGTAGCCGCGCATAAAGCGGCGGTGTATGCCGCCGTGCGCCGCAATGAATTCGGCAAGGCCGGCGGAGGTGATGGAGTCGGTCACTATCGTGGTGCCCGGGTGCTCCCTAAGCTCTATCGCCGCTATCATGGCAATAAGCCTGTTGCGGTTCAGCTCCCGCCCGTCGCCGAGCACCGCGCCCGCGCGGTCAACATCCGTATCGAATATAATGCCCAAATCGGCATGGGTTTGCTTGACACCATTTATGATGTATGCCATTGCACGCTCGTCCTCCGGATTTGGCGCATGGTTGGGGAAATGCCCGTCCGGCTCGGTAAAAAGGCTGCCCGCCGTGTTCGCGCCGAGGGGTAGAAGCACATCCCTTTCAAAGAAGCCGCCCGCGCCGTTGCCCGCGTCTATTATTATGCGCATGCCCTCAAGCGGACGCTCCTTATTGGTGCCGCGGCGTATCGCGCCCACAAGCTGCGCCGCGTATACGCCCATGAAGTCTATCTTTCCCGCGGCAAAGGCCGTATCCGCGCCATCGGCATAAAGCGTTTCGGCAATGGTGAGTATCTCCTTTATGTCCGCCTTTTCAAAGCCGCCCCCGGCCGTAAAAAACTTGAAGCCGTTGCGCTCATAGGGCAAATGGCTTGCCGTGGCCATAACCGTGCCATCGAACATAAAGCCTTCGGTAACGGTTGCCATAAACATGGCGGGCGTTGTGGCAAGGCCCGCGTCATAAACGCTTGCCCCTTCCGCATTCAGCCCCGCGCCCAGCGCCGCGCAGAGCATCTCGCCGGAAAGGCGGGAATCCCGCCCCATGCACACGCGGATATCGTCTTTATTAAGCTTTGCCTTCAGCACGCGCGCGAAGGCACGGCCTATTGCATACGCCGCATCGGGTGTAAGGTCAACGCTCCTGCCGCCCTCGGTTTGTATCGCAACGCCGCGAATGTCGCTGCCGTTCTGCAATTTTGCAAACTGCATATTCATCCTCCCATAAAAAAGGCGGGAGATGCCCCGCCCGTGATATTATTGTTTATTCAAGGCCGCACAGCAGCCTGTACAGCGGCTTTATGGTACTGAACGCCGCAATAAGGTCGTCCTTCAGCTCCGGCTCAAGCGTGCGCTTAACATTGGGGCAGAAGAAGCTCCAGCCAAGGCTTTTGCGGTTGAGATAGGGCTTTAGCCTTTCGTCCGCGTCCTTAAATCTGTCCCGCTTGAACATATCGCCTTCAAGGTGCATGCCCGCATTCTCAACGGCCTTTGCATACTTCAGGAACGCCGTGGGCTTGGCCTGTACGCGCGCGCGGAACGCCGCCATAAGCTCCGTATTCGGGGAATATATGCCCACGCCGTAGCCGTAGCCCGCGGGCTGAATTTCAAAATATATGCCGAAGCATTCGCCTACCGATTCGCCCCTGTGCTTAAAGCAAAGCCACGCATGGTTGCGATAGGGCAGCTTATTCGCGCTGAAGCGCGTGTCCCTGTTCAATCGGGACACAACGCCCATAAGATTTGTATTGAACAGCGGGTCTATATCAAGCGCCGTTTGGCTCAGCTCCATGGCAAGCGCGCGCATGGGGTCACGCACGCCGTCATAATAGCGCTGCCTGTTCGCGTCCACAAAGGCCTTTTCGTTATTGAACTCCAGCTCCATCAAAAAGCGGTATCCGTCCGCCGTAAAGCCCGCAAAGGTCGATAACTGCGCCATGCTACGCTATCTGTCCTCCCTGAAATATGCCAACCCCAGCGATGCGGGCGGCTGGCTTTCCTTGCTGCGCCTGAGAGACACAACTATAAGCACCAGCAGCGTGACCACATAGGGCAGCATTTTGAATATTTCCTGGCTGGAACGGGTAAGCCCGGGCAGGTAATAATATACCCAGCTCAAAAGCCCGAAAAGGTACGCGCCCCAAATTGCGCGGTTGGGCTTCCACGTGGCGAATATAACAAGCGCCACCGCAAGCCAGCCAAGCTTTTCTATGCTGCCGTCCGTCGCCCAGGTGCCCTTTATATAATCCATTGTGTAATAAAGCCCGCCAAGGCCTGATATGCCCGCGCCGACGCAGGTGGCAACATATTTATATTTGGTAACGTTTATGCCCGCAGCGTCCGCCGTTGCGGGGTTTTCGCCAACGGCCCTCAGGTTGAGGCCCACGCTCGTGCGGTTAAGGAACCACTTCACCGCAAGGGCAACTATTATGGCAACGTAGGCAAGGAAGCCATAGAAGAAGAACATTTCGCCGAAAACACCCGTGCTGTCGGACAAAAAGGGAATCTTGGTGCGGTAAACGCCGCTGGTGAAGGCAACGGAGATCTGGCCCGCGCCGCCGGCCATTTTGTTAAGATTGCCGCCGAAAAGGTTGGCGAAGCCGCTGCCGAATATGGTCAGCGTAAGGCCGGTAACGTTCTGGTTGGCGCGCAGGGTTATTGTTAAAACGGAATATATAAGCCCGCCTATCATGGACATTACGAATGCCGCCGCAAGTGTTACCAATATTGCAACGGCCGGAACGGGATTCGCCGTGCCGTTTTCATACAAAAACGCAGCTATAAGCCCCGCAATGCCGCCCATGTACATTATGCCCGGCACGCCAAGGTTAAGATTGCCGCTCTTTTCGGCTAATATTTCGCCCACAGCACCGAAAAGTATTACCGTGCCGAAGTATACGGCCGCCTGAAAAAGGGAAACGATCTGGCTCATTTATTTTCCGTCTCCTTTCGCGCGGTGCGGAAATGCACCTTGAAATTGATGAAGAATTCACTGCCCAGTATAAAGAAGAGTATCATGCCCTTTATCATTTCGGATACGAAATCGTTAAGGTCGAACTGGGAAGCAATTTCGCTTGCGCCGCGCTGAAGGAATACCAGCAGCGACGATACGCCAAGCATTATGAACGAATTAAACTTGGAAAGCCAGGCGACTATTATGGCCGTGAAGCCGCGCCCGCCGGCTGTGCTTGTTGAAATGGTGTGTCCTGCGCCGGCAACGGCGATGAAGCCCGCTATGCCGCAGATTGCGCCGGATATCATGACCGTGCGGATTATAACGCGCTTAACGTTTATTGCGGCGTAGCGCGCAGTGTTCATGCTTTCGCCCACAACGGCGATTTCAAAGCCCTGCTTGCTGTATTTAAGATAAAGATACATTGCAACGGCAATGAGCACGACTATTATGACGTTTAGCATATACTGCTGGCCGAAAATGCTGGGGAACCAGCCGGCGTTTGTAGTCGGGTTGATTATGCCAACGGTGTTGGAGCCGTAGGGATTTTCCCACTTTGAAACGCAGAAGGACGTTATCTGAAGCGCGATATAGTTCATCATAAGCGTGAAGAGCGTTTCATTGGTGTTCCAGCGTGCCTTGAACACGGCGGGTATAAGCCCCCATATTGCGCCCGCAAGCGCGCTTAGCACAAACATTATCAAAAGCACAGGCGCAAGCGGCATTTTGGGCGCAAGATAAATCATGCAGGCCGCGGCCGCAACGCCGCCGACCAAAACCTGGCCTTCGCCGCCTATGTTCCAAAAGCGCATTTTGAACGCGGGCGCAAGGCCCACGCCTATGCACAGCAGCATCATGATTTCGCGTATGGTCGTCCATACGCGCCTGGCGGAGCCGAAAGCGCCCTTGAACATTGCGCCGTAAATTTTGAGGGGGTTAAGGCCGGTAAGCGCATAAAGTACGATTGCGCATACCACCAACGCCGCCGCAAGGCCTATCGCGCGGATGGCAAGATTATGCCAAAGGGGCAACGTGCCGCGCTTGGTTATATGAACGAGCGGCTCGTGCTTTTTTGCTTTACTCATTTGCGTTCTCCTTTCCGCTAAGCCTTGTCATCAGCAATCCAACCTCTTCCTTCCTTGCGCTGCGGCCGTTCACTATTCCGCTGACCCGGCCGGCGCACAGCACCACTATCCTGTCGCAAAGTTCAAGCAGAACGTCCAAATCCTCGCCAACGTATATTACCGCTGCGCCCTTCGCCTTCTGCTCGTTGAGCAGGTGATATATGGTATACGAAGTGTTTATGTCCAATCCGCGCACGGCGTATGCCGTCATAAGCAGCGAAGGCTCCGCCGCTATTTCGCGGCCCACCAATATTTTCTGCACGTTGCCGCCGCTCAGCCGCCTTAGCGGAGTGCCGAGGTTAGGCGTTACGACCTCCAGCTCTTCAACTATTTTATTCGCACGCTCGCGCGGGTGCTTCCTGTCCGCAATGGGAGACTTGCCGGATTTATAGCTTCTCAGCATTATGTTATCCACCAAATCCATGCTGCCGACAAGGCCCATGCCGAACCTGTCCTCCGGCACAAATGCAAGGCCTACGCCGCTTTTGTATATATCCTCCGGATCGCGCCCGACCAATTCGGATGCTTCCTTATCCGGCGGAATGAACATTATGCTCGAGCCTTCCTCCGGATCCTGCAGGCCGGCTATAGCCTCAAGCAGTTCCCTCTGCCCGCTGCCGGATATGCCCGCTATGCCCAGTATTTCCCCGCCGTAGGCCGTGAAGCTCACGTTTGAAAGCTTCTTCACGCCGTCCGCGTCCTTTACGGTAAGGTTTTTCACTATAAGGCGCTCGGTAAGGCCGTTAGGCTCGGGCCTGTCTATATTCAGCGTGGTGGCCTTGCCCACCATCATGTCCGTAAGCTGCTGCGGGTTGGTTTGGCTTGTGGGTACCTCGCCTATGTATTCGCCCTTTCTAAGCACCGCCACGCGGTCGCTTATTTCCATAACCTCGTGCAGCTTATGGGTTATTATAACAATGCTCTTCCCGTCCGCCTTCATGTTGCGCATAACGGCGAAAAGCTTCTCCGTTTCCTGCGGGGTAAGCACGGCGGTGGGTTCATCCAATATCAAAATGTCTGCCCCGCGGTAAAGCACCTTAACTATTTCAAGCGTCTGCTTTTCGGAAACGGACATATCATATACTTTTTTATCCGGATCTATAACAAAACCGTAGCGATCGCATATTTCCTTGACCGCCCTGCGCACGCCGTTCAAATCGAGCACGGCTTTTTCGTTAAGGCCAAGGATAATGTTTTCCGCCGCGGTAAACACATCCACCAGCTTAAAATGCTGATGTATCATGCCTATATGCAGATCCAACGCATCCTTTGGGGAGGCGATGCTTACCTCCTCCCCGTTAACATATATCTGCCCGCTGTCGGGGAAATATATGCCGGAGAGCATATTCATAAGGGTTGTTTTTCCGCTGCCGTTTTCGCCAAGGAGGGAAAGTATCTCGCCCCGGTGTATTTCCAGCGTAATGTTGTTGTTGGCTACCACATGCGAAAACGTTTTTGTAATGTTTACCATGCGTACTGCTAAGTTAGCTTCCAATTCAGTGTACCTCGTGCGTATAAGTTTATGGGGGAGATAAAGCCCAATGCGTATCCGATATGCTCAGATATACTATTATAAAATATATTCCGCCAAAAGAAAAGTAGGGAAAGCGGCAAAAGCCGCCTTCCCTAAAGGATTTTTTTGAATCAGTTGTTGTTCAGCTCGGTTATGCCGTCTATTCTCAGGCTGAAGTAGGGCGCGCTGCGCAGCGTGGATTCATGGAACACGCCGTTTTCAATGGCTTCGCCTTCATCGCCCTGGAAATCGCCGTTGGTATCGATGGCCAGGAAGCTGGTCACGGTTTCGCCGCCAACGGTGAACTTGGAGCAATCGAACACGTTCAGGGTGCCTTCCTTTATGCCCTTTTCAACCTCTGCAACCTTCTCGGCGGTGCCTTCGGCACAGCTTTCGCCCAGAGCGGAGATCATGTTGGCGCCTTCGGCATAGCCCTTAGCCCAGTCGGTCGCTATATCCTCGCCCTTAAGCGCGCAGTTGAACGCATAGGTGTAATATACGCTCCAGTCGTTCTGGGCGCTGGTCAGCGCGGCGGTGGGGGCGGCGGGCAGCATGTCTATATTGTAGCCCACGCAGTACACGGTGGTGCCGGCTTCCTGAGCGGCCTGGCAGGCGGAGGGAGCGCCGGTGGAGTCCGCATGCTGGCTGATTATGATGCAGCCGCGGGACATAAGGGTGTTGGCGGCTTCGCCTTCGGCTACCGGATCAAACCAGGAGCTGGTATAGAGAACGTCCATAACAACGTTGGGAACTATGCTCTGCACGCCAAGGAAGAAAGCGGTGTAGCCGGAAACAACCTCGGCATATGGGTATGCGCCGACGTAGCCAAGCTTTATGTTGCCGTTTTCGTCCATGTTATCGGCGGCAACCTTACCGTCGTTAACAAGCTCCTGCAGCTTCATGCCGGCAACAACGCCGGAAACATAGCGGGATTCATAGGTGTTGCAGAAGGCGTTCTTGAAGTTCTTCAGTCCGCTCTGGGCCGCGGTGTCGCCGGTCATGGAGGCGAACACTACGTCCGGATTTTCGGTAGCGGCCTGCTGCATATAGGGCTGATGGCCGTAGCTGTCGGAGAAGATATAGGTGCAGCCGGCTTCAACAAGCTCGGTAGCCGCATCGTGGCACTTCTCGTCCTCGGGTACGTTGTATTTCCATACAACATGGTCGGTGTCGTTGGGGATGCCGCAGGTTTCAAGGGCCTTCTTGATGCCGTTGATGTGGGCTTCGTCATAGCCGGTATTCTCGTCGTGTACGAGGATAACGCCTATTTTCACGTCCTTGTTGCCTTGGGTGTTGTTGGTTTCGCTGCTGCACGCTACCAGGCTCAGGGCAAGCACCAGTACGAGAGCGACCGCAATCAGCTTTTTCATGTTTGTTTCTCCTCCTGTTGTGTTTATTTGGGGATAATTTTATGCTTACCGCCGCGCCTGACTTTTGCCCTGTCTGGCGGGCGGGGCAAAGCTTATATTATACCGGAAGCCTCCAGCGCTTCTATGCTCGGTGCACACTTATGCGGCCGGCCCGCCGCACGCAGCGCGTTCTTCACGTCCTTCAGTCCGCTGCCGGTGCTTATGGTGGTCACGGTCTCGTTGGGCTTTATTATGCCCTGCTGCACCGCCTTCATAACGCCCGCGGTTGCCGTAACGCCCGCAGGCTCGCCGAAAACGCCTTCGCTGCGGCCCAGTATGCCCATCGTAGCAAGAATATCCTCATCGCTCACGGCAATCCATGCGCCGTTAGACGCGCTTACCGCGCGCAGCGCCTTTTTCGGGTTGCGCGGCACGCCCACGGCTATCGAGTCGGCAAGCGTGTTTTCCTCCGCAGGGATAAGGTCGCGGTTCTCCCGCGCCGCATCCACGAACGGGCAGCAGCCCGTGGACTGCACGCCAAGTATTTTGGGGATACGTTCTATGAAGCCAAGCTCATACAAATCATGGAAGCCGTTATATACGCCGCCTATGGTGCAGCCGTCGCCCACGGAAACGGCCACCCAATCGGTAACGTTCCAGTTGAGCTGCTCCGCAATTTCAAGCGCAACGGTCTTTTTGCCCTCGGTAAGGGTGGGGTTTATGCCGGCGTTTCTATTATAATAGCCGTATTTATCTATCGCCGCGCGGGAAAGCTCAAACGTTTCGCGGTAATTGCCCTGCACGCTTATGACCTTTGCGCCGAATATCATAAGCTGGGCCACCTTGCCCTCCGGCGCGCGCTCCGGCACGAATATAACGGCCTTAACGCCCATGCGCGCCGCGTTGCCCGCAAGGGAGCTTGCGGCGTTGCCGGTGGAGGAGCAGGCTATGGTATCGTATCCAAGCTCCAGCGCCTTAGCCACGGCAACCGCGCTTGCCCTGTCCTTGAGCGAGGCTGTGGGGTTAAGCCCGTCGTCCTTGATATAGAGCGCCTTTATGCCAAGCTCCGCACCCAGCTTATTGGAAGGATAGAGCGGGGTCCAGCCAACGCGCAGAAAACGAGAAAAGTCCCGCGGCTGCACCGGCATAAGCGGCGCATAGCGGAACATTGAATTATCGTGATTATCGGCAAGGCTCTTTTTGGTAAAGCCCTTTTTTATATAGTCATAGTCGAACAAAATGTCCAGTATGCCCTTTTCGCCGCAATGGGGGCAGGTCATCTGTTCCTGATACGGCATAACTCGCCCGCAAATGGTGCATCGTACTCCGGCAATGTGGTCCATAGCGTCCCCCTTCGGTGCATATCGCAAAAAGTTTGGATAATTTACTCATTCAACAAATTTTTTAGGCTAATCTCTTTATTTTTTAGCCCCAATTAGTACTTTCACATTATAACTGATTGTGTTAAAATGTGCAACAGGCATAAATAATTGTTTTAGTCTAACTAATTTTTAGCTTGGAGGTATAACCATGGATAAGAAACTATCAAATGTAACCGAACGCTTCCTGCGCTATGTCAAGGTGGATACGCGCTCGGCGGACGGCGTGGAGAGCATCCCCAGCACGCAAAAGCAATTCAACCTTGCCCGCATGATAGAGGCGGAAATGCGGGAGATGGGGCTTGAGGACGTCAGGCTGGACGGGCATTGCTACGTATACGGCTTCATACCCGCAACGGATGCAAGCCTGCCCACGCTCGGCTTCATCGCGCATATGGACACGGTTGAATGGGCAGGTGAGCAGAGCGTGAACCCCCGCATAGTTGAAAGCTACGACGGCGAAAGCATAAGACTGAACGATTCCGTAACAATAGACACGGCGGTTTTCCCCTATATGAAGGAGCTGAAGGGGCAGGATTTGATAGTTACGGACGGCACAACGGTGCTTGGCGCGGACGACAAGGCGGGCGTTGCGGAGATAATGACAATGGCCGAAACGCTCATAAAGGATAAGTCCATACGCCACGGCAGGATAGCCATAGGCTTCACGCCGGACGAGGAAGTTGGCAACGGGGCCACGCTTTTCGACGTGAAGGGCTTCAATGCAGACTTTGCATACACCGTTGACGGCGGCCCGATAGGCGAAATAGAATACGAAAACTTCAACGCCGCAAGCGCAAAGGTGCTCGTGCACGGCCAAAACATACACCCCGGCGGGGCGAAGGACAAAATGGTCAATTCCATACACGTTTTTGAGGAATTCAACGCGCTGCTGCCCGCGTTCGAGCGGCCGGAGCACACAGAAGGCTACGAAGGCTTCTTCCACCTTGGCAGCATAGAGGGCGGCGTGGAGCAGACGAAGGCAAGCTATATAATCCGCGACCACGACATGGCAAGGTTTGAAGAGCGCAAGGCTCTCATGCGCCGCGCGGCGGACTTCATAAACGCACGCTACGGCGAGGGGACGCTTGAGCTTACGCTGAAGGACAGCTACTATAACATGAAGGAAAAGATACTGCCGCACATGCACCTGATAGAAACGGCGAAGGCGGCGATGGAGGCGCTTGATATAGTTCCCGAAATAGTGCCCATACGCGGCGGCACGGACGGCGCGCGCCTTTCCTACATGGGCCTGCCCTGCCCCAATCTTTGCACCGGCGGCTATAACTTCCACGGCAACAAGGAGTTCATAAGCATACAAAGCCTTGAAAAAATGTGCGAGCTGCTGCTTGAGATAGTGAAGAAAACGTATAAGGAGTAAATAAATACCCAAAAGCTGTCCCCGTTTATGGGGAGGTGGCTGCGAGTGTAACGAGCAGACGGAGGGGTTGCAACGAGGCTTCTGTTGTTTACGTCAACCCCTCAGTCAATCCGCCTCACGGCGTATTGCCAGCTCCCCGTCCGGGGAGCCTTTTGGTACTGTCCAAACTCAAACACTAAGCCTGCCCTGAAAGGGGAGGTGGCTGCGAGTGCAACGAGCAGACGGAGGGGTTGCAGCGAGGCTTCTGTTGTTTACGTCAACCCCTCAGTCAACCCGCCTCACGGCGTATTGCCAGCTCCCCGGCCGGGGCGCCTTTTTGACAACAACAAAAAAGCATAGCCCCATCATTTCGGGGCTATGCCTAAGAAGGACATCAAATCACTCGTAACACTAAACTAACATCAACACGACAAAATGGAGATTTTAATAATTTTCGATCACCCGGCGAAAATATCCGCCGAGGTCGCTGTCAAGAAAGTTGTCATCATATTCCGATATGGGCAGCCCGGTTTGCATATCCTCGCTGATGCAAACATATATGCCCTGTATCGTTATCGGTGCCGCTGGGCTGAAAACGATAACGTCGCTCTTGGGTGCGTCCGCCATATCGCGATAGCTGCTCACCTTTGCGCCAATGCGGTCGGACAATTCGGCATCCAGCATGGAACTATCCGCCAGCGCAGGCGACAGCGCGGAAAAAACCATCATGGCCGCAAACATTCAGCACAATACCCTCTTCATGTCAGCTTCCTTTTTTCTTGGTCGTCCTGGTACTCTATCTGACAGAACCCGTATCTGTCAGTGCTACGATTGTGGCCTTTCGCCTGTGTTCAATGGAATCCACTCCTTTCGCATCCGGCAAAAAATATTCTGTTGTACTTGTTCGGTTCTACTAACTCTGAACTTATAATACCAAATTATAAGCGTATTTGCAATACTTATATTATAATTTTTTATCACACATTTTTTGGGGGGTATAAATAACGCCCCGCTCACCCTTTTTGCGGGCAGGCGGGGCATTTTGAGCATTATTAGAATATTCTGTATGCGCAGTAGAAATACTTGCGCCAGTAATCGGTCTTGTAGGAGCGGCGCACCACGCAGCCTTCGCCGCTGGATGCATCCACCATTTCGGAGCCGCTCATCGCTATGCCCACATGGCCCTTGCTGGAGGACATGCGGAAAACGATTATGTCGCCCTTCTGAATGTTATCGATGGAGCTTATCTTCTGATATTTGCTCACCGAACGCCAGGTTTTGCTGGTCATGTAGCCCTGCCTTACGCCCGCCTGGTTCAGGCACCAGTATACGAAGCCGGAGCAATCGAAGGAGCTTGGGCCCTTGGCGCCGGTCTTGTAGCGGCTGCCGAGCTTGGATAGGGCAATCTCTATAAGCCTGTCCGCGCTCGCGCCGGAGGAATAATTGCCTCCGCTCGATCCGCCGCTCGATCCGCTGCCCGAACCCGAACCGCTGCTTCCGCCGGGCGTTGCGGCGGGCTTATCGCTGGGCGCGGCCTTGGCGTTGCCGGAAACGAGCTTCGTCATCGTGGCGCGGCCAACCTTGCCGTCCGCGCTCAGGCCGTTCTGCTTCTGGAAGGAGCGCACTGCCGCTTCCGTGCCGGAGCCGAAGTAGCCGTCCGCGCTTGAAAGATAGCCAAGCTTTTTAAGCATCTTCTGCACGTTTTTAACCGTGTCCCCGCTCATACCTATCGTAAGCGCGTTCGCCTGCGCATCGGAGGACATAAGGAGCTTGCGCGTCTGCGGACCTATGTGTCCGTCCGCAATAAGGCCGTTTAGCTGCTGGAAAAGCTTTACCGCGCTTGCCGTATCCTTGCCGAATGTGCCGTCCGGTTCCGTGGTAAGATAGCCCAGCTTGAACAGCCGCTTTTGATATTTCAGCACATCGTCGCTCTTTTCGCCGTATGAAAGCGAGTGCGGGATGGCGTCCTCGCTGTAAAGCGCTTCCTTTGTGTTCACGCCTATCATGCCGTCCACGTCCAGGTGATTCCTATCCTGGAATTCCTTCACCGCGGCGGCGGTTTCGTCGCCGAAGTAGCCCGTGGCCTTCTTCATGTAATCCAGTTCAACAAGGCGCTTCTGCAATTCCTCTATGTCCGTGCCCTCGTCGCCAACCGTTGCCATGTACGGCAGCGCGTCCGCGCGCATCAATCGGTCGTATGTTTCTTCGCCTATGTAGCCGTCCACCGTAAGCCCGTGCCTGCGCTGGAACACCTCAACGGCTTCCTTGGTAACGCTGCCGTATTTTTCCGTGGGTTCATCGTAATCCATGTAGCCCAGCTCCATCAGCCTTTCCTGCACGGCCTTCACCTGCGCGCCGGTGGCTCCCTTGCCCATGGATACGGGCGTGGGCGTGGGCTCGGGCGTGGGGGCGGCGTATGTTACGGCGGGCGTAGGAGTCATTGCGGCGGCAATATTCACCGCGTCCTCAGGCAGCAGAAAGCTTGCGATCTCCTCCTGCGCCGCGGCCTTGCCTCCGCCGCTTATTATTATCACCGCCACGGCTATCACCGCAGCCGCCGCGGAGCCGAGCGTTATCAGCGCACGCGGCTGCTTTTTGCGCACGCCGTCAATCAGGCTGTCCATAGCCCTGCGCATGCCGCCCGCGCGGCGGAAAGCGGCGCTTCTCCTTCGCGTTCGTATTACCGCGCGCTTGAGCGCGTCGCGCGCCCAGTTCGGCGCATCCTTCAGCTTTTGTTTAATATTATCGAGCATGTTTCGGCTCCAATCCTTAGTTATACTGCGTTTATTATAGCATATATGCGGCGCAAAAGCTTTTGAATATTCCGTAAACACATTTATTAGTGCGTTTTCCTGTTTTTTCACACTTATTTTTGCGTCCGTTCCCCATTATACAGTTCACATATGTTATAATCATGACAATAAGATTAAAGTTGGAGGAGAAAAAACATGTTCAAGGATAAAAACGGCCAATTCAGCGCGGGCAAGCTGATCGCCTTCATTGCGGCGATAGTCGCGGTTATAATCGTCGCCGCAAGCTGCTTCACCGTTGTCCCCGCGGGCCATACGGGCGTTGTTGTAAACATGGGCCGCGTGAGCGAAACGGTTTTGCAGGAGGGTTTCCATTTTAAGACGCCCTTCGTGCAGGAAATAGTTCAGATAGACAACCGCATTGTAAAATTAGAGGTTGCGACGGACGCTTTCAGCAAGGATCTTCAGACGGTTTCCACCGTGCTTGCCGTAAACTACCGCATAGCGAAGGATATGTCCTATTCAATATATAAGGAAGTGGGCTCCAATTTTGAATCCGTGCTGGTAATGCCCGCCGTGAACGAGGTGCTCAAGGCCGTTGTAGCCAAATATACCGCAAGCGACCTTGTTGCAAGCCGCAGCGAGGTGAGCGTTATGCTGGACGAGGAACTCAACGGCAAGCTGAACGCCCGCGGCATATTCATAGAGGATCTTAACATAATAGACTGGGACTTTTCGGCCGAATACATAGCCGCCGTTGAAGCCAAGCAGGTGGCTGAGCAAAACCTGATAAAGACCAAGACGGAGCAGGAGGAGCAGATTGTTATAGCCGAGGCGGAAGCGAAGAAGAAGCGCATAGCCGCCGAGGCCGATTCCGATACCGCCATAATAGCCGCCAAGGCGGAGGCCGAGCGCATACGCATAGAGGCCGAAGCCACAGCCGAGGCCAACCGTACGATAGCGGAATCGTTAAACGATGCAATACTGCGCAACAAAACAATAGAAAAATGGGACGGTCAGCTTCCCCGCGTTACCGCGGGCGAAGGCTCCACGCCCATGATATCCGTTCCCATGGAGTAAGCATATAAAAAAGAGGTGTTCATATATGGGCAAATACTCTGTCGATCTTAATTCCGACCTTGGCGAAAGCTTCGGCGCGTACACGATAGGCATGGATGCGGACGTGCTGAGCTTCGTTTCCAGCGCGAACATAGCCTGCGGCTTCCACGCGGGCGACCCCGCCGTTATGCGCAAAACCGTGGCCTTAGCCAAGGAGCGCGGCGTAAGCATGGGCGCGCACCCTGGCTATCCGGATTTAGTCGGCTTCGGGCGCAGGAACATGAACGTGAGCCCAAGCGATATGCATGATTATGTGCTGTATCAGCTGGGCGCGCTTGCCGCGTTCGCCTGCGCGGCGGGTACGGAGCTTGTACACGTTAAGCCGCACGGCGCAATGTATAACATGGCGGCGAAGGATGCTTCCCTTGCGGCGGCGGTATGCCGCGCGGTAAAGGAGTTCGATGCTTCGCTTATACTGCTCGGCCTTGCCAACAGCCGCTTTGCGGACGCGGCAGAAGATGCGGGCATACGCTTTGCAAGCGAGGTTTTTGCTGACAGGGGATATATGGACGACGGCTCGCTCGTCCCCCGCACGCAGCCGGGCGCAATGATAACCGATGAGGACGAGGCCGTGAGCCGCGTTATAAAAATGATAAAAACCGGCTTTGTAACGGGCGTATCCGGCAAGGAGATACCCGTGCGCGCGGATTCCGTATGCGTACACGGGGACGGGGCGAAGGCATTGAGCTTTACTAAGAAAATACGCGCCGCGCTTGAAGCGGAGGGCATAGCTATCCGCCCGCTGGGGGAGATAATAGGCTGAAATGGAACATAACGGCGTAAGGCTACTTTCATTATCGGACAGCGCACTGTGCATAGAGCTTGGGCAGGGGATAGACCGCGAAACAAACGCCAGGGTGCACGCCCTGTGCCGCGCAATAAACGCCGCAGGCATTGCGGGCGTTGCCGAAACCGTGCCCACCTATCGCTCCCTTGCCGTGCATTACGATATGCTGAAAACCGGTCAGGACGAGCTGATAAGCGCGCTGCTGCCCATAATAGACGGCGTGGGCAAAGAGGAGCAAGCGGAGGGCGAGCTTATCCGCATACCCGTGCTTTACGGCGGGGAATGGGGCGCGGATATAGAAACCGTTGCAAAGCTTAATTCGCTGAGCGTTGATGAAGTTATCGCCATACATACGGCGCCGGAATACCCCGTGTATATGCTGGGCTTCCTGCCGGGGTTCTGCTACCTTGGCGGGATGGATGCGCGCATTGCCGCGCCGCGGCTGAAAACCCCGCGCGTAAGGATAGAGCCGGGCAGCGTGGGCATAGCAGGGGAGCAAACGGGCATTTACCCCATAGCATCGCCGGGCGGATGGCAGCTTATAGGCCGCACGCCGCTTTCGCTTTATTCGCCCGCGCGGGAAAAGCCCATTTTGCTTGAAGCGGGCATGCGGATAAAGTTTTATTCAATAAACCGCGCGGAATACGAGCGCATACGCGCCGGGGAGGAAGCGGAATGAGCAAAATAAGCTTCATTCAGGCCGGCCTTTTTACAACCGTTCAGGACGGCGGCAGGCGCGGCTATCAGTCGCTCGGCATGCCCACGGCGGGCGCGATGGACACATATGCATTCAGCCTTGCAAACGCATTGGTGGGCAATGATATAAACCAAAGCGCGATAGAAGCAACGCTTTTAGGCCCCACTATCGAGATAGATACGGACTGCGTATTCGCCGTTACCGGCGCGGACATGGGGGCGACGCTCAACGGCCAAAGCATAGCGCTTAACCGTGCATATGCCGCAAGGGCGGGCAGCGTAATAGCCCTTGGCCCGGCAAAATGGGGCAGCAGGGGATATATTGCCTTCGCCGGCGGCGTGGGCGGCAGCATGATTATGGGCAGCCGCGCAACGTATACAAAGGCCGCAATAGGCGGCATAGACGGTCGCAAGGCCAAAAACGGGGACACGTTGGAGTTACTTTGCCCCAAGGCGGAGCTTAGGAACATGGCCCTTCGCCATGCGCCGAGCGGACTGATCCCGCCGTATTCAGCCGCACCCACGCTGAGGGTAACGCCCGGGCCGCAGAGCGATTATTTTGGCAAGGCAGGCTTTGACGCGCTGTTCGGCGCTCAATACACCGTTACCGCGGAAACCGACCGCATGGGCTGCCGCCTGAGCGGCGCGAACGTGCCGTTTGCCGAGGGCAAAAACGGCAACATAGTATCGGACGCGGTGGCCTTCGGCTCGGTGCAGATACCGTCCGGTCAGCCCATAATAATGATGGCGGATCACCAAACCACCGGCGGCTATGCAAAGCCCTGCTGCGTTATAAGCGCGGATCTTCCCCTTGCCGCGCAGCTAAGGGCGGGGGACAGGGTGCGCTTTGCGCCGATTGAGGTAAACGAGGCGCAGGCCATATACAGGCGGCACATGGCGGAGCTTGATGAATTCATACGCATTATCGAGCACGGCTTCATATACCGCCACAGGCCGTATTATACGCAGCTAAACGGGCGCGGCTTCGCCGTTACTGTGGACGAAATAGTGTGACCGGTATTATAATACATAATATATTATTGCATGAAGGAGATATAAACCATGTTTGACCTGCTGATAAAAAACGCGCGCGTGATAGACGGCAGCGGCAGCCCCTGGTTCAGGGCGGACGTTGGCGTTAAGGGCGGCAGGATATGCTTCGTGGGCCTTGCGGGAAATGCGGAAGCGGCCGAAACCGTGGACGCCAAGGACATGTTCCTTGCCCCGGGCTTTATAGACATACATTCCCATACCGACCAAAACGTTTTCGGCAGCCCGCGCGGGGAAAGCCGCATACTTCAGGGCGTTACGACGGAGCTTGTGGGCAACTGCGGCATAAGCATGGCCCCGGCGAGCGACGAATATTTGGACATGCTAAAGGGCTATACCGATGGCAAAGGGGACTATTCCTGGCGCAGCATGGGGGATTTCCTCACCCGGCTTGAAGCCTTCCCGCACAGCACCAACGTAGCCTGCATGATGGGCCACGGCACGGTAAGGCTGGCGGTTATGGGATACAGCGCGGCAAAGCCCACGGCGAAGCAGCTTGACGCAATGCGCGCCCTTGTTAAAGAGGGCATGCAGGACGGCGCATACGGCATAACCAGCGGCCTTATATACCCGCCGGGAAGCTATGCGGACGCGGACGAGCTGGCGGAGGTCATATCCGCATGCGCGCCCTACGGCGGCTTCTATGCCACCCATATGCGCGACGAGGACGCGCTGATAGCCGAATCCGTTACCGAATCGATAGAAACCGCCAAGCGCGCGGGCGTTCCGCTTGAAATTTCGCACCACAAAACATGCTATAAGCCCGATTGGCAGGTCACGCCTAAGCTGACCATAGCCATGATAGAGCGCGCACGGCGGCAGGGTATGGACGTTACCTGCGACCAATATCCCTACTGCGCCACGGCAACCACCCTAAGCGTTAACATACCCACCTGGGCGTTTGAAGGCGGGTTCGAGGCCGTTAAGCGCCGCCTTGCGGACAAGGATACCCGCGCGCGCATAAGGCGGGAGGTTGACGCGAACATAGGCGACAACTGGGGCGATTATTTCGTATCCAGCCTGGCAAGCGAAAAGAACGCATGGATGATGGGTAAATCGATACCTGAGATTGCCCAAAAGCTTGGCCTGCATCCCACGGAAGCGTTCTTTGAGATTATAGTTGAAGAGGATAACCACGTTAACGAGGTGCATTTTGCCATGTGCGAAGAGGACGTGGAATACATTATGCAGCAGCCGTTCACAATGATAGGCTCCGACGGATGGTGCCTTGACCTTGACGCGCCGGGCAAGCCGCATCCGCGCAACTACGGCACCTTCCCGCGCGTATTGGCGCATTACTGCCGCGACAGGCATCTGCTCCCGCTGGAGGAGGCCGTGCGCAAAATGACCGGCGCAAGCGCAAACCGCATAGGCCTGCGCGACCGCGGCTACATACGCGAGGGCATGGCGGCGGACATGGTGCTGTTCGACTTTGCAGCAATAAAGGATGATCCGGACTTCATGACCCCGCAGCGGGCGTGCAGCGGAATAAGCCGCGTTTATGTGAACGGCGTGCTCACCGCAAAGGACGGCGTGCATACGGGCGCAAAGGCCGGAAGCACGCTCAGGAAAAACCGATAACCCCATAAGTATAAGGAGGACGCGCATATGGAAACCGCACCCGTGACCGCCCAAGCGCCCCTGCCAAACGACGGCGAGGCGATTGAACTGCTGAAGAAAATAGCCGCCGCGAGCGAGGCGCAATCCTTCGCCGCAAAATGGCGCAGGCTGAGCGCGCAGGCGGTGTTCGTCTGCGCGGCAATAATAGCTTTAGCCGCAATAGTGCTGTGCGCGGTGCTTATACCGCGCGCGACGAAAACGCTCCGTGGCATAGACGCGGCGACGGAGGAGCTGAACAGCGTTGCCTCAACGCTCAATCAGGTGGACTTCGTTGGCATGAGCGAAAGCATAACCGAACTTACAGAGCAGGGCAAGGACACGCTCAACACCGCCCTTGGCGACGTTGAAGCATCGCTCGACAGCATGCAGACCGCGCTCGACAACATATCAAAGCTTGATGTGGACGGCCTGAACCAAAGCATAGCCGACCTGAGCGCAATAGTAGACCCGATGGCAAGGCTGTTCGGGAGAAAGTAAATTAGGGTGAAAGGCAGAGGGGAACGCGGTGCGTTCCCTTTGATTGTATTAATAGTCCTTTCTTCGCCGTTATAGTTATACTCAATTAACATGATAAGGAGGATTCGTAAATGCAGCGGGACGCAATTCGCGGGGCAATGAAAAAACTGTTTTACGGTTTGGGCATTCTAATACTCATGGGACTGAGCGTGCTTATACTGATGATATGGGGCATGTTCGTGTGCATGGGCGCGGTGGACTGGCTGGGGCTCAGCGTGTTGCTGCTGCCGGCGGCATACCTTATGGTCAAATCCGTAATAAAAGCGCGCGAGAACAAGGTGCGCATGCTTTGGATGATCGGCTGCGCCGCGGCGTTCGCGGTATCATATTTCGTATGGAAAGTGCCGTTTGCGGGCGAATATCTAAGCGATTGGGCTATACCGGCATTTATGGCGGAAGCATTTACAATTTCCGCATTCGGCGCATTTTTTGCAAAGCGCATTGCGGCAATATCATCCTTCGCCGGTTTCAATATTGGCATGATAGCCGGTATGCTCTGGGGCGTTGATTCGCTCGACCCCGGCGGCGGCAGAACCACCAATGCCTGGCTCATATTCCTGCTGGTGTTCTTCGGCACGGTTGCCGCCGGAGTATTGGCAGAGATTATAGCGGGCGAAGTGAAGCAGCGTGAATGAAGTATTTAACTCCCTCAGTCTCGCCTTCGGCTCGACAGCCCTCCCTGCTGCGCAGGGCCACTCCGGTTGGAACAAGGTCGCCTTACTCACTGCCGTTCGTAATTCTCCCTGTTCCTGCCCGTTCTCCGTTTCGCTTCATCCGCCACTGGCGGCGCTCAACTCCGAACCCCGGCCGGGGAGCCTTTTGGCGGTATACACAAACCCTTGTACAATCTCGGCGGGCCGCCAATGACGGCCCCTACTCCGCATCCTATAAACTTTTCGGCAAAAACAAGGGGGCGCTCTGCGTCCCCTCATTTTTACAATCTCTTATGCTTATCCGCCGTCAGGCGGATTTCGCTGCGCGCATAAGCGCGCTTACGGTTTTGCCGTGCTTGCAGCGGCGGCGGGTATTATGGTGCCGTCGCCCTTAACGTATACCTTGTCCACGTTGGCGCCCGAAAGGGTTATAAGATAGGTCTGCGTGTCCATGTATGTTGCGTAGGTCGCGCCGGTTATCTTCGCGTCCGCGTATTCCGCCTTGACTGCGGCTGTCACCTTCTCGGGCAGCTTGTCCACTTCCACCTTTTCGCCTTCCTTAAAGCCCTCTATCGGCTCCGCGCTTACCGCAGCGGAAGGGGAAACGCCAGCCGTGGGCGTGATGTCAACGGTGGGGTTCGCCGTAGGGCTTACCATGGGCGCCTGGGTGGGGCTCAGGCTGGGCCTGAGGGTAGGCGTGGGGGTAGCGGGGTTATTGGTGTTTGTGCAGCCGGGCAGCATTGTTGCCAATATGGCCGCGCACGCCAAAGCTATAAGCGTTTTTTTCATAAATTTTGCCTCCTTATTTGGCTGTCGGCCTTGCCGACGCATGATAGGCTTATTATCTCCTGCCATGCGCGCGCCTATACCGATAAGGTTTGGCAAATTTTTCCGCTTTTTGTTACATCCAGTCCGTGTTGTTCGCCTTGTATTCGGCAATCAGTCCGTCCGCATCGGCAAGCACCTTCCTTATGCCGTAGCGGTTTTTCAGCGTGGCCCCGCTTGCGCAGGCATGGCCGCCGCCGCCGTATTTTTCGGCAAGCTTATTTACCGTTACAAAGCGGGACCTAAGCCTTACGCGCACGGTGCCGTCCGCGTTTTCAATGAATGCAAGCCATATTATGCTGCCCTTCAGCCCGCCCAAATATGAAACCGCTTCGCACGCCTGCTCCGCAGTCAGGCCGAATTTCTTCTGCGCGTCAAGGCTTATATAAAAATGCGCCACGCCGTTTTTGGTAAGGCGCATTTTGTTCAGCACGAAGGAATGATATTTAAGCTCCTCGTATTCGCTCAAATAAAGGTTGGCGTAAAGCCTTTCAAGGTCTATGCCCATATCCATAAGCATTGCCGCAAGGCGCAGCGTTTCCCCCGTTACGGATTCGTAGCGGAAACGCCCGCTGTCCGTCACCATGCCGGCGTAGATCTTCGTCGCCGCGTCCGCGTCCATTTTCAGCTCATCCTTAAACGCTGCATAGAAATCCGCTATCATCTCGCATGCGGAGGATCTGTCCGGCTCCACCCATGACACATTGCCGAAGGGCTCCGGCTCAATGTGGTGATCTATAACGGCAACCTCTTTGGCAAGCGAGTATTTTTTGTTGGATATCCTGTCCGGCGTGCCCGTGTCTATTATTATCGAAAGCGCGTCGGCGTAGTATTCGTCGTCCCGCTGCGCATCCTCCTGCCCAAGGAACGCGGTATAGCCGCCGTAGTCCCCGTTTATCACAAGCACCTCCTTTTCGGGATACGTCAGCTTCAGCATTCTTTGAAGCCCAAGCGTGGAGCCTACCGCGTCCCCGTCCGGGCGCAGATGGCGGCTGATTATAATTTTTCGGTATTGCTTTATTTTTTCAAGCAGTTCGCGCTTTATGGCCGTATTCATATTATATTTCCGCTCCGTTGCTCATTTTGTCCAAATCGTTAAGCATGCGCATTGCCGTTTCCCTGTCCGCCACGGTTGCGCCGCTGGCCTTGGCGTGGCCGCCGCCGCCGTATTTCACTGCAACGGGGTTTATGTTATGCAGGCTGGAGCGCAGTTCGCACAGCACGCCCGCCTCCGTTTCCGTAAAGTTGACCCATATGCTCACGCCCTTAATGTCGCTCATAACGTTTGCCATCCCACGGGACACCGTGAAATCGTCTACGGCAAGGCGCTGCATCTCCGCCCTGTCCGTATAAATATACGCAACATTATGCTCCGTCAGCTTTATTTTGCCAATGAAATGCGCCCTTAGCTGCACGCGGCCGAGCTCTTCCTCATACAGCGGAAGATAGACCTCATCCGTGCTGAAACCCGCCTGCATAAGATACGCCGCGCGCATGAAGGTATCCGTGCTTGTTGTGTCGTAACGGAAACGGCCGCTGTCCGTGACCATGCCGGTGAAAAGCGCCTTTGCCGCGGTTTTATCCAGCGTAAAGCCCGCCTCCATGGCAAGGGCCGTAACCATGCCGCAGCAGCTTTCGTATTCGGGGCGGATCACCTCCGTGTCCGCTATTTGCCCCGTAAAAAGGTGGTGGTCAAGGCGCACGGTGGTTTTTGCAAGGGAATAGCGCGTGTCGCTTATCAGCGATGCGCCGCCGCAGTCGAGTATTATTGCCAACGCGCCCTTATACATATCGTCACTCACCGCATCCACGGCGCAGCCCTCTATGAAGCCGTAGCGCGCGGGATCGTCCCCAACGCTGTATACCTCTTTATCGGGAAAATTGGCCTTTATAAGATATTTCAGCCCGGTTTGGCTGCCTATCGCGTCCCCATCCGGGCGAAAATGGCGGTGTATAATTATTCTGTCGTGCGCGCGTACAGCGTCAAGCACCTGTTCAAACATTGTGTATGGTTCCTTTTCAGTTTATGTTCAGATTATACCATCGGTTGACAAGAGCACACAAGCCCTAAAGGTTTGCTTTGGGACACTCCTGCGTTCTCGTCGCTTGAATTACCTCCAGTAGTACTGCGCTCCTCGGCCTTGGATCGTCCTCAAAGCAATTCCTTTAGGGTCTTTGAGTTTTAGGAGCCAAAGAGTATGGCAGAGCAAGGAGGACGAATGCAGGAATACTAGAGGTCTTTCAAATGAGGACGACACAGCTATGCCGTGCTATTTGGCCCCTAAAACCTTATGTGTCCTTGTCAACTGATGGTAACATTATTGCTTTGCGCAATCAACATATTGTATTCTTTGCCGGTTTTGCCCACAAAATGCGTCTGCACGAAAGCCCATTTTGTAAATATTCTTTGTCGATATGCCCTATTTCATTGAAAAAACGGCGGATTCAATATAAAATAGACTTCAAAGCATATACGGAGGTAACGATGGACAAGCTGAGGGAAAACCTTTCCCGTTTTATAAACCGAATAAAAAAAGGAGCGTACCGGCAGGCCAAGCTTTCCCGCGCGGCGGGGCGAAGGTTTTCGCAGGGCATGCGCAAGCGCCTTGGCAGGCTGGATCCGCAAAAGCGGCTGATAGCGCTTTGCGGCGGCGGTGTGGTATGCGCGGCGATAGTGGCCGTTATAATAATCGCCATAGCCAACGGCGCATCAGCGGCCAATGCCAATGCGGACGGCAGCGATACGCGCACGGGCATAAGCATGCTGAGCGCGGAAAACGACGCGGCGTATGTGCCCGTGCCCACGCCCACGCTTGAGCCTACGCCCATACCCACCCTTGCGCCCACGCCCACGCCGTTCGACCCGACATTGAAGCGCGGCATGGAGCGGGAGGACGTTGAGCAGCTGCAATTAAGGCTGATGGAGCTTGGCTACATGGCGGATGATGAGCCCACAATAAAGTTCGGCCCCGCTACGGAGGCGGCGGTGCGGCTTTTCCAGCGGCAGATAAACTTTACCGATACGATAGACGCAACGCTCAAGGAGGACGGCATAGCGGGCGAGCAGACGCTTGCGCTGCTGTTTGCGGACGATGCGCCGCACTATGTTGTTAAATACGGCATGGAGGGCAGCGACATAACCGAAATGCAGGAGCAGCTGAAGGATCTTGGCTACATGAGCGCCATAACCGGCTACTATGGGGACAAGACCGTTGCCGCGCTGAGGGATTTTCAGGACAGGAACGGGCTAAGTCCGGACGGCATGTGCGGCGAAAAGACATTTGAACTGCTTTACAGCGACGATGCCAAGGAAAGCGCCAGCAAGGCCAAGAGCGCGCGCACCAAGGCGAATATAGACAAGATGATATCCGTTGCCAAGAAGCAGCTTGGGGACAAATACGTGCTCGGCGCGAAGGGGCCGGACAAATTCGATTGCTCCGGTTTGGTATACTATTGCCTTAAAGAGGCGGGCAGCAACAGAAGAAGGCTGAACGCGGCGGGCTATTCCGGCGTTGACGACTGGACAAAGATAACCAAGATGAGCGATTTGAAGCGCGGCGACCTTATATTCTTCTATGACAACAACTTTACCAAAATAGGCCACGTTGGCATAGTTTTGAACAGCAGTGAAATGATAGACGCTTCCAACAACCGCGGCAAGGTCGTCCGCCGCGATTATACCGAAAGCTACTGGAGAAAGCATTTCTATTGCGGAAGGAGGCCGTGGTAAATGGGCAGGCTGGTGATAAAAAGGCTGAAGGCCATTGTAAGCTGCGACGCGAACGATACCGTTTACGAAAACGCTGACATGCTGATAGAGGATAACAAAATAGCCTATATCGGCTACATAACCGACGGCATACGCCGCATGGGCGCATCCATGATAGACGGGCGCAACATGATATGCTACCCCGGGCTTATAAACACGCACCATCATTTTTATCAGTATTTTTCGCGCAACCTGCCGCAGGTGCAGAACATGGAGCTGTTCGATTGGCTAAAGACCCTTTATGAAATTTGGAAGGGCATAGACCGCGAGATAGTATATTGCTCCAGCGCGCTTGCCATGACGGAGCTTATGAAATGGGGCTGCACAACGGCCTTTGACCACCACTATGTTTTCCCCAAAGCCGCAGGCCATCTTTTGATAGACGAACAGTTCCGCGCGGCGGACGCGCTTGGCATGCGCTTTGCCGCAAGCCGCGGCAGCATGGATCTTTCCAAAAAAGACGGCGGGCTGCCGCCGGACAGCGTTGTGCAGACCATTGACGAAATACTTGAGGACAGCCGCCGCCTTGCCGCGGAGTATCACGACGCTTCCTTCGGCTCCATGCGCACGCTTGCGCTTGCGCCGTGCTCGCCCTTTTCCGTAAGCAGCGAGCTGATGAAGCAGAGCGCGCTGCTTGCGCGGGAGCTGGGGCTTAGGCTGCATACGCACCTGGCGGAAACAAAGGACGAGGAAAACTATACCCTTGCGCATTTCGGCATGAAGCCGTATGACTATATTGAATCGCTCGGCTGGACGGGGAGCGACGTTTGGTATGCCCACGGCATACATTTTACGGACGATGAGCTTATACGCATAGCCAAAAGCGGCAGCGGCGTTGCGCATTGCCCAATATCCAATATGAAGCTTGCAAGCGGCGTTGCCAAGGTGCCGCGGATGCTTGAACTGGGCATACCTGTAGGCCTTGCCGTGGACGGCAGCGCCAGCAACGACGGATCTAACCTTCTTGAGGAGCTGCGCGTGGGCTATCTTCTGCACCGGCTGACAAGCGCGGAAAAAGCGCCGAGCGGATACGACATGCTGAAAATGGCGACCGTGGGCGGGGCAAAGCTGCTGGGCCGCGGCGACATAGGCCATATAGCGCCCGGCATGGCGGCGGATATGTTCCTTGTGGATACGCGGCGGGCGGAGCTTGTGGGCGCGGCGCTTGACCCAAAGAACATGCTTGCAACCGTTGGGCTTAAAGCGCCGGTTGACTACGCAATAATAAACGGCCGCGTAACGATAGCGCACCGCCGCGTGATAACGCAGGACGAAGCAAGCCTTGCCCGCCGCGGCAGGGAAGCCGTTGCAAGGTATTTGGGATAAAGCATATCGTCTTGACTCATGCCGATTTTGGCGGTAATATATGCCCTGAAATCGGCTTTTTGCTTTTTATGAAGGGGCTTTATATATGAACTATTATCTTTTGACGGACGTTGCCGCGCGCATAGGCTATGAGCTTGCGCTCAGCGGCGCGGAAACATTCCGCATTGAGGAAACCATGCGCCGCATAATAGGCGCATACGGCATAGAATGCCAGGCGTATGCCATACCCAGCAGCGTTATGGTAAGCCTTGAGGCGGACAACGGCAAGCCGCTTATGATAATGAAGCGCGTGGGATTCCACGGCAACGACCTTGAATCGGTTGAAAAGCTGAATGCGCTCGCCCGCCGCATCTGCGCCCAAACGCCGGACCCCGCAGTTGCGCAGCAATGGCTGAGCGAAACGCTGCGCCTGCGCCGCCGCTATTCAACATTTATATTCTATTTGGGCCATTTCCTCGTGGCGGCGGGCTTCTGCCCCGTTTTCGGCGGCACGTTGAAGGACAGCCTGTTTTCTGGACTTCTGGGGCTTATAGCGGGCTTTGTGACGCGGCTTATGAACAAATGGGAAACCAACCCGTTTTTCAGCACCATTGCCGCAGCGTTCCTGCTTGCCGTGCCGGCATATGCCGCGGCGGGGCTTGGCGCGGTGGACTACGTTCACGCGGTAATAATAGGCGCGCTTATGATACTGGTGCCCGGGCTTCTTATAACCAATTCCATGCGCGATATAATATACGGCGACACAAACTCCGGCATAATCCGCATTGTGCAGGTACTGCTCTGCGCGCTTGGCATTGCGCTCGGCACGGCCGCGGCATGGCACCTGACCGAAGGGATATACGGCGTAACGGCCAGCGCAGGCTCGGCGCAGTACCCCGCATGGGCGCAGGCAATAATGACAGCCGTGGCATGCATGGGCTTTGTTATTCTTTTCAACGTGCATGACTGGGGCAGCATGCTCTGCGTTATAGGCGGGGTGATAACATGGATGAGCTATCTGCTTTTTGCCAAGCTTGGCCTTGACCTTTACGAAATGAACTTCTTCGCCGCGGTGATAGCCGCTGTGTATTCCGAAGGCATGGCGCGGCAGCGCAGGTATCCGGCAATATCGTATCTGGTCATATCAAACGTGCCGCTCATGCCCGGCGCGGGCATATATTACACGATGAGCCTCGGCCTTGAAGGGAACATGCTCTCTGCCCTTCAAAAGGGCCTTGAAACCGCGGGCATCGCCGGCTGCATAGCCGTGGCAATACTGCTCGTCTCCACCCTGTTCCGCCTTGGGACACGGTTGGCGGGGAGAAAGTAAAGCTCCCCTACCTGCAGCAAAACCTCATATACATGCACACCATCTGCGCTGCGAGCGCGCCGAGGCACAGGCGGCCTGACCCGCCGGAGCAGTTGTATACCCGCCCGCTGCCGTAGCCGCCGAAAGGCGCATAGTACGCGCCGCCCGTCTGCATACGTTCGAGCAGTTCGGCGTACTGCGGATTGTTCGGCTCCAGCCGCGCGGCGGTGCGCGCATGCTCAAGCGCGGCGGCGGTGTTGCCGAGTCCGGAATTGGCAAGGGCACTGTAATAATACCATTTTGCGCCGCGATCGGTTATGCTGCTGAGCACGTTCAGCGCCTCGTGATAGCGGCCGAAGGCAATGTAATTGTATGCTGCCTGAAGCTTGGGGTCGCCTGCTGCGCCGTCGCTGCCATAACCGCCGTAATTGCGGCCGAAGGGGTCATAGCCCGCGTATCCGCCGGAGGAATACCCGCCGTAGCCCTGATTCGCGCCGGAGGCGGTTTTGTTCATTATCTGGTCATACGCGGCGTTTATCTCCTTCATGCGCTGCTCGGCCACCTTGTCTCCCGGGTTTGCATCGGGATGATATTTTTTGGCAAGCCTTCGGTATGCCGCCTTCACCTCGTCGTCGGTGGCGGTGGTGGGTACGCCTAATACTTTGTATGGGTCTGTCATTTGCGGCGTTCCTTTCCCGCACGGGTCTGCGTTTTCAAATTATACCGCGTCCATATGCCGCCGTAGAGTATGTTCCGCATAAGGTCCATGTCCTTTTGCAGCGGCAGCTTTTCAAATTCGTCCGTGCAGCGCACCATAAGCGCGTTCAGCAGCGCGCCCGTATCCGCATCGAACGATTCCGTCTGCACAAGCGGATTATACCGGCCGCGCTTTTTATCCGCCGCCGCATCCTCCCATGCGTCCATAATATATATGAACCGGCCAAGGCTTTCGCCGAAGCTTCTAAGCCTTGTGCCGAATTCTCCCTTATCGAATATTTCCCCCAGCAGCGCGCCGAAGCAGCCGGACGCCGCGTCCGTGTCCTCGCCCGGGCGGTTGCGCTGCTCTATGGCATAAAGCTCGTTCAACCTTGCCTCTATTATATCCGCCTTGTCTGGATACTTTTCGCAAACGGCCGCGTACGGCTTTTCAAGCATGCCCTTGAGCAGGCGTGCCTTCGCGCTGCGATCGTCGTTAATGTCGTCTATCGCCTTTTGATACGCAAGCATTATCGTCATGTCCGCAGCGTAGGCCGTGTTTTCGCTTGCATGGCAAAGCCGCGGCTTCATTGGGTGCACCATGCACCGCAGTTCTTTTTCCTCTATCTCGGGCTCGTATGCCGAATCCAGCATTATGCACAGGAACGCCATATCGAAGCTCAAAAGCAGCCTGCCTGCGGCAAACCGCTCGCTCAGGCTGTGGCAAACGCCGCAGTATGCCGCGCGGTAGCGCGCCGCGTCCTTATCCGAAAGCCTGTCCGCATCGGCCATAACGTAGCCGAACATCAGCTTTTTCTAACGAAGGTCTCGCGGCACTTGGGGCAGGTTATGCGTATGGTGCCCTTGCCCTTGGGCGTGCGCACCACCTGGCCGCATTTGGGGCATTTGAAAAAGCGGTGGGTCTTGCATTGCTTTATACGCGATATTTTGCGGCGGAAAAAGCCCGTCACGCGGTTTTTCAAATTGAGATACTTAACGTTTTCCTGATACCGCTTGGACGTGTTTTTGGAAAACATGCGCCACAGCACAATGCCCATCAGCACCAGCGCCGCCACCCATGTTATATAGTGGGCCGCAGTAAGCCTGAAAAAGCCCAGTATTGTGGATATTACAATAAGCGCCAGCGCGGCGAAATTGAGGAAGCGGGAAAGCTGATCCGCGCCGTATCTTCCCGCCATAAACCGCATAAACCGTTCCTTCATCGTTCACAAAAGACCTTTCGTAGGGCAATTATATACTATTGCCATCATGCGGTTCTTAGCATACCACATTTACGCGCAAAAAAAAGCCCTATAGAAGGGCTAATGTGTGACAACAATTCAAATTTTGAGATAAGGTGAAAATTTTGCGCACTCCCTCAGTCAAACCTTCGGTTTGTCAGATCCCCGGCCGGGGAGCCTTTTGGTTTACCGCAAACCAAAAGCTGTCCCCGCAAGCGGGGAAAGTGGCATGGCGAAGCCATGACGAAAGGGGAACGGCTCGGAACAGCCAAGCTATTTTTCTATTCCCCCTCAGTCGGCTTGCGCCGACAGCTCCCCCGCAAGCGGTGGCGCCTTTTGGGAGTTACCCCCTTCTCCCCCAAATCCTTGGGCTGAACATGAGTATGAGCGGGAATATCTCCAGCCGGCCGAAGAGCATATCGAGCGACAGCACCAGCTTGCTTGCGTCGGAAAAGGCGCTGAAGTTGCCGCTGGGGCCGACCATGGAAAGGCCAGGGCCGACGTTGCCTATGCAGGTCAAAACGCCGGTTACGGTAGTTGTAAAGTCAAAATCATCAAGCGACACAAGCAGCATGGACGCCGCGCATATCGCCACGAATGCGGCAACGTAGCCGTATGTGCCGCGCATTACGGATGCATCTATGCGCTTGCCGTCCATGCATATGGTCACTACGCGGCGCGGCTTCACCGCGCGCATCACCTCCGCCTTTAAGCCCTTGAACAGCATAACGATGCGCGCCACCTTTATGCCGCCCGCCGTTGAGCCCGCGCTTGCGCCCGATATCAAAAGGGCCATGAGTATCATGCGGGAAAACTCCGGCCACTTGTCAAAATCGGCAGTGGCAAAGCCGGTGGTGGAAATTATGCTTGAAACCTGGAAAAAGCTTTGGTGCAGGGCTTGGGCAAAGCTGTTGCCGTAAAGCGGCAGTATGTTGAGCGCTATCATAAGCGTGCCCGCTATGACCATGCCTATATATGCGCGGAACTCCTCGCCCTTGAGCGCCTGCGCGCCCTTGCCTATCAATATGAAATAATATACGTTGAAGTTGACGCCGAAAAGCATCATGAACACCGCTATCACCGTTTGCAGATAGTGGCTTTGATACGCGGCAATGCTTGCGTTCTTTATGCCGAAGCCGCCCGTGCCCGCGGTGGCAAATGCGTTTACAACGCTGTCAAAAAGCGGCATTCCGCCCGCAAGCAGCAGCACGAACAGCAGCACAGTCATGGCGATATATATAAGATACAGCACCCTTGTGGTGTCCTTCATTTTGGCCGTGAGCTTGCCAACAACGGGCCCCGGGCTTTCCGCGCGCAGAAGATGCATGCTTTCCCCGTTACCCTTTGCAAGCGGCACGACCGCCATCATGAATACCAGCACGCCCATGCCGCCTATCCAGTGCGTGAAGGAGCGCCAGTAAAGCAGGCTGTTGGGCAGCAGCTCAACATCGGTAAGTATGGTTGCGCCGGTGGTGGTGAAGCCGGACACGGTTTCAAAAACGCAGTCCACAAAGCGCGGTATATACCGGCTGAAATAAAACGGAAGGCAGCCGAAGAGCGAGATGAGTATCCAGCTCAGCGATACGGTTATGAAGCCCTCCGCCGGCCTTACCCCGCCCGAGCCCGGGCGCTTGAGAAGGAGCAGTATGCATCCCGCGGCCATGGTTATGCCCATGCTCAGCGCAAACGCCGCAACCGTGCCCTCCTCATGGGCAAAAAAGGCAATCAGCAGCGGCGGCAGCATCATTGCCGCAAGCAGCCGCAGCACATGCCCAATATAGAATCCAACAGCCTTTATGTTCATACTTCGCCTTCAAAAATGTCCTTCAGATCGCGTATCGCGCGGTCCGCCTCCGTGACCACAATCACGGTATCACCCTTTTGCATAACGTCCGCGCCGGAGGGGATTATAACCCTCCTCGCCCTTATTATGGCGGCTATCAGCACGTTCTTTTTTAGCTTCAGCCTGTACAGCGGCAGATTGAGGAACTTCGCCTCCCCCTTAACGGAAAACTCCAGCGCCTCCGCCTTGCCGTCAACTATTTTATAAAGCGTCAGCACGCTGCCGCCGGTTGTGTCCTCCATCGCGCGGACATAGCGCACAATTTCGTTCGCGGTCAAAAGCTTGGGGCTTACAATGCTGTCCATGCCCATGCTTTCGAATATGGGGTTATATTCGTTGCGGCTTATTTTGGTTATGCTCTTGGGCACGCCGACGTAGCTTGCGAACATGGATACGAGCAGGTTTTCTTCATCTATGCCCATCAGCGACACAACCGCGTCCGCGGACGCTATTCCTTCGCTCAGCAGCAGCCTTTGATCCGTGCCGTTGCCGTTTATAACGGTTGCCTGCGGCAGCGCTTCGCTAAGATCCATGCAGCGCTTTTCGTCCTGCTCAACTATTGTCAGGTCTATCTTGTTGCGTATAAGCCGCTGCGCAAGGTATGCCGCCGTGCGGCTGCCGCCTATTATCATTACGCGCTGCGCCTTGGGCGAATATACCTTCAGGTTCTTTATAAGCTTTACCAAATCCGCCGCATCCGCCGCTATCGTTACCTTGTCCCCAAGATGCAGCGTAAAATCGCCCTTTGGAATGTGTATCTCGTTATCGCGCTCAACGGCGCACACAAGGGCGTTCACGTCCGCAACGGTCCTGAACTGCTGCAGCGGCTTGCCTATGAGCGGGTTGCCGTCCTTCAGCTTCAGCTCAACAAGCTCCGCATTGCCGCGGGCGAAGGAATCGCGCTTGAGGAAGGAGGGGAATTGCAGCAGGCGGAATATTTCAAGCGCGGCGGCCTTTTCCGGATTTATTACCATGGAAAGGCCCAGTTCGTCGCGCATGAAGCGTATCTGCTGATCGTATTCCGGGTTCCTCACGCGGGCTATGGTGTGCTTGCAGCCAAGCTTCTTCGCCACCATGCAGCATAAAAGGTTCGTTTCGTCCCCGTTGGTCGCGGCGATGAGCAGATCCGCCGTGTCCACGCCCGCCTCGCGCTGCACCTCAACGCTGGCGCCGTTGCCGTCCACCACCGCCACGTCAAGCGATTCCTGACTGGCAAGCAGAATGCGCTTGTTATTATCTATGACCACAAGGTCGTGGCCCTCTTCGGAAAGCGATTTGGTGAGCGTATAGCCCACTTTTCCATCGCCCACAATAACTACCTTCATATTATAATCAACAGTCTCCCGCAACAAATTTTACCGTATTATACACCGCTTTTTCCGCGTTGTCCACTTTGTTAAGCGGGCGCTAAAATTACGGCGTATATGCCGCGTCGTGAAAAACCGTATTTCTAAACCAAAAGTTTATGAATACTATATTGACAAGATTCGTCAAACATGCTTTAATAACATGCGGCGGTTTAGAGATTCTAAACTTTCGGTTTACAATGTCTGTTTCGCAAATACGGGAGGCGATAATATGCTGGAAATAGGCGAAAAGATAAAGCGCAGGCGTGTGAGCCTCGGCCTTACGCAGGAGGAGCTTGCCGCGCGGGTGGAGCTTTCCAAGGGCTTTATCTCCCAGGTGGAGCGGGACCTGACCTCCCCTTCCATCGCCACGCTTACGGATATATTGGAAGCGCTGGGCATGAGCCTGGCGGATTTCTTCAGCCAGGAGGACACAAACGAAAAGGTCGTGTTCGGGGCAGACGATGTGTTCGTTAAGGAGGATGAGGACGCGGGCCATTCAATACATTGGCTTATACCAAACGCTCAGAAGAACTCTCTTGAGCCCATACTTGTAACGCTGCAAAGCGGGGGCAAAACATGGGAGCAGGACCCGCACGAGGGCGAGGAGTTCGGCTATGTTCTGCTTGGCGGCATAACGCTGCACATAGGCGGGGAAACGTTCAAGGTAAGGAAGGGGTCAAGCTTTTGCTTCAAGCCCACCGCCGTACACTATATTTCAAACGATACCAAGCGCGAGGCTAAGGTGCTGTGGGTTTCCACGCCGCCCAGCTTTTAATATTAAATCAGGAAGGTAACAGGAAATGTCAAAGCATCTTATAGATCTTGTGGATATACGCAAAACCTACGGCGAGGATGACGCGCTCAAGAACATCAACCTTTATATAAGGGACGGCGAATTCCTTACGCTGCTTGGCCCTTCCGGCTGCGGAAAGACCACTATGCTGCGCCTTATAGCGGGCTTCACCATGCCCACGGAGGGCAAAATACTGATAGACGGCAAAGATGTTTCCGCCGTGCCGCCGTTTAAGCGCCGCGTAAACACCGTTTTTCAGAAATACGCGCTGTTTCCGCACCTTAACGTATATGATAACGTTGCGTTCGGCCTGAAGATACAAAAGCTGAGTGCGCAGGAAATAGACACCCGCGTGAACGAAATGCTGGAGCTTGTTAACCTGAAGGGCTACGGCAAGCGCTGGATAGATCAGCTTTCGGGCGGGCAGCAGCAGCGTGTTGCCATAGCGAGGGCGCTCGTGAACCGCCCGCAGGTGCTTCTGCTTGACGAGCCGCTCGGCGCGCTTGATTTGAAGCTGCGCAAGGGCATGCAGATAGAGCTTAAAAAAATGCAGCAGCGCCTTGGCATAACGTTCATTTTCGTTACGCACGATCAGGAGGAGGCGCTCACCATGAGCGATACAATCGTTGTAATGAACGAAGGCCAGATTCAGCAGATAGGCACGCCCACGGATATTTACAACGAACCCAAGAACGTGTTCGTTGCCAAGTTTATAGGCGAAAGCAATATTCTGCCCGGCATAATGAAAAAGGATCTGCTCGTTAACTTCATGGGCAGGGACTTTGAATGCGTGGACAGCGGCTTTATGAAAAACGAGCCTGTGGACGTTGTGGTGCGTCCTGAAGATATAGACATGGTGAGCGATGCGGATGAAAACGCGCACCTTCACGGCAAGGTAAAGAGCGTGTTGTTCATGGGCGTGCATTACGAATTCCTTGTTGAGTGCGGAAGCGTTACGCTGACGATACATTCAACCGACTATGTTGCCCCCGGCAGCGACGTTGGCATAATAATCCTGCCTGACGCTATCCACATAATGCACAAGAGCGTTAAGCCCGAGGAGCTTGATTTTACCACGGCGGACGAACTGCTGGAGGCGGAGATGGACGCGGAGCTGGAGGATAAGGACGAATGAAGCGCAAGGTGTTCGCCTATCCGTACATAGTATGGATGGCGCTGTTTATAGCGGTGCCCATGGTGTTCATATTCTATTATGCGTTCAATGTGGACGGCAGCTTCAGCTTTTCCAATGCCTGGGCAACGCTGAGCGACATTTCAAAATGGCGCGTATTATGGGTCAGCATAGAAATTGCCGCCGGAACAACCATATTCTGCCTGCTGCTGGGCTACCCCGTGGCATACATACTTTCCAATATGCGAAAGTCTGTCGCCGGGTTCATATCGGTGCTGTTCTTCGTGCCCATGTGGATGAACTTCGTGCTCAGAACATATGCATGGCAGGCCATATTGGAATACGCAATACCAAATATGCTCGGCTGGACGGATAAGACCCTTACCGGCAGCGTATGGGCGGTTATGATGGTGCTGGTATATAACTTTATACCCTTCATGGTAATGCCGCTTTATAATTCGCTTTCAAAGATAGACAGAAGCCTTATCGAAGCTTCGGGCGACCTTGGTGCGAACGGACGCATGACCTTCTTTAAGGTGGTTCTGCCGCTGAGCGTTCCGGGCATAGTTTCGGGCATAACAATGGTGTTTATCCCCGCCATAACGGCCTTCACCGTGCCCGCGCTTATAGGCAACGGCAACTATAATCTTTACGGCAACGAAATTGAGATGGCCTTCAAGCAGGCCGCGGGCAGCGCAGGCAGCGCGGATTATTCCGTGGGCAGCACGCTTGCGATAATTCTGCTGATATGCGTGTTCATAAGCACGGCCATTATGAACCGCTTCGATAAGGATCACGAGGAAGGGGGCAACCTGCTGTGAAAAAAGTAAAGCCGTTCAGGTATGTTTACCTTGCGCTGATGCTGCTGTTCCTCTATCTTCCGATAATTTACCTTATAGTGTTTTCGTTCAACGATTTTTCTACCGGCAGGCGCGTGTCTTACGCAAACCTTGGCCGCTGGAACGGATTCACGCTGGAGAATTATACCAACGTTTTTGCCGGAGAGGCCGGCAGCGCCCTGCTGCTCACGCTTGAGATTGCGCTTATAACAAGCGTTGTTGCAACGGTTATAGGCACCTTCGCCGCAATAGGCATAAACTCCATGAAAAAGCGGCCAAAGAGCATCATTTTGAATATATCTCAGCTGCCCATGGTCAATCCGGATCTGGTAACGGGCATAACGTTCATGATGCTTTTTGCCTTCGTAAACGGCGTGCTTGCCAACATGGGCGCGGATAGGCTGAGCGATATTGTAAAGCTGCTCATTGCGCACATATCCTTCAGCATACCGTATGTTATCTTTTCGGTAATGCCGCGGCTCAAGCAAAGCTCGTCCATGCTTTACGAAGCGGCGCTCGATCTTGGCTGCACGCCCATGCAGGCCATGTTCCGCGTGATAATTCCGGACATTATGCCCGGCATAACATCCGGCTTCATAATGGCGCTTACAATGTCGCTGGACGACTTTGTGGTTAGCTATTTTGTAAGCGATTTAAGGAGCACATTGTCCGTATATATGTATTCCGCCGCGCGCGGAGCAAAGGGCGTTAATCCCGCCCTTGCAACGATTATATTCATCCCCCTCGTAACGCTGCTGCTTATCGTTAACCTGAGGCGCATCAGCAAGGAGCGCGAGGATGAGATACAAAACAAAAAAGTGAAGATGAAAGGATAAGAAAAAAATGAAAAAATTCTTTTGCTTTGCGCTTGCCATCATGATGCTGTTCGCCTTTGCCGCGTGCAGCAACAGCAGCGACGGCCCTGCCGCTAACGGCGACAACGAGGTTTTTGCCGACGGCGATCAGTACGACGAAATAGGCGGAGAGCTGAACATACTCAACTGGGGCGAGTATATAGACCCCGAACTCATAACCCTGTTTGAAGAAGAAACGGGCGTTAAGGTGAACTACGTTGAAATGACCAGCAATGAGGAAATGCTGATAAAGCTTAAATCTTCCGATTGCGTATACGATATGTGCTTCCCCAGCGAATATATAATAGAACAGCTTATCGCAAGCGATTTGCTGCTGCCGCTGGATATGGACAAAATACCCAACGCCAAGAACATAATGCAGGATAAGCTTGAAATAACCAACTCCTTCGACCCCGGCAACAAGTATTCCCTGCCCTATATGTGGGGCACGGTGGGCATACTTTACAACACCACCATGGTTGAAGAGCCCGTAACAAGCTGGGGCATACTTTGGGACGAAAAGTACGCGGGCCAGATTTGGATGTATGACAGCGTGCGCGACTCCATAGGCATCACGCTCAAATACCTGGGCTACGACCTCAATACCCGCAGCGAGGCCGAAATCGCCGAAGCGCGCGACCTGCTCATTGCCCAGAAGCCGCTCAGGAAAGGCTTCGGCACGGATAACATGCGCGCCAGCATGATAAACGGCAAAGCCGCAATGGCCGTGATATACTCCGGCGATGCTTTCGTCTGCATGGATGAAAACGAGGATCTTGCCTACGCCGTGCCGGAAGAGGGCAGCAACGTTTGGTTCGATAACGTGGTAATTCCCAAGAGCGCGAAGAATATTGAAGCGGCGCATGCCTTCATCAATTTCTTAAACGATGGCGCAATCGCCGCGCGCAACACGGAATATATCTATTATTCCACGCCCAATCAGGCCGCCATGGACAGGCTGGACGAATACTTTACCGGCAGCGAAACATATAACCCGCCCAAAGAGGTGCTGGATCGCTGCACGGTGTTCCATGACCTTGGCGATTTTGTAAGCGTATATAACGAAGCCTGGAATGCCATAAAGATGAAATAAGCTTATGGCGGGCGTGATAGACAAATTATTTACACCGAAAAACATGGTAGCTCCCTCGCTTGTAAAGGGGGAGCTGCCTTCTGCTAAACAGGCATACGGCAAATGCCTTTCAATAGCATGGCCAAGCGCGATAGAAAGCGTGCTGGTGGCGCTGGTGTCAAGCGTGGATACCATGATGGTAAGCTCGCTCGGCCCCAAGGCCATATCCGCCGTGGGCGTAACGGGGCAGCCGCGTATGCTTATGATGACGGCTATATTGTCGCTCAATATAGGCGTTACGGCCGTTGTTGCAAGGCGGCGCGGCGAAGGGGACATGATAGGCGCATCCAAAACGCTAAAGCAGTCGCTTTGGATAAACCTTATGCTGGGCGCAATAATGGTCGCCATATCCTGCTTTTTGACGGAGCCTATAATGCGCCTTGCCGGTGCGCAGGCGGAATACATTGCCGATTCCGTGGCGTATTTCCGGATAATTATGAGCGGGCAGTTCTTCGCCTGCATAGGCATGACCATAAACGCCGCGCAGCGCGGCTGCGGAAACACAAAGGTGAGCATGCGTTCAAACGTTACGGCGAACCTTGTGAACATAGTGTTCAATTATCTGCTTATTAACGGAAATTTCGGCTTCCCCAAGCTGGGCGTGGTCGGCGCGGCTATTGCAACAGCCATAGGCCACATGGTCGCCTTCCTTATGGCGCTGTACAGCGTTGTGCATCCGCATAAGGGCGAGCTTAACATTGTGGATGGCGGCAAGTGGGGTTTCGATAAAAAAACGCTTTCCAGCGTAACAAAGGTGGCCACCGGCGCGTTTACCGAACAGATAAGCTTGCGCGCGGGGCTTTTTGCGTTCTCCAGCATTATTGCCCGCCTTGGCACCATTCAGTTCGCCACGCACCAGATAAGCATGAGCCTTAGCCAGCTCATATTCTCCTTTGCCGATGGGCTGGGCGTTGCGTCAAGCAGCCTTGTGGGGCAGGGGCTTGGCATGAGGCGGCCCGATCTTTCCACCGTTTACGGCAAAATAGGCCAGCGCTGCTCCATGCTGATAGGCTTTACGCTTTCGCTTCTGCTCGTAATTTTCCGCAGGCCGCTTTACGGCCTTTTTACCGACGATGCGGAGGTAATAGCATTGGGCATGAGGCTTTGCTATTTCGTTGCGGCCGTTTGCATGATACAAACGTCGCAGGTGGTCATTTCCGGCTGCCTTCGCGGCGCAGGGGATTCGCGCTATGTTGCGGTAACCAGCCTTGTGAGCATAGGCACGTTCCGTGTGGGGCTGTCGTATCTTCTGTGCTACCCGCTCGGCATAGGCGTATACGGCGCATGGATAGGCTTTCTTGTAGACCAATGCACGCGGCTTGTGTTAAACTATACCCGGTTCCATCGCGGAGGGTGGACAAAAATAGAACTGTAAAGAGGACTGCATGAACAGGACCGTAAAAACAATGATCTACTGCGCGCTGTTCGCGGCGCTTACCGCCGTATGCTCGCAGTTAGCCATTCCCATTCAGCCCGTGCCCATCAACTTGGCGCTGCTCAGCGTATATATCGCGGGCGGCCTTCTTGGCGGCGGCATGGGCGCGGCAAGCCAAGCCGTGTTCCTTTTGATAGGGGCGGTTGGCGTGCCTGTGTTCGCGGGGTTCCGCGGCGGGGTGCAGGCGCTTGTCGGCCCCACTGGCGGCTACCTTATCGGTTACGTTGCGGCGGCGTTTGTTACGGGCGTGATTGTAAAGCGCCTGGGTGCAAAGCCGCTGAAAATCGCACTTGCGTGCGCGGTGGGCATGGCGGCATGCTATGCGCTGGGCACGGCGTGGTACTGCGTGCAGAGCGGCACGCCGGCATTGGCGGCGCTTAGCACGTGCGTATTTCCCTTCCTTCCGGGCGACGCGGTAAAAATAGCCGCCGCGGCGCTGCTTGTACCGAGGCTGAAAAGGGTAATAAAGCTATGATAGATAAACACGAAACCAACAAATACTTAAAGCGGCTGCATGCGCTGGGCTATACCCTTGCCCCGCTTGGCGTGGAGTTCAGAAAGGATAACAAGCCGTATTTCTGCACGCCCAAGTATTCAAACATAATAGGCTGGGCAGGAGTGGACGGAATACACTTCTGCTGCATATTCGGCTGTTCGGACGCGGTGTTTGCGGTAAGCCCCATGAATGCGCCGGGCGAATACATTCACATAGTTGCCGAAAGCATAGGGGATTTCATAAGCCTGCTGCTTGCAACGGGGGACAGCGCCGCGCTGGAGCAGGCGTGGCAATGGGACAGGGAGCAGTTTGAAGCATTCGTGCGGGAAAGCAAGGCCAACGCCCCGCACGAGGTTATAGACATGGTGGGGCTGAAGCTGAAGCTTAGGCCCATGCGCGACCCGTATGGCTATATACATAATCTTCAGCAGAATTTTGATTACAGCAAAATTGTGCCCCGCACCGATGATGCCGAGAAAAACGCATCCGCGGACGGCGGCAAACCGCCGAGAAAAAAGCGCACCCCGAAGCCGGCGCAGGGAAGCTCCGAGCCGCGAATGAAGGTATACTTTGAAAACAGGCGCAAGGGGCGCATAGGCCAGGAGATAAGGATAGAGCGCCGCTTTAATTGGGCAGAGCGAGAATGGTTCGTGCCCTGTATATACACTTTCCGCTACGGCATGGCGGTTGATTTGTGCATGAAGCTATGCGATGCGCACGGGCCTATGGACATTAGGCCGAGCATAGCCCTGAACGGCGATTTGATACGCTATTCCGTGGGCAGCAGCACATGCTATTATGCGGAAAATGAATACAACGAGGATGAAGCGGTCGCCTTTGTCAGCAGCTATGGGCTTGACCCTAAGGCCGACTATATGTTCAGCCGCTGGTTCTTCCCGTGGGTAACCACGCTAAAGCCCATAATAACGGAGCTGCGGATCCAGATGATAGCCGAGCCGCGCCCGATATCGGCAGGCAATTTCATGATACATCAGGGCGAAAGCGCAAAGCTTACGCATCCCGTAACGCACGATGTATATACCCTTACCGCGCTGAGCATAGAGCAAAAGACAATGGGCAAAAGGGCATTCGGCGTGAGCGATTATGAAATGCCCCAAAACATGACCGTAATGAAATACACCGTTTCTCCCGATGCCGGCAGCTCCATTATAGTAACCGATGCCGAGCCGGGAGACAACCCGCGCCCCCGCAGCGCAGACTTTGGCATGGGCAGCATGGCTGCGGCGATAGGCGTGATAGGCGGCGCGGACGGCCCCACCACGCTTTATATGAACAACGATAAAAATGCCCGCGTGGCATGCTCTGCGCTGCGCTTTGAAAAAAGCTCCCGTCCCGTAAAATGGCACGCAGAGTTCCTGCATAAAGAATATGGGGATGCGGAAGAAAGGCTGATGTAGCGGGCTTCCGCCCGCGGTGAAATCCGTTCTTGCGAACGGGTGAAATTGCGCTGACGCGCAGTGAAATATTGCTTGCGCAATGTGAAATCCGCCTTACGGCGGGTTAGCGTAAGAGATTGTGAAGATATGGTGGACGCTGTGCGTCCCCTTGTTTTTGCCAAAGGTTTATAAGATGTGGAGTAGGGGCCGTCATTGGCGGCCCGCCGAGATTGTACAAGAGTTTGTGTATACCGCCCAAAGACTCCCCGGCCGGGGAGCCTTTTGGGTGCGATACTATATGCCAAGATATACGAGTTAACGCCCAGGTTGGAACAAGGTCGCCTTACTCACTGCCGTTCGTAATTCTCCCTGTTCCTGCCCGTTCTCCGTTTCGCTTCATCCGCCACTGGCGGCGCTCAACTCCGAACCCCGGCCGGGGAGCCTTTTGGCTCTATTTAGGCTTCACTCCACAACCCCAAACCCATTGAAATACAAGGAAAACCGGTA
>ENA-UOOC01000406-UOOC01000406.1-human-gut-metagenome-genome-assembly--contig:-C48old-NODE-406-length-44105-cov-6.421453_pt1 | contig 44105 bp, 38 predicted proteins | sample MGYA00242469_ERZ724016 | MGnify/ENA metagenome assembly ERZ724016 | reverse complement strand
TTTAATATTTATTTATATTTATACATATGATATTTTGGTGATGTTGATGAAAAAAAGACATAATTCAGATAGTTTTTTCCTAAGTACGTTAATTATAATAGTATCAGGATTTGTAATAAAACTGTTGGGTTTAATCAATAAAATAACAATGACTAGAATGCTTGGAACTAGCGGAATGCGACTTTACATTCTATCTTTTCCAACAATTATGTTGTTTGTTAGTATTTCAGGATTTAGTCTATATATAACTATTAGTAAACTTGTCGCAGAAAGTGTAATAACTAAACGTTATTCTCAAAAAAAGATATTATCCGAATCATTTAAATTATCGTTTTTGATTTCTTTAATTGTTGATATAATATATTTTTCAATGTTAAAGCCTTTAGTTATTTATTTTTTAAAAGATGAAGATTTATATTTTCCCTTATTAACTGCTCTTCTACTTATTCCTTTAGTAGGAATTAGTGATGGTTTAAAAGGTTATTTCAATGGTTTAAAAAATACAATGACCGTCGCAATGGGTAATTTGTCTGAACAGGTGGCAAGAATTTTTTTTAGTATTGCCCTACTTTTTATTACCCTACCATACGGAAATGTAGTTGCAACTACGTCAACACTACTTGCATTAAGTTTAGGAGAACTTGTGGCAATAATTTATTGCCTAATAAAACTCAAAAAAAATCCACCAATTGACTTTCCCAATACATCTGGTGAATTAAAAGCTATTTTAAATATATCAATTCCCAATACCTTATCAAGAATATTAGGGAATTTTACCTACTTTTTAGAACCAATCATCTATACGTGTATTCTTTCTTATTTAGGCTATGATGTATTAACTATTCATACCGAATATACAATTATTGATGCCTATTCTATTCCTTTACTTACCTTTATCTCGTTCTTACCCGTTGCAATTGCAAGTTCAATTGTTCCTGGTCTTACCCAAGCGGTGGTAAAAAAGCAAAGTAAAGCTATTAATTATTATATAAAAAAAGTCATTTTATTTTCAATCGTACCTAGCATATTATTAGCGTGCAATTTATTTTTCTATGCAAAAGATTATATGAACTTTATTTATAAAACCACTCAAGGTACTAAATGGGTAAAATACTTCACTTTTGTCTTTATTTGTTACTATACCCATATTCCTATTATATCAATTCTTCAAACCATTGGAAAACAGACTTATGTTTTTTGGACATCAACAATTATTAATTTTTCAAGATTATTACTAATTGTGATATTAGCATTTACTAGTGATAACCCTCTAGATTCTGTCATAATCGCAACGGTAATTGCCATGGTACTAGGGTTCATTATTCACATCATCCATTTATTTAAAATAACAAAGTATCGTACCTCAGTTACTAACATCATTAATCTTGGGTGTATATCAGTATTAACTTTTGGTATTTGCTTTATTTTAAATCATTTTAATGTTAATTTTTTAATTGTATTATGCATTTCATCAGTTGTTTATTTTACCCTATGTATATTATTTAAATTAATTTGGATTGAAAGTTTATTTGCATTTGTTAAAAAACATCTAAAATTAGCAAATAAGTAAAAAGCAGGCTTAACCTGCTTTCTTTTTATAATTTTTTAGCAATAAACTTTTCAACTACTTTAGCTATACTATAAAAGCCGTAATCATTAGGATGAACTCCATCAACAGTTTTTTCTTCGAAATCACTTCCTAATAATTTACTACCGTCATAGTAATAAATGTTATTATCCGTTTGGCTTAATTTTTTAACTACATTTCTTTGATATGTTCTTATCATATGTTCAGTTTTTTTAACACTTGCAAAATGATTCTCATCAAAAAAGCGTATCTTGCTCATTAATATAATAGGAACTGTAGGATAAGTTTCTCTTAATTTGGCAATAAAATTCCAAACAGTTTGTTTTAATTGATCAAAATAAACATTAGCCTCGTAGTTTAGAACAAACATTTTAACATTTTCAATTTTAGAAAGTATTTCCGCAACTTCTATTTGCCCTTTACCATTACCTGAGAAGCCAAAGTTTAAACATTCATATCCTAAATGTCTAGCTACTACTTGAGTATAGCTTGAACCAGGTCGACTTGCACATCCTCCTTGCGTTATTGAAGTACCATAAAATACAATTTTTCCACTATTAGGGAATAAATTCTCTTCTGAATAAATTGTGGCATCTTCATCTATTCCAATTAATACTTCATCAACACTTGCATATAGAGGAAAATTTAACATATGTAAATTAATGTCATTTATTTCTGCATTTTCAAAAAATGTAAACTCATATTCATAGTTATTAAAGTCAAAATTTGAACTGCGATAAAATTTCAATTCGTTAAACGATTTGCCTAAATATAAATCAAAACCTGCTTGACCAGTGTAGGGCATATGTCCCATATGAAACATGTAAAATAATTTTACTTTGATTTTCAAAGTTTTAGTATTAGAATAAAAGGCTATTGAACCACCCGATGTATTAGCTGTTAAAACATCCAGGCTACCACTTAAATTCTTAATAGTTTCATCAGTTTCTTTTGGGAAGCGATGATATCTAAAATCTTTATAAAACCAGTTTAACCCATAAACTTTCACTAAGTTACTATTTTTAGGGTTAATCCATTTTAAGTTTTTATTATCTTGATTATTTATTTTAAAATTTTCATCTACTTTTGATATTTCTACTTTCTTTTGCATATAATTACCTCAGGTAAATTATACATTATTTTACTTCTTTTTTATCAGATAAAACAACTTTTATTTTACCATCTTGGTAAGATGCCCCATAAATGTTTTCAAAATTGTCAATATTTTGTTTTTTCAACATTTCTAAAAGCCAATCTTCTGATTTTTCAATCAATTTTAAGTTATCTTTTTCAATCTTTCCACTAATTATTAATGGTAAAGGAAAAGTTTCATTGTCTTTATCTTTGTAAGTAAAAACACTAAGTCTACCATTATTTTCTAATATGGCGTATTCTACTTCATCAATGCTTTTAACATCTTTTTCTCTTAATTGAGTATACAAATCATTCATGTTGTATTTTTCTTTTTTCATCGCATCAATTTGAATTTTTCCCTTTTTAATGATTAAACTTTCTTTACCATCCATTTTATCTCTAACCCATGGTGATTTCAACCCAATGAGAGCAATAATTTTTTGTAAAACAACAATGATTACCATAGGTATGATAAATAACAACATACTTTCATCAAAATTTTCAATACCTATTATCATAATATCAGCAACTGATAATACAATCAAAAAGTCAAAAACACTTAATTGTCCAATCTCACGTTTACCCATTAGTTTAGTAGCAATCAATAATAAAGTAAAGCCAATAATTGTTCTTACAATAAGAATCAACCAATTTTCCATTTTCCCTTCTTTTCTAAGCTTTTGTTGCATATAGTGTAGTGGTGATATATTATGAAACTATTGAAATCAAAAGCTATTTCTATATTAATTTCATTATTTATTTTTGCCATTTTTACTTTTATTTATACTATATTAGTTTATAATGGCAAAATTGAAGCAAAAGCAAATGATATTTATCGTTTTAGCATCATTATTGGCGCAATATCTTTTTTCCTTATTGGTTTAATTAGTGGTATAGTTGAGAAAAAATATGGCATAATATCAAATTTTATTACAGGGTTAATTTTATTAATTATTATCATTGTAATTAAATTATTATCAAAAAGTACTTTAGAAGGTACCGATTGGTTAAAATATGGTATTTATTTAATAACTATTTCACTTGGTGGAATGATTGGAGTACAACTTGACACGAGAAAAAAGACCTCTAATAAACATAAATAGAGGTTTTTTATTTTTTAGTAAGGTCAATATTATTTTCATTATGTACTATTAATGAATTATTTGAAACACTACTTGTTAGAAAAACATTTGCGCCAATGGTTGAATTATCGCCAATAATGGTGTCTCCTCCTAAAATAGTTGCATTTGCATAAATGGTGACATTATTACCTATCGTTGGATGTCTTTTAACCCCTTTCAAAAGATTCCCTCTACTTAAAGATTTTGCGCCTAAAGTAACCCCTTGATAGATTTTTACATTATTACCAATGATTGCGGTCTCACCAATGACAATTCCTGTACCATGATCAATAAAACATGGGCATCCGATTATTGCATTAGGATTAATATCAATACCGGTTTTTGAATGAGCATATTCACTTAAATATCTAGGTATTATTTTAATTTTTTGATTTGCAAGTTCATGACTAATTCGGTATATAAGTAATGCAAAAAAACCTGGATATGACCAATATATTTCTTCTATTGATGAAGCGGCTGGATCAGATTCATAGAAAAAGTTTAAATCTTTTTTTATATCTTCTACTGTTTTTTTAATAATATTGGTAATTTTTTAAACTAGATTGTCGTTAAAATCTATATTATAAGTTGTTTTTAACTCATCAATTATTTTTTTATTATTAGATATTTCATCAAGTAGTAATACTTGTAATTTTTTTAGTATACTATCTAGTTCACTAAACGATATTTTCCATTTTGAATTAGTCATTTTTTCACCCTTTTTGTTCTTTACTTTATTATATGAATAGTAATCTTTTTTGTTAATAAAAAACTACTGACACAATCAGTAGTTATTTGCTTAATAGATTATCTTCCATCATTTTATAAATAATGTCACCTATTTCATGAGTATTAAGATCTTTATATTGTTCGTAGGTTATAACACCTAATACATCAAAATCAACTTTATGGATCTTAGTTAACAAATGATTTTTAATGTTTTCAGTACCTTTAATAGTAGTTACAACTATTGGTCTTTTTGATTTTATGGCAAGATGAAAGCAACCATATTTAAATGGTAATAGCGTTTCATTGGTAAAATTTCTTGTTCCTTCCGGGTATACCGCAACCGAACATTCATTATCTTCTAACATTTTAGTGACTTTCATAATAGTTTTTGCTTCGCTTCTTAGATTACTACGATCTAGGCAAAGATAACCAATTTTATAAATGAACTTACCAAAGCAAGGAATTTTAAATAAACTTTTTTTAGCAACAAATGTTAAATTATACTTATACAAACATTGATCCATAATCATTGGGTCAAAATTTGACAAGTGGTTAGAAACAATTACAAAGTTTGTATCATTAGGAATTTTTTCTAAACCAGTCTTTTTTACTTTTACGCCAAATAATGATAAAGTGTACTTAACATATAAATAATAACATAAGTGATAAAACTTATTATAATGTATTGTGTCCTTCTTCTTATTAATAAATAATCCTAATAAGAAAGCAAGTAAGAAATATATTAGTCCTTGAGCAATTATGTAGGCAACAAAAAAGCCAATATAAACTAAAATTGATAGCCAAACCACATTAATTGTTAATGAGAGAGTGGTTAATAGGCTTAATATTGCGGCAACTAAAATTACAAATATTCTTACCATATTATGCTTTTACACGGTATGATTCAACGCCAAGTACGGTTTCGCCATCAATTTGTAAAGCTGTTGGTTGGTTGAATTGAACTTCAATTTCTTTACCAGTATAAATCTTGACCATTTTTTCTTTCTTTATATGTTGACCAGTTGGTACATATCTAAATGTCATTAATGAGCTAATACGAGATTTAGATTGATAAACAACGACAGAAACTTCATCAGATAAGCGATCTTGATTTGGAGCAATCATCAAACCACCGCCATAGAATCTACCTTTCATAGTAGGTACTAACCATACATTGTGATGTTCGTATTTTTTACCATCAACAATTACTGTTGCATTTCTTTGTTTAAAATTAAATAATAATCCTTTTATTGCGATAGATGTATAGTTTATTGGTTTATCAGATTGAAGTTTAAGTTTATCTCCAACTTCACAACAATAGCCATCTAATCCATAACCAATACCATTAATAAACTTACTTACAACATCTTTTACATAAACAGTTGGTAAGTTCTTTAAATACGGATTTAAAAGTACTTCTTCACCAACTTTACCATCGATATCTCTTAAAAAGTCGTTACCACTACCTACCGCATAATAATAAACATTATTTTTTAGGTTTTCATAAGGTACTTGATTGATGAAATAATTAATAGTACCATCACCACCAATTAATACTACTTCATCTTCTGCATTTAAATTGCCAAAGAATTCAGGATAATTAACTAATCCTGCATCAATTAATTTTTGGTTTTCATTCTCTTTAAAATTTTCAACGATTTCTGGTTTAATTTTATTATTAGATAAACCGTTGTACAAATAATACTTCATATTAAACTCCTTTTCTTGTATTAATTATATTTATTTCATTTTGCATCTTTTCTTTAATGATATCTGCTAATTCTTTACGATTTATTTCCGCAAATTCTTCATATTCAATTGGTTTTAAAAAGTGAATTTCTGGACTGATTTTTTTAATAGATGATTTACCATAAACAAGATAAGTATCATATAATACGACAGGGGTAATTTTTACCTTTGCACGATATGCGGTTTTTAATACACCTGTTTTAAATTCTTGCAAATTATTACCATTATCTTCATACTTACCTTCAATGAAGGCTAAATAACTTCTACCATTAATCAAGCCTTCGCTCATTTCTTGTAGAGCTTTTATTTCTGAACGCGGATTATCAAGTTCTAATCCTATTGCTTCTAGTAGTGTACTAAGTTCACGGTAAAATGGCCAACATATTCTCTTTTTGTCCGCAATAAATGAACAAGGAAAATCTTTTAAGGCTGATAAGGCACCAATACCATCATATCGACCTTGATGGTTAACGATATATAGAGTTGCATTTTTATCCACATTTTCTAATCCTACAACAACAGGATAAACATTGCCTAATTTATTTACCTTAGCTAGAATTTTCTGACAAAACGCATATTTTTCTTCAAAAGTTAATTCTTGTTTCTTAGTCATCTTCTTCATTTTAATAAGATAATAAAAAGTAACAGGAAGTTCTCTTATTAGCGTAAAGTAGAATCTTAACATATTACGCTTTTTCATCGCATTAACACGTTTATCATCTTTATTAGTTAAGCGATACATTAACATCACACTTAATAAAGCAATAATACCGATGATTATTCCTACAATTAATTGACCATTTGAATAATAAAAGCCGTCATTATCAATTATGCATTTCTTTATTATCATATATGGGCTAACAACCACAAAGGCAAATGTAGCAAATTTCATGATAGCTTCGTGTTTTTTTACTAATTTCTTTATTAAATTTGATAGTAAGAAACAACCAACCCCATAACCAACCAAATAGGTTCCTAGTATTAATAGATTATTTAATACATCATTTAAGAATAAAAGATTCTTCATTAAATCCATAATTGCATAATAATATCCGAGCGATAACAGTACTACCGCAAAATCCATACCAGGAATTACTAAAGTTATCGAGGTTATTAATCCAATAATGAGGAGTTTGATATAATCAACATAATTCATATCAACAAAGGTAATCTCTTCATGTTTTACAACAAAACCGCTATAAGCAATAAATAAACCAACGATAACAATAAAAACAATCCATCCCGATACTTTCTTAATATGGGGAATTAAATCTTTTATCATATTTGGTAAACTACCAACGATAAAACAAATAATTATAATTACGATTGCAAGTGGATACTTATCATATATCGTACTGACTAAGATTGCGGCAAGTAATGCACCTATTGCATATCCCAGCAGCATAAAAACTAGAAAGCCCATACTCTTTTTGAAATTCTTAAGTATCATACTTATTGATTCAATCATAGTGTAATACACACCTAAAATAATTGCAAATGTGCTTGCGGAAACGCCCGGTATAGCACAACTTACAAAACCTACTACAATCCCTTTCAATAAAATACTTAATTTTTTCATACTTAAATCCTAACTAATTTATGTTTTGTTAAACTTTCAAAATAGTATATTTATTGATAAATTGTGGTGGGTATCAACAAAATATAATACTTATGTCAATTATTTAGCATATTTTTAACAAAAAATAAATTTATATGCTAAAAAAACAACACTGTTGATATTTTTTTATTGGATTTTTTAAAATTAAATAGCATTTTTATAAACCAAATAAAAAAAGATTCTTTAAATAGTTCATATAAACTACGTTATAAAAGAATCTTTTATGATTTTTATGACATAAAACCACTATTACAATTTGAGATAAGGAAATATGATTGATGCTGCCATACCATCAACTGCTCATTTGCATACTAACTATCATAAATCGTTCTTAAAAGCAAATCAAATAAGTGATTTTCTTATTTATAAGCAGGAGGGTTCTACTTTACGGATAATTTATGACTTCGTTTTATAATTGTTTTTAAACACAGGATATTTAGTATTAGAACAAAGAATCCTATCAACAAAACAAAGCGAGAATATTCCATATAATAAAACCATGCGCATAAATCTCCACACAATTTTAAAGAGCAGATAGAAATGGACAACTTGTTTGCTGGAAATGACACTTTCAAACTATAAATAAAATATTCGACTGCCATTGTAAAATCTATAATAAAGCAAGAAATCAACATACCAGATGACCACATATTAAAGGAAAATATAAAAGCAAATAGAAACACCAAGTATATTAACACGGAAAAAATTTTTTTAAAATATAGTTTCTTGCACAGCAACAAATAGGTAAAGATGATAGCAAAATCTAAAGTAAACCATGCAATATGAATCAAATGTCCGATTCCACTCATGTCAAAACGAATATCTCTAGCCAATGCAACTGATTCCCACGCAAAGTTACCTATTAGAGCAAACAGTGGCATAGCGGTGTATTTGTATTTAATGTTAAAAATAATGATTAAAATATATGCTGCACTCCAAAACAGTGCTTGCATAACATCAAAAGATACAATCATTTATAATAACCCCCTCTCATCCGATAATCAATTGCTTTCCGGATATCATTTTCCTTCTCTTGTCAACAATACCACTGTCTCCACATGACTGCAGTTCGACCTTCGTCAGACCATACCCTCAAAATGGTATGTGCAGTGTTTTATACATCCGCATTGTGTCTGGTTTAATCTTCTGTTACAGCGACCATTCGAGTCATCGAAACACTTTTTGATTTTAATTGATTAAGTTTAAAACAATTATTATCGTCTCCAAAAATATCGATTCCACCATTATTATCTGCATTAATGCTCAATACATATCTATTCAAAATATATAGAGCCGCAAGAGCATTAAGAATATTTTCTTGATTGGCATGAAATATTTTAGCAACCTTATTATGTTTGATTTTGTTATAAGCTTCCCACCACTTAAAACTATCTTTATTTGTCTTATCATTGTGATTGATTTTCAAGGGGTGAAGCGTTTCGTAATCACAATTTTCATAGATTGCGCTTTCTGTAAGTATTACTTTAAGTTTTTCATCACTTAAAATAGATTGAATAATATCATGAACTTCCATTGGATCATCATTTTCTTTTCCAAAGTAAGCACGAACAAGAGACTCAAAATCGCTACATATATTTAGCAAAAGATTAGAGTAAACAAACGAATAAGCGTTTTTGCATTTTTTTGAAATATACACAAATCTTTCTGATGATTTGAATTGCGACTCGTTCTCTAAATAATATCTAAAATGCTCGTTAATTGACTTTATTTCCATATTCTCCATCAACTCCTTCTGCTATCTTTTCGATATCACTATAAACATCACATATTGCTTTTTCTTCTATCATAATAAACATATCTAATGCAGTAATAATAAATCCAACATTACACTCTTCGTTATGTTCTTTTAACGTTTCAGAAGCGTTAACAATAAAGTGTTTTAAAAATTTCCAAGCGAATAGCATTGTTTTGTGGAAATATGAATCCACTATACCCTCGCTTGCATTGAAATTGTATCCACTAGCATGACTCATATCCTTTGAAATACGATAAAGAGTCATAGCATCTTTGCTTTCCATCTCATTAGAGAAAACAGATTCGAGCAATGAACGGACATACTTGTTATAACTCTTCTTTTCATCCCCCAAACAATAGAGACTATTCCTTCTGAGATTCCAATAGAACTTTTGATAGTTATTCAACTTATATTTATCTTTGAAATATTTATCATAAAGTTCCTTTATTTCTTCTTCAGGCACTGTGCCATCTTTCCATCCTAAGTTTTGGAAATGAGAATCTATTTGTATTCTTGAAGAGCACCAGAAAGCCTGCTTAACGTGATTAAAATCATTTAGATCTTCAAATGATCCTATCGCATAGAACACACTATATTGCTCTACAAATGATTTGAAGCAAGAAATCACGTGTTCCTTATAACCTATAGATTCAGAAATCATCATATCTATGAATATGTACTTGCTCTTTTCTAAGAAATGCCAAGTGAACCAATCAGTTCCATCTTTCAATTTGCATAATTGATCCATCAGATTGTTGAAGATATACTCAACGTCTTTAATGTTATGAACATTGTTTTGCAACAAAGGATTGTAGAAGAAATCATAGTTAAAATCAGATATATCTTTTTCTTCCTCCAAATCAATCAACAGTTTGCAATCTTTAAGATATTCATAGACAAAGTTCAAAACACCATCAACGTATATGTTTCTCACCGACATAATTGCTTCTTCTATTTTTGGATTCATCTCGCATCTTGGATGAATAAACATTGAAAAGAATTCATACATCCTGATGGTTTTCTCATCATGGATAGGATAAATCTCTAGAAGTTTTGAAAACCTAATGTCCTCTCGCAATGATGATTTCAAGTAGAAGCAAGGATCATCAATTCCTATCTTTCTATCTTTTAAATCTTTGGCTGTACAATCGAAATGTTCCATCATTGCTTGTTGGGCTTTTTCTTTGTCAGCAGCTACTCTTTTTATTCCTTCATTTTCTTTATCTTTGTCTTTTAAAAGAGAATGGAAATTATCAAAATCAACGTACGCATATAAGTATCTATAAATCGTTTTTTGCTTATCGGTGATTTTCCCTTTTGCATCCATTAGCAATATGACCATTGCTTCGATGATTGTTCTACAACTAGCATCAACACCTGCAGATTCTATATTTCCAGAAAGATAATTAGTCAATACATTCAAGGTGTTGGAAATGATATCGCTATTAATTCCATAGAAAAAGTAGTCATTGTCAGAAATTGATGAATCGTTGAAATGCTTTAATATTTCGACATCATGCTTTTTCAATGACTTGTAAAGATATTGGAGAAATTCAAACTTTTCTTTTTCCAAAATCATTCACCTCGTGTTCTAAAGATTCTTAATTTCTTTAAACAATGCCTCGTTTTTCTTTTTTGACCACAGTCCAAATTGCTCGTTAAAACTCGTGAAAAGGCAATCCTTGGTGTAGAAAGGATACTCTGAGCAATTGTCCTTAAAACGCTTTAATAAAGTCATATACACATTTTTATCATTAACAACAAGTTTGTGACAATTTGCTCTCCATGCTTGACCAGTCACCCATCCGGAATATAAATCATTAAGTTCAGGAACGATAAAGTTAATAACTCCTCCAACGCCAACGGCTTCAAATAAATTATGATCTTCTGATGGGTTTTCACAAATTAATATATGTAAAAATAAATGCTCAAGATAGTCGCAATAAACAATATTTTCAGGTAGTTGCCATTCATATGGATTCTTTTGAGCAAAGTTGACATCGCCTAACATAATAGCGTGATCTTCGTATTTGTGATGTGCAATTAGACCATCTTTAGTTCTAGTAACTTTAGGATTCTTGTTCCATGATTTGGTAAAGTAAGGTGCTAACCCTATTCCATATTTCTTTTGTAAGTAATCACAATAATCTAAATAAGACAAACCTTTAATTTTGTCATACTCATTCATATTCATAAGCACGTCTCCTTTCGACTGTAAAACTTATAATTTATCGTATTTTGTCGATATGCCTTTTGCCTTCTCGACAGGATATTTCTTTTCAGTTACATCCATCTTGTTGTTTATAACTTCAATAGGGTCTAAGCCAAGGACATTGCACATTTGAAGGCAATAGTTCATGACATCTGCGATTTCTTCTTTCACATCATCCATATTGAATTTATCTGAATTCCATTGGAAGCATTCTAAAAGCTCTCCTGCCTCAATCGAGATGGATTTTGATAGGTTGCAAGGAGAATGGAATTGATCCCAATCCCTATCCTTGTTGAACTTATCTATTCTTTGCATTAATAATTCTAGTCTTTCCATAAAATCGCTCCTAGTTAACTTGTTTTAGAGTTTTTAAATATTCGTTCAATGCTTCATCCTCGCAATAAACATAAGTCCCAAGAACACCTCTTGTTAAAAGAACATAATAAGTGTTCTTAATTAATCTCTCTGCTTCCTCGTCTGATGCTGTTCTGATTCCAGATCTATCTGTGTTTGGATGCATTGATTTATCAAATTGTATCGTTCCATCTCTATATACAATATCTTTACCGATAATGACGCCGCAATAATTCAGATCAACGCCTTGGCAAGTATGAATGCATCCTATTTCTTCAATAGATTGAGGATCATCAACCCAAGAATAAACCGTAACGCCACTTCCGTATAACATATTCCACTTTTTAGCAAAATTCTTTTTAGAAATTATTACATCGTTAACACCGTCTCTTTTCGTGTGGTCGGATACCCATTCATATGTATATCCAGCAACAACTCTACAATGCCCATTAAATTTCTCCGGTTGAGGAATTAAGGAGTTTTCTTTTGTAGTTTGTTCTATTTGGGATTCTAAATCTTTTTCCTTTATTGCATTAAACATGTCATTTGGATCATCAAACACTTGGAAGTCATAGGAATTATTGGATTCAAAACAAACCTTTTCGTCAGATAATCCCAAGAAACTTTTTATTGTTTGTATATAGTTATATCCGCCCTGAACACGATATTGAGATGTGAGTTCAAGTTCTTCTCCAATAACTACTTTGGAGTGACATTCTCTTGCTAAGGCTTTGATATTCTCAATTGTTGCATAATCTTCTGTAGTAACAGCTTGGTTATCATCGATAAAGAAAACAGCAACCCTTGCGGTATTAATAATTTCCTTTAACAAATTAACACCAGATTTAAGACCGACGCCACCCTTCCATTTAAAGAGCCTATGAGCCTCATCAACCATAATGCAAGGCACTTCATTTTTAGGTCTATTGACAAACGCCGTTGGATATTTAAACAATTCTTTTAAATCATCTGTCTTAAACGCTCTTCCATATTTCAAACCATTAAACATTGTCTTCTTTGGAGCGGCATTGACAGTAACATAGAATGTTGTTACTCTTTCTGATTTTTTCTTTGGTGAATTCAATTGCCCAAGAGCGTTAACAGCTATAATCGATTTGCCGGTTCCTGCTCCACCTTTAATAATGATGGTTTTCTTTTGGTCATAATATATTGCATCTCTTACTGTATCAACAATTGTTGAGAGCGCATAGGATTGTCTATCATCAAGTGTATACATTTGATTTCCGCTTAATGCATCCCTAATTAATTTAGCGAAATCATCTGATGGCACTGTCTTTGCATTTGTTATCTCAAAAAGAATTTCGTGACACTTCTTAGAAACATACTTCTTCACAAACTCTTTAAGTTTCTCACCGTCACCATTCAAGAATGCAGGGGAATTATAGATGAATGGAAACATTGAGATGTCATCCATAACCGACCTAAAACCATCATCCATATTATGACAATAAGAACACGCTTCAATGCCAACCTTCTCATTTTGAACATACTCGTTGAATGATTTTAATTGTCCAGCGTAATTGTATGCTTGATACGATGGATGGAAATGGTCCTCAAAAACACCTTTAGCGACCATCGTATGAACTTTATTCAAAGAATCTACTCTTTGTACTTGCGACCATTGTTTAAGCTCCACAATGACCATATTCTTGTGATTGTTCTCGTCCAAACCATAAATTAAGAAATCCAATCTTTCCATACTATGTTTTAGTCTATATTCAACAGCAACATCGATGTCATCATCTATACCAGAATCTTTTAATGCCAAAGCAATTTCTGGTAAGGAGTTCTGCCAAGAGGTAACCCAGTTATCCATTACGTGTGGATAACCGGCATTGTACATGGATTGTTTAACTTTTTGTCCTATATCTTTTGATACTAAGCACGAATTTATAAAATCACGCATAGTTTCACAATAAACTATTTGATTCATAATCCAAAATCACCCCTGTCACTAATATGTCTTAATTATCGGTAATATTTTACCACAATTTTCTCAAATTTTCGACAGATATGGATTTAATGTTTCTAGGAAATTTTAATTTGATAAAAACTACTTGATAGGTACAACGATTGTCTTCGAATAACCAACCTTAAAATTGAAAGTAAGTTCGTTCCTATTTTTAATAGTTATATCTTCAATAAGTGCTTTAAACAATTGAGGATCAAATTCATCCGTTGTTTCGTATGAGTTCAATGCTTTAATTGTTTCATCTATCCTCTTTTTAATCTCCTCTTTTTTAGATTTATTGAATAACAATTCTTCTTTTCTCTTATTAAGATTGTCTATCATCGACGATATCTTGCTTCCTTGTTTAGCATATGCATCAGGAATTATTCTTCCAGAAGTCTTTTTGGTATGTAAATCCAACATCTCTTTTTGCAAATCACGGATTTTCTTGTTAATTTCTTCAAGTTCAACCATTGGAGCATCCCCAAGAGTACTTTCAATTGTGGCTTTGCTTGTTTCAATAATAGATTCGTAATCCTTTGATATCTCATTTAACAACATCATAAATGCTTTTTCTATAGATGCTTCGGATATTCCTCTTTGTGAGCATAGTTTTTGGCTTCTTCTACGTGAATAGCACCACCAAGCAGGAATCATCTCACCATTGGAATAGATTTGTCCTCTGATGTATTGGGCTCCGCAACATCCACATCTAATTTTCTGGCTAAATGGATATTTGACTGCAACCATTCCTCTGTGGTTTGGATGATCCATTCTGATTTTGTGTCTTCTTGCCATCTCCTCTTGTGCTTTTTGGAATATATCCTTTGTGATAATCGCGGGATGAGTATTCTCTGCATAATACTGTTCAACTTGTCCTTCGTTCTTAATTCTTGTTCTTGAAAGCACATCTGTCTTATAGGTTTTCATCATCAACGCACATCCAGTGTATTTTTCGTTCTTAAGCATTGAAAGAATTGTTGATGTATGCCATTTCTCGTTTCCATCAGGCGAAAGAATATGGTCTCTCATAAGCCCATTAGCAATCATATTAGTTGATGCACCATTGATGTATTCAATATAGATTCTACGCACGGTTTCAGCCTCTTCTGGCACGATTACAAGGTTATGGTCATTATCTCTCGTGTAGCCCAAAAATCGGTTGTAATTGAGCATAAAATCACCTTTCTCGAACTTCTTCTGCATTGCCCACTTGATGTTCTTGGAAATGGTTCTAGATTCCTCTTCTGCAGTAGCTGCTAGGATTGTTAAAAGTACATCTCCACAAGGAGTAGAGGTATCAATGTTTTGAGTCTCAAACATTACTCCAATACCCATGTCCTTTAACTCTCTGATATAGTTAAGGGCATCAACTGTGTTTCTTGAGAATCTAGCAATCGACTTGCAAAGCACCTTGTCAATTTTCCCTTCCCTACAAGCTTGCATCATTTCTTGGAATCCAGGTCTTTTATCGGCTCTAGTACCACTTATTCCAGGATCACTATAGATTCTTACAAAAGTCCAATTGTCATTGCTTTGAATATATCTAGTGTAATAATCAACCTGTCTTTCAAACGAATCCTCTTGCTCATCCTTATCTGTAGATACACGTGCGTAGGCAGCCACTCTTAATTTTCCTTCGTTTAAATTCGTTCTGAACGTTGTTATCGGTTTTGCGTTAATTTTAGTAATTACCACTTCACTCATCATCTTTTCCTCCTTGAGCTATTTGTAAATGTCTTTTTGATGATTACATCATTGAAGAAATGGAATTCCACCTCCCACCTTGTTATCACCACTTTGCTTAAGAACTTATAGACTTTGTCCTCATCAAATATTGTTATTTGGTTGTAGTCCTTATCCTTAAGGTCCTTATTCTTTATTTCTTTGATTCTCGTTGTTAATTCCTTGATCTTATCCACAATCGGCTTTTGTATTCCATCAAAGTCAAATGAACTGATCCATCCATTCGTATAAAGCCTCATGCATTCGGTTTCTTCCTTAACAAGTTCATCGATTTCCTTTTGAAGTTTATCGGTTATATCGTTGTTGCCTTTCCTTAGTGCAAACTCGTTATATGCCTCGATGAACTTCTCCTCCAATACAGATTCCTTTATCTGCGTTGATATGCATTTGTCATTATCGTGATGCCCTGCGGCACATCTCCAATATGGTGTTGCACAATTAAATCCTGAGTTTGCCACTCTACGATTGAAGTTCTTTCCACAACATCCACACTCGATTAATCCAGAGAAAGGATACGTGTTCTGAATCCTGCCTTGGATAGATGGCCTGCTTGTGGCAATAAGTCTTTGATTGGCAAGATTCCATAATTCTGGTGAAACAATTCCTTTATGACTGTTCTCAACATAATACGAATCTCTTTCGCCATTGTTTTTGTACTGCCTTCCATTCTCATGATAGAACTTCTGCAAGATAGAATCCCCTTTGTATTTTTCGTTCGACACCATAAGCCTTATTTGGCTAATCGACCAATTTCCGCCAAGAGGAGATTCAATCCCTTTTGAGTTTAGATACTTTGCAATCTCTCCAGTTGTGAATCCTTGGGCAAACCTTTCGAAGATTTCCTTAACTATCGTTGCTTCAGATTCATTCACCTCATAGATTTTTGCGTGTTTAACGTAATAGCCATATAGTCTCCAACCAATCTGCATCTGACCTTTTGAGAACTTATCCTTAAGACTCCAGGTGATATTATTGCTGTATCTAGATAAATCGTCCTCTGCTATAGCAGCTGCAACAGTAAGATACATATCACTATCGGATTCCAATTGTTTATATGCTCTTTCTCAAATATGACCGCAACACCAACATCCCTTAGTTGTCTTACGTAATCCAATAGTTCAGATGTGTTCCTTGCGAACCTTTGAACAGATTTACAGAAGATAATGTCAATCTGCTTGTTCTTTGCGGCAGTAATCATTTTCATGAACTGAGGTCTTCTCAAAGAGGTCTTGCCACTAATACCCTTATCGGCATACATTCCAACAAAATTGAATTCTTCGCTAGATGATAAAGTCTCTGTCCAATATGCTTTTTGAAACTCAAAACTATGCTCTTGAGCCTTTGCATTTGTCGATACTCTTGCGTATGCACACACATTTTTCTTCATGGTAAAACCTCCTTTCCAAAGACCATTATCTATAGATAACTTGCTTCAACTATATTTTACCGCGACCAATATATGTTCGTCCGGTACTTTGCGTTAAAACGTCGGACAATTTTTCAAAAATTTTATGCCACGCATTTTAGAGGTGTTGCCACCGATATAGCAACTAAATTCAAACGCTCATTACTGGGGGGGTATGAGACTTATAAATCCACATTTTTTAATAAAAGGTGGAGGATGGAAGATGATGGAAGCAAAATAGGAAAGTTATATACGTGAGAGATTTATATATAAAAAAGTTTGCTAAAATAGTTCCACTCTCTTCCATCTTCCACCAACTATGTTTTTATATACTTTGTATATAAGTTGACTTGGATTTCCATTATACAGGCACAAAAAGTGGAGTGTGGAGTGCTAAACATCATTTTTAGGAAAACTATATACGTGAAAAAATAAAATATAAAAAGTTTGCCAAAGTGGAATAACAACACTCACTATCGATTTGACATCAGAAAAAACAATATAGAATTATAAGAAAAAGAGCCTTTGGATTTTGTTCCGTCAGCTCTCTTAATTTTCTATTGGAATTCATCTTTTTGGTTTTTTGATTCTTTTCGTTTGATTTAGCGAAATTCAAACTTTGAAATCACGATTTTTTGTGTGGAGTTCCCCATCCGATTAAAGCCATGATTAATATGGAGATTCCAACTCCCCCTTCCCTTAGATAAATCCAAGGGTGGATGTAGGTGGAAGATTATATCCAAACTATTTTATACATACACATACGTATATAACTTTGGGTATAGTCTTCCATTCCGTTCCACCACTTCACTTTTAAAAGGATATTTAATGCTAATTGATCTTGGGTGGTCATTGCTCGAAGCTTGGGATGTTGGTATTAAAGTTCTTGCTACTATTACTAGAAAATTAGAAATTAATCTCTTTCTTTGTGGATAAAAAAATCATCTTCAAAAACGCCCTAAATTTGAACGATTCTATCTTGGATAGGTATTTATACCAAATCCTCTAAAAATCCACTTGTTTGATTTTTCTTTGATTTCTAGAGGCATTTGTACATCCAACAGCAAGTTGGTTACACAAAGCAACCCATTCTTGTTAACATTTTTAACGGAACACATATCTAATCCAACAAACAAATATTATCCATAAGAATCAAAGGTGGAAGATGGTGGAAGCATTTTTCCAAACTTTTATAACATACGTATACGTTATACAACTTTTCCTATAGTCTTCCATCTACTTCCACCTTTAACATCTTATATACTTTGTATATAAAATTAAATTTCCTTGTGGCTTCCATCATAAAAGAAAAAGCCGCATAAGCGACTTAATCATTTTTATTCATTAAAATTTTATTTACCAAATCAACAAATTCACTGGTATCTAAATTATCTCCTAGAGAGCAATCGACATCATAAGAAATGTTTGTAACACCATTGACATCACCAATATCAATGTGAGGTAAATCATCGGCTTTAAACAATTTAATTTCTTGTTTAGCTTTATCTAATGCAAAACTTACACCAGGATTTTGATTAGATACACCACAGAAACCTTTTAGTTGTCCAAGCCATAATGTTGTTTTTGGATCATCTGATAGTTCTAAAACCTTCTCAAACAGCTCATTTAAAGTTGTTCCTTCAGAAGACTCTTCTAGCAGAATAGAACCCACGTACACATTAATATCCTTTCTCACCAGTTGATCATGTGAAAAATGGTGAATTCTTTTACTTCCTACTGTGCTTTTTATTTCAACTCGATTTTTTCTATCTAGTTCTAAGTCGTGCTTAGAAAAGAAATTTGAATGATATTTTGTCAAAAGATGTTTTATTCCGTTTTCACTTCCGTATAAAACAAATAGCAATTCTCCATAGACTCCAGTTTGTAGTTTAAATAAGTCTTTCTCAGGTGTAATTTTAAATAACTGTTCTAACGAATTAATTAGTGATCCAATATCGAAATCGCTTTTTGGTTCATTTAAAGATTTAAATAAGTACTCATACGCAATCTCAAATTGCTCTTTTGAATAACCATCACTTTTCAAACAAGAAATCATGTGGAAATAATAGACTTTGTCACCTTTATAAAAAGTTGAATTAAGGTGATACTCTAGATTGTCAGTTGAACCTTTAAGAATATTTGTTTTGTTTTTGCTATTTCTGATAAGAATGCAAGGTTTTCCTTCTTCATTAATGAAAGGTAAAACATTTTCAGTTTCAAATGTTTCATTGCTTATATCAGCAACATATTTAAATTCACTCTTCATAAACATTGTCTCCTGTTACCATCTTTATAACCTCTGCCGTTAATGGATTATTGTACGAAATTAAAGGGATAGAACTATTGAGTTGAGGCTCTTTGTTATAGACATCAACCATATGTATCTGAATGAAAGAAACTTTCGAGTAATCATTACCATTAATATCTACCGGATATCTATCTCCACTAAAGTTTGTTCCATCGTTTCGACCTTGAAAGAGTCTTGAAATATTCATCATTGTGCCATCACTAGGAGAACGATATTCACCTCTACCGAAACGCATGATCATAACTAAAAGTTCTCTTGGGTGTTCGCCTTTTTTAATCTTTTCTACGATAGCCTCAAATACAGACGAACTAAATTGACTGCCATAAGCAAAAACAATTTTAGACAAAAATTCAGCGTAGAAATCATTGAAATCCACTCTTAACAACAAGTGCCTTTGGTTGTGTTCTGCAGATGAGTCAAAGTCTACAAACTCACCTTCTGTTTTATGTTTGTTGCAATATTCAATGTATACGTTTCTATTATGTTCTTTCTCAGTTTCGCTTAAGTCTATGCATTCATCAGCTTTGTTCCCAGAAGAAATCACCTTCAAAGTCACAGTATTAGCAATGGTTCTCCTTGTAAGAACCAACTTATCATTCTCTAACAAAAATACACGTTTGAATTTTTTTAAGTTAATCTGAGTATCCAAAAACGCCTCCATAGAGTTCCACATATGGTCTTCGTTTGACACTATTGCCATGAATTTCTGTTGAAGTTCTAAAGTCATAAACACCTTGCATACATCAAAATATTTTCTTTTGTATCCAAACCATCTACATCTTTGATACATAGTATCTACTTGTGCCTCTTTTGAATCTCTATAAATATAAGATATGATAAGTCTATCAATTGTTAGACCACGCCCTAGCATGTTTCCACCGACTTTAATTTTGTATAATGGACCATCTTCTTCGGTATCATCAGACGCCCCATAATTTATTATTTGAATTTTAAGATTCTCAATTACATCGTCGAGTTCCGAAATAACACTTTCAAAAGAATCGAGTTTTACACCATTCATCTTCTCATAAGACTTAAGTGCGTTCTCCATTTCATTGATAAGATCATCATATTGGAATGAATTTTTATTTTCAGTAGCAGGAATAATGGATGTTGCAATAAAGTTTTCTATTCTCATTGCAACTATGTTTTGAACGGCATTAAAAGATGAAGGATGAACCAACATAGAAAGTGGTTTATAATCACCAACACTTCTCTTTAAACAACACGAAAAAATAAAAAGATATAGCGCTTCTTTAAACGTGTCTGGAATAGAGTCTATAAAATCATCATTATCGTTAATCACTCTAATGTGTGGATTATCTTTGGTATCAAAAAAAGCATGACCTCCTGTATACCCTTTTCCAGGTTGAACCAAAACCAATCTATTGGGTGAAATTCCATCATATGTAGAAACCAATAAATTTGCCTGTGGAGTTGCGGTTACAGATAAAAAAGTACAAGTTTTAAACGAAGTAATAATATCGACAATTTTGTCATGAGTCCTGCCTGCCTTATTATTTTTCTTTTTGGCTTTTTCTGCACCTGGAGTATATTCATCTCCTTCATCATCAACAATAACGGCAGGTATATCATTATACTTAATAGAAAATTCTTTTAATTTACCTAAATTCGTGTTTTCTGCAGCGTTTTTTAAAATAACCAGTATGATTTTATACCCATCAGCTATTAAGGATGGTATATCTTCATCAAAAGAATTGTTAACGTCAAAAATTTTAATTCTCTCGTTGTTTTTGAAAGAATCAATAACTCTTCCTAGGTTTTGTTTTTTTAATTTAAGTTTTGTTCCACCTAGTATATAAGCAATGTCATATCCATTATCAAAGGCTAAAGCTGTAGTTGCTAAAAAGAATGAAGTTTTACCACTTTGAACTTTACCTAAACATAATACTTTTGAAGGATTTTGAGGATCGTTATCGTTAACCGGATTTTTAAAGTAACAAATTGATTGATACGCATTCGAAAGAATGTGGCCTACTGTCTCTTCGCTTTCTTCCTCACATAAAAGTTCTTTAAACTTTGTAATGTTATAACCATCAAACACTGGCGAAGTAATATAATTTTCTGAATTATTATTAATAACTTCAGTCACAACAATTCCTTGTTCGTTAGCCATTGTTATCACCCATAATTTCATTAATCATTTTCAATAATTTAGAAGAATCCGATAGTTTTAACCCCAAATCTTGTGCTTGTAACATACTTGTAGCTAGTACGATGGCAATTGCATTAGATGCAGCTTTTGAAGCTTGTGTATTAAAATTATCATTAATGAATTGGTTATCAAAATTAACTTTAATCAAATATCCATCCTCATACTTTTCAAATTTGATCCAATCGTCTTTAGAAGTACCTCTTTGTGAATATACATATAAAGGGGTATCCTTACCATTAACTTTTACATTATATTTATCATATTTAACTTCTGGCTTTGGGGTTTCTGTTGTATGATTCGATGTTGAAGTCACTGGATTAGGAGTTTTAGTTTCTGTTTGTTCGGCCGGTGTTTCTTCAACTTTTGAAATTGTTCCATTTCCCCTAAAAGATTTTTTAGTTTTGTTGTTTATTTTTTCTTCATTATCTGTAAAGGATAGTTTTTTTGACATTTTGATAATATAGGCGATTTTGGTATTACTTGCTAATTTTTCAATAAATGCTTCTTCTGCCCCATCATCTGCCCAAACAAATTTATCTTTATTGAAAGAAAGAACATAGTTTTCACCACTAAATACAACTTCACCAATAACTCTAGAGTTTTGGAAAGAGTTTCCTTTTCCATAAAGTCGCTCAGGTTTGTAACCTAATTCAATACATCTATTAGCCTGAACTAGATTCAATCCTGTTATGCTTTGGTCACCTTTGTTAAGAATTCCAATCCACCCTGTGAAATGATAAGTTTTTCCGCCTGCAACAAATGAATCCTCAAAGTTTTCATAATATTTACCACCTTCTTCATTTGGTCTTAATTCAGGTCTTTGATAATTGATTGGTATTCTATTAATCGAAATCGATAATAATCCAGCATGAATATAATGGTTATATATCAATCCAAGTTTTTGTCTTAAATCATTCTCTTTATCGTTTGTTCTCTTGATTCTTAAATCAGTAATAGTCAATACCGTTTCATGCACCTCGTTTGAATCTGAACTTAATTTTGCAGCAACTGTTTTTGGATTGTATTTTTCAAATTGAGGAACGTCCACTTCTGCATAATATCTAACATTCGATTTATATGCCGTTGAGGAAATTGAATAATGATTTCCTAAATATACAGAGGCATATTTTAAACCCATCCCATATACACTTAGTTGGTCATTTCTCATTGCATTTGGGTTAGTTGCTTTCAATTTTAAAGCTCTTCCAAATTCTTCGTCATTCATACCAAACGCATTATCAGTGATAACAATTTTATCTGAGTCCCAAATGATTGAAATTTTACATTTTTTACCATCTTCAAGTTCTTTAAGGACTTCCTTGTGATCCAAAAAACTTTGAAGAGAGTTGTCAATAAATTCCGAAAACACTCTGTCCAATCTAAAATTTTGACGTTGGAAAATTGAAATAATACCTGATTCAACAGTAACGTCATATTCTTTAATGTTATTCATTGCTTACACCTCTCTTCTCGTCTATAAACTTAACAAACATTCTAAACATTGATTCTATTACCTTAACGTTTACCGCGTTTCCCAATTGTTTAAAAACTTGTTTTTCATTCTCATCAAACTTGTAATCATCAGGGAAACTTTGTAGTCTCAAAGCTTCAACGGATGTGATATATCTTTTTTGTGGTCCATAGATTGGTCTATGATTCATTGCAACCAAAGCAGGACTTTCTGTAGGTCTTTTCACTCTTATGCCACTAGTTCTAAACTGAATAATTCCATCATAGACACTATTCATATCTTTACCTGCTTGCCACTCAAATTTTCTATTAGTTGGAGTTAGTGTCTCTTTAACTTTCCATTTTTTGAACCACTTATCAATTGAGGCTTTATATTTCAAATATAGGCTTCTATTTTTGTTAACAATGCTTTGTTTCCATTCTGGATATTTCGACAAATCGTAATTCTTACCAAATTCATCGCTCCAAATCGGAAATCCTATAACACGATCTTCTAATGGAATAATTGATATGAAATCATCCCAACAATCAAGAATGCGTATTTGTTCTTCAGATAATCTGCATGGTGATAATTCTTCTTCACTAAGATTTTGCTGGATGATTGTGCTAATAGGTGTTGAGTTAGCTTTTCTTCTCTTAAAATCTAAATCTATTTCGCCAGAATAAATATCGTTTCTTACAGCTAAAATAATGGCTCTATTTCTTAATTGAGGCACTCCAACATCTTTTGGGGCAACGACCATAGGTTCTTTTATAACGTTGTATCCGGCTTGAGAAATCTCGTAATGTATTGTTTTCCACGTGTTTCCATCATCGTGGTTAATTAAATTTTGAACGTTTTCCAAAATTAATATTTTTGGTCTTTTACTCATTTCATAGGTTTCAACCAATCTAATAATTTCTCTAAATAGAGTTCCTCTTGAATCCTTAAATCCAGCTTGCTGTCCGCCTTTTGAAAAGGTTTGGCAAGGAAATCCTCCGCATACAACATCGGGGCTACTATATCCCAATTCCTTTAAATCTATTTTTCTAATATCGCCTAATGGTTTGTGGCCGTAATTTAATTCATATGTTTTAGCAGCTTCATTATTTATCTCAGACGCAAATAAGCATTTGCTCTTCTTTGAGTAGTTGGTCATTGCCAACCTAAATCCACCAATTCCTGCAAATAAGTCAATATAAGTAAAATCTTTTTTTAATACACTCATACTAATCAACCGCATTCCTTTCTAAATAAACATTTAATAGTTGCTCAAACATCTTAGTTGAGCATACTAAAACCGGTGTTCTGCAATCTACCCCATCATAAAATCCATTTGAACGTGCTGTTTCTAAACTATTTTGCAAAACATAACACGATCTATTTGTGCTATGTCCAACAAAATAAAACGGATTCCAACATGCTAGAACACGTTCTCCATCAACGCTTGCAACAGCAAGTAACATAGAAGCGGTTCTTCCTGTGTTACCAGGAATATCATCCAAATTCATTTTGCCAACTTGTCTTCTCATAATATATGGTTTATTCGGTAAATAAGCCGAACCAACATTGCGAACATTTGTGTTGATGATATATTCCGCACCATTTTTGCTTAATTGAAATCTGACAAATCCATTTTTTAAATCAAGAAAAGAAGAGATTATAAAGCCTGATTGGATAAAAATATTCTCTACTTCAAGAACTAATTCTTTTGAGGAAAGCATATTATCTTTATTACTCATGTTGTTGGACCTCCTCAAAAACAATTTTGTTTTCTCTACAAAACTTTTGGAATGTTAAAAGTGCCTTTTTAGTAGGGTTAACCTTTCCGTTCTCCCATCTTGAAATAGTAGCAAAAGAAACATTTAATTTATTTGCCAATTCCGTTTGAGTTAAATTCATTTGAACTCTAACCTGCAATAACTGTTCATTAAAAGTCATATTTACGTTCCTTCCGAAATTTACATCTTTTACAAATTATATCATTTTTTTCGCAAAATAGCCATACTTATGCCATATTAATTTCATTATTGTCTCAATTTTTTCTCAAATTTTTATCAGTTATGTGTTCCCCAAAGTTATCAATTATTTTGTCTCAACTATCAAAAAAATGCCTAACTTTTCATTGTTAGACATCTTATAGATTTCAATTTTCTATTAAAAATCGATTAAATTGGACTATTTTCACCCTATTTTTAAGGTTTTTTCTCAAGTAAAACGACTGTCTCTACGTGATTAGTCCAACAAAACATATCAACACAGTGAACATAATTAATTTTATAGCCTCCTCTTAATAGATATTTTAAATCTCTAACAAGAGTATCTGGTCCACAAGATACGTATATAATTTGTCTTGGTGATAACGTAATAGTAGCTTTTAGAAATTCTATTGTAGATCCTGTTCGTGGTGGATCCATTACCAAAACATCTATTTTTAAACTTTTTTTATCAACATTTGTGATAAAATTTGTTGCATCATCTAATATAAATGTATCATTGCTAATATGATTTACTTTTGCATTTGCTATTGCCGCATTAACGGCTTGGCGATTATTTTCAACACTTATTACTTGTTTAACTTTTTTAGAAAGATATAAGCCAATTGTCCCTACCCCACTATATGCATCTAGTAATACATCATTTTTATTTAATTTTGCTAATTTTTCAACTGTTTGATAGAGTATTACCGTTTGTGATGGATTTACTTGATAAAATGATTTTGATGTAATTTGAAATTTTAAGTCTAATAATTCATCATTAATAAAACCCGGTCCATATAATACTCGTTCTTTTTCACCAAGTACTATACTTGTGCTACGACTATTAATATTTTGAACAATGGTTTTGATTTTATCTGATGACTCTCTTAAAAGTTTAACAAATTCACTACGCGCAGGAAAGTTTTCACTAGCTGTAATAATTGTTACTAAAATTTCTTTTGTTGAAAAAGATTCACGGATTAATGCGAATCTAATCAAACCAGTTTTACGATCTTCATCATATATTGGTAATCTTAACTTGATGATTATGTTTTTGATTGCTTGAGCTATCTTATTTTGTTCTTTAGTATGTAAAGGACAATAGTCTAAGTCAATTATTTTGTGAGAATTTTCTTCATAGAACCCCGCAAGTATTTTACCATTGTACTTTTTAAAACCGATAATCATTTTATTGCGATAGCCTATATTATTTTGAGCTATTGACATATAATCAATTTTTTTATTGATTGAAGCATCTTTAAATAGCTTATTTACATAATCTTGTTTTATTTTAATAGTTTCTTGGTATGTATGTGAACCAAGTGGGCAATTACCACATTTTTTAGATAATGAACACTCTAAATTATTTACCATAATGATCTATTTTGCCTCATCGCAGAAAGAACTTCTACTGCTTGTACAAATTGAATAATTTTAGCTTTGTTTTCATCATCAGTAGGTATGAACTCAAAGTAACCTTCATCATCAGGAATATCAAAGTGTTTTCTTACTTCAAATGGTAATTGAACTAATCGATCTAGTTTAAATTCTTTGGTTTTGATTTCATCACCAATATAGCCTTCATAGTAAAAGCGATCAGGAGTTAGTACTAATTTACCCGTTCCAGCATCTTCTAAAACATATTGTTCGTGTAAATTGGTAATTAATTTGAATTTTCCCTCAAGTTTAAATGTATTATTGTTAATCTCTTGAATCATTTTTCTTTGTTCCCATTTATACCACTCTGCTTCATTTTGCATTAATACATAGTTTTGACTAACACCTTCTAAAAAACCTTTTTCATTCATTTTTACTGTGTTTCCACAGGAATTACAAATCAATAAGTCTTTACTAGTAGCCATTTGGTATTTTTGCATACATTTAGGACATTGATACAAAATATCTTCAATGCCTTCTATTAGGCCTTGAGAATGTAATTGATAGTTATATTTGCTTTGTTCTTGACGATCATTAACGTTAATTGCATCATATGTACGTTTATAAATCTCATCATCCGATAAAGTTTCTAATTCTTTTTTATCAATTACTTTAACAAACTCAGAATGAATTGGTACATCACGATAATATTTACGCCATTTAGGATATGCATAGTAGTTACCATGCATTCTTATCGCGTAAACATCAACTTTACACATTTTTAAAAGTTTCACAATTGAAGGATCAAAGTACAAAGCATCACCATGTACTGTTATTTGACCTGTTGGCGCAATCGCAACAGGAACCTTCTTATTCAAGGCTCTTTTTATTTTTTTTATAGTACTAACATCAGATTTAAATTGTTCTTTTGGAATTGCTCTAGCTAGTTTTAATACAAAACTAAGCTTTTTTGAATAGTAAAAATGTGAAGTAGTTACATAAGCAACTCTGGTAAACCCAAAACTAAGGGTAGTAACAAAATGATCTTTGTTAGAGCTATGATTATATAGAACAATACAACCTTCTTTTTTATTGCGATTTTTGAAGACAATTCTATCAATGATAACCTTGTTTCTCTTAGATATGTAAATTTTACTTCCCGTTACATAAATGAACCATGCAAGCGGATTTGGTTTTACTTTGCCTATTTTATTGGTGTTTTTTTTCATATTTTATTCCTCTGTTAACTTGGCATGCCTGTGGTCATTCTAAAAACGTTCGAAATACACTTAATCACAAAATTAGGGTTTCAAACGCTTAAAATTAGCTTTTTTGGCATTATTTTGGCTTTTCATAATAATATTTTACCATTTTTTCTTGTTTTTTAAAAAATATTTGCATTTTGTTTGCTATCAAAAATTTCCTATTTTTAATTTGCATTTTTGAATAAATAAACGATTTACTTGCTATTTTTATACTTTTGTAGTAAAATATATAAGCAATGTGCCACTGTGGTGAAATGGTAGACGCGCTGGACTCAAAATCCAGTGGTAGCAATACCGTGTCGGTTCGAGTCCGACCAGTGGCACCATTTTTATTTTTTATAGATATTCATATTTTTTGATAAAGCCAATTCCTAAAGGATATGGGCCTGTATGAACACCTATTGTTGCGCCAATTTGAAGATTTAGTAAGTTAGGTCTTCCAATCATATCTTCAAAACGCTTGTGGAAGTTTTTACCTTCTACTTCATCATAACCATAGCCAGTTACAAATTGATATTCGTTCATATTTAATTTGTTTTTATTGAAATATTCAATCGCTAGGTTAGTTGCCCTAATGAACGATTTAGTTCTAGTAAACGAAATACCTTCAGAAAAAATTTCTCCATCTCTTAAAACAATGATAGGCTTAATTTTCAATGTGGCACCAACAATTGCCATCAATTTGCCAATTCTACCACCATGTCTTAAATAGTCTAAACTACCAACTGTGAAGTATATTCTTCCAGTTTTTTTTAGTTTTTCAATATTTTCAACAATTTTTTCATATGTTAAACCATCTTGTTTCATACGAACTACTTCTAAAACTAACAATCCTTGTAATCCAGTATTAACCATTGAATCAACAACGGTAATTTTCGCATCAGGATATTTTTCAAGGCAAATATCTTTAGCACTCACAGCACTATTATAAGATCCACTAAACTTTGTTGTTATGCAAATACAAATAATATCATTTCCCTTAACGATTTCTTCTTCAAAAGTTGTAACATAATCGTTAATCGCTGGCATTGTTGTTTTGGGATAAACATTTGGTTCATTGACCAATTTATTGTAAAATTCTTGAACGCCGATGTCTACTTTTTCTTTCAAATACGTATTACCATCAAATGAAATGTAAAAAGGTACTACTTTTATATCTTTTTCTTTAACTATTTCATCTGGTAAATCACAAGAACCATCACTTATTATTGTAAAATTTTTGTTATTCATCTGGTCTATTTCCCTCTTTCTTAATAATATCTAATATATCCCCTATAATATCTATCAAATCTCTTACTTTTTCTTCACCAAGTTCGTCTAATACGTAACTTACACGTTTATTTAACATTTCGATATCATCTTCAATTTTTTGGATACCTTTATCAGTTAAGAATAGATCTACTTTTCTTCTATCAGCTTGGTTTCTTTCTAATTTTATTAACCCTTTATCGATCAATGAATTAGAAACTGCTGTAACTCTTGCTTTAGTAATTCTTAAAGCATTACTAATGCTTGAAGGCGAAGCACAACAATTATTGCGATAAATGTACATAAGTACTGATGTTTCACCTTGTAAGGCTGAAAACATTTTGGCAAAAAAATCATCAGAGGATAATGAATTAACTGAATCAATCAACTCATCTTTTAAATCAATAATTTCATTCATTTTTAACTCCCTTATAATTAATAGTGTTAATTATTAACACAGTTAACATTTTAAGACGTTATTTATAAAATGTCAATTAAATTGCAAATTTATTAAGTATGGGGTATACTATAAATATACAAGGAGGAAATATGAACACTTTAGAACGTTTTTTTAATTATATAAAATTTGATACCCAATCTTCTACTACTAGTAATACATCACCTAGTACTGAGAAGCAAAAAAAATTAGCAGAGTATCTAGTGAATGAATTACATGGACTAGGTCTTGATAATGCGTATATGGATAAATACGGTTATGTTTATGCTTATTTAGAAGGAACATCACCTAAAAATAAAACTATCGGCTTAATTTCTCATATGGATACTAGCCCTGATGCTAGCGGAGAGAATATAACTCCTAACATTATTGAAAGTTATTCAGGTAGTGTTGTCAAACTTAACGATAATATATCTTTAGATCCTAGTGAATTTCCAAGTTTAAAAGAAAAACTTGGACATACATTAATTACCACAAACGGAAATACTTTACTTGGAGCTGATGATAAAGCTGGTATTTGTATTATAGTTTCTACTGTTGAAAGAATAATTAAAAATAAATTGCCTCATCCAAATTTAATTATCACATTTACACCTGATGAAGAAATTGGTGAAGGAACAAAAAATTTTAATTATCAGTATTATAAGGAACATAATTGCAATTTTGCCTATACAATAGATGGTGGCGATATAAATTACATTAGTTATGAAAATTTCAACGCCGCAAGCTGTGAAATCACAGTAAATGGTAAATCAATCCATCCTGGTGATGCCAAAAATAAGATGGTTAACAGCATTCAAGTAGCTATGGAATTTAATGCTTTACTTCCCGTTAATCAAAGACCAGAATATACCGAAGGTTATGAAGGATTTTACCATCTATCAAATATTGAAGGTGGTGTAGAAAATACAAAATTATCTTATATAATTCGTAACCATAACAAAGAATTATTTGAAAAGCAAAAAGCATTAGTTTTAGAAATTGCAAACTTCTTAAACTCAAAATATGGTTATAAAGTAATTGATGTAAATTTAACTGATTCATATTATAACATGAAGGAATTAGTCCAAAAAGAACCAAAAATACTTGAATTTGCGACAAAAGCATTAAAAGAAAATGGATTAGAGCCTAAATTTGAAGCAATCAGAGGTGGAACCGATGGTGCTAGATTAAGTTACGAAGGAATTTTAACACCAAATCTTGGAACTGGCGGTGAAAATTTTCATGGACCATATGAATATTTAGATGTTACAGATATGAATAAAATGATTGATATAGTAACAAGCTTATTGAAAATTATTAGTGAAGAATAATAAAAAATAGAAAAGGTGCTCTTTTGGCACCTTTTTTACTTAATAGTTTCAATTATAATATTAGGACATTCAATCTTTTCACTAGACATCTCATAAGCATCTAAAACCATTTTAACTGCTTCTTCGGTATTTTTACCATTAGAATAAATGGTAACTAAAGTATCATTAGGATTTAAAACGTCACCAATTTTCTTATGAAGATAAATACCTACAGCAGGGTCAATTGCTTCTTCTTTAGTTGAACGACCTGCGCCAAGTAACATAGCAGCTTCACCAATCTTTAATGCGTCAATCTTTTCAACATAGCAAGGACTTGTTCCTTCAAAGTCTAAGTCAATTATTTCATTTGCTAGAGCAAATAATGTATAGTCATCAATTACATTAGGGTTTCCACCTTGCCAACTAATCATTTCACGGAATTTTTCCACACCTTTACCACTGTGAATTGCATCTTCTACCATCGATCTTGCAACTTTTTCATCTTTTTCAATTCCCGCAACCATTAAAATTTCTGTTGTAAAATCAATGCATAATTCAGTAAAGTCTTTTGGTCCATGACCTTTCAATGTTTCGATAGCTTCAATTACTTCGATAGCATTACCAATGGCACATCCAAGAGGTTGTTCCATATTAGTTAAAGTAGCAATTGTCGGTTTTTTAGCAAGTCTTCCAAGTTCAACCATAGTTTTAGCTAAACATCTAGCGCTATCAACATTTTTCATAAACGCACCACTACCAACTTTAACATCTAACACAATAGAATCAGCACCACTTGCTAATTTTTTAGACATTATTGAAGATGCTATTAATGGTATTGAATCTACTGTTGCGGTAACATCACGCAAAGCATATAAAAGTTTATCGGCTGGCGCAACATTTGCAGTTTGACCAATAATTGAAATACCAATGTTATTTACTTGTTTAAAGAACTCTTGAGGAGTTAATTCAATGTTATAACCGGGAATTGATTCTAGTTTATCTAGTGTACCACCAGTATGGCCAAGTCCACGACCACTCATTTTTGCCATTTTTACCCCAAATGATGCCGCAAGTGGTCCAACAACCAAACTTGTTTTATCACCAACTCCACCAGTTGAATGTTTATCAACTTTTATACCATTTATTTTTGATAAATCAATAACTTCACCACTATGTAGCATTGCATCTGTTAAATAGTATATTTCTTGATTAGTCATACCATTAAAATAAATTGCCATCAAAAAAGCACTTATTTGATAATCTGGTATTTCCTTTGCCACATAGCCATTTATGATAAAAGTTATTTCTTCCTTAGTAAGTTCTATTTTCTCCTTCTTTTTTTCGATTAAATCTATCATTCTCATAATTTTCAATATCCTCTCAAATTAAAATACATTCTCTTTTTCTTTTTGAATTAAAAATTTTTCTTCATCTTTTTTCGATGTTCGCATTTCTTTGTGTTTATTTCTAATATCTAATTGGACTTGTTTTACAAGCATTTCATATTTTGTGGCTAATTCTTGAGTATTTTCATTAGCAATTGAATTGGTATCAACCACATCAACAATTTTTACATACACAGGGGTATAGATAAATGGCAAGGTAAGTCTTTTGCGATATGAACCATCAATTGCTAGAATAACCATTTTAGCATCTACTTTTTGGGCAATTTTGAAAGAACCTGCTTTAAAGTGATGCATTCCAATTCCTCTAGATCTAGTTCCTTCAGGAAATATAAAGAAATTTAACCCACTTTTTATTTTCTTTATTATTTCGATTATTGACACCATCGCTTTACGATCATCTTCTCTTTCAATTGAAACGCCACCAAGGGCTTTAGCCATGTATGATGCAATATTGTATTTATCTATAACGGCTTTATACATTGAAGCATGAGGAAAATCGTGCAATACAATGTGAAAGATTAAAGGATCGATATAACTTTGATGATTTCCGTAAAAAACGTACTTTTCACCTTTTTTTAATTTTTCAATACCATCTACTTTTATTCTTATTCCTAACCAAAAACAAGAAAAACGCGCTATGTCAAGCATAAATCGCCAAATCTTAGGATTTTTTGGATCATTTAACTTCTTGTAGTGTCTTCCTAAAACATATAGGAAAAATATCGAAATGAGGCAGAATATTAAAAGATTAAGAACTACTACTAAAATAGCAATTAATAAAGCTACCCACCAAGCAGTAATATGGTTTAAGGTTAAATAAAGAAAACTAATTATTGGAAAACTAATTCCACATATTATTGAAAGTATGTATATCATTATTTTTTCCTTTCATATACTTCAAAAGTTAAATTACCTTGTTTATTTTGAGATATAAGTTTAAATTCATCAAAATTAATCTTTGGAAAATATACATTTCCCTCGTGGCTTCCGGCAACTCTAGTTAAATACAATTTATCAACTCTATTTAACATATTTTCATAAACCATTTTGCCACCTATGATGAATAATTCATCATTTTCATAATTTTTTATTAGTTTTTCTAAATTGGTTACAACAATTCCATCGCCTTCAATTGTAGTTTTTTCGGTCAAAACATAGTTTTTACGTTTAGGAAGAGCTTTGCCAATGCGATTAATGATTGAAAGGTAGGTATTATATCCCATTAACACCGCATGATTTAAAGTTACTTTTTTAAAGTACTTTAGATCTTCTGGTTCATACCAAGGTAAATTATTACCATTACCAATCAGAAAATTATCGTCTATTGCGACAATAAGTGATAACATTATACAGCCACCTTTCCCTTTATACCTTTATATGGGTTGTAATCAACCAATTCAAAATCTTCATAAACAAAATCTTCAATATTATTAGTATCACGTTTAATAATCATTTTAGGAAGAGCTCTAGGGGTTCTAGATAATTGTTTATGGATTTGCTCTAAATGATTACTATATAAATGAGCATCCCCTAAAGTATGAACGAATTCACCTAATTGTAGATTACAAACTTTAGCTACCATCATCGTAAGCAAGGCATATGAGGCAATGTTAAACGGAACTCCCAAGAATAAGTCCGCTGAACGTTGATATAGCATACAAGATAGTTTACCATCATTAACATAAAATTGGAATAAACTATGGCATGGAGGCAAAGCCATTTTATCTACTTCTAGGGGATTCCAAGCACAAACGATTAATCTACGTGAATCGGGATTGTTACGAATTTGATCAATAACATTCTTTAATTGGTCTACATAGTTATTATCATCACCAAAATGACGCCATTGTCTACCATATACTGGACCTAAATCACCATATTTTAAAGCAAATTCATCGTCAGTTTTTATTTTTTCAACAAATTCTTCAATTGTTTCACCTGAGTAATCAGCACTTTTCTTAAATATTTCGTATGGCCATTCATTCCAAATTTTAACGTCATGGTCTACTAAATATTTAATATTGGTATCTCCTTTTATGAACCATAATAATTCATAAATAATCGATTTAAGATGTACTCGCTTGGTTGTAAGTAAAGGGAATCCTTCATTTAAATCAAATCGCATTTGTGCACCAAAATAAGAAATTGTACCTGTACCAGTACGATCAGATTTATAGTGACCTTCAGTCAATACTTTTTGGCATAATTCTAAATACTGCTTCATATTATTACCTCTCACCTATTATTTATATTTTTATATGTTTTTAATTTTATCATAACAAATGGTTTTTTTCAAGTCAATAATCTTCAATCCATAAATTGTTAAAGAGCTTAATATGAAAAGTTTCAAATTAAGCTCTATTTTTTTGTTATTCAGCTTTATTCAAAGATTCAAGCATTTCGATAAATTGATTCATTGTTTCAATAAATTCGTCTTTGCTCTCAAAAGTTAATGTAAATGAATTATCACCTTCGCCAAATACATAATTCATTGGGAATGCTTTTGCGTTATCTAACATTGTTGCTAAATCATTTGCAAGTAATTTTATAGTCGCAATGTTTTTTTCATTAAAGAATGGGAAAATTGCTTGAATATCACCGTTGATCATATCATTGATAAATTCTTCAACGCCCACTTCTTTTACAAATGAAACTAGAGATTTTGTTAAAGTTGCTAAATCTTTGATTAGAACTTTAATATCTTCTTCTTTAAAGTTAGTAATAACTGTTAAGATTGATTTAATTGTTTCATCACTTACAAAATCAACATCAACTACAACTTTAATTATAGCTTTTAAGTTTTCAATAGTAGTAATTGATTCTGTTTCAAATAATTTGATCATTTTATCTAATATTGGTAAAAGAGAGTCAATATTTTCAACTGTATATGCAACATTTTCATAATAATAAGTAACTACTTCACTTGAAATATTTGTTATAGTAACGCTATATGATTTAATAGTAATAAATGATTCACCAAATCCATGTACTCCTAAAATTTTGTATGTTTTGCCAACAACTAATTCATCTACGCTACTAATACCATTTTTTTCAAATACTTTTGATAATATTTCATCGTTTGCAACTTCTTCAATTTTTACTGAAACACTTTGATCTGGTGAAAGTTTACCTTCAACAACTCTAAATTTCAATGCTTCAACTATTGCTTTGATAGTTTCATCAGATGTAATAAAATCTCTAAATGCTTTGTAATCATCGTTAAATAACTTAGCTACTGTTCCTAGTAATTCATTATATTTTTCTTCAGATATATTAATAATATCCATAAGTGAAACATCTTTTAAGTCAGGTATGATAACACCAACTTCATACCAAATTAGATCTATAACTAATTTTAAATCATCAGATGTGATAGTAATTTCAGGTATGATATTCTTAATACCTTGTAATACGATATAACCAATAATTTGGCGTGTGTCTTCATATTCTAATGCTTTAGCAACTAAATCTTCAGTTATATAATCTAAACTATTTAAGAATGCTTTGTATAAATCAGTAATAGCACCAGCTACTTCTAGTGAATCAATGCTTTCCATTACTTCTACTACTTGAGCAATAACATTTGCAAGCATTTCATTATCAGTTACTAAACCAGAAACTAATGGAGCAGCAACTAATACAGCATCCTTCGCAAAGTCAAGAACTACTGCTAAATCTTCATTACTTACCACATTGTCTAATAATACTTTGACGATTGCTTCTTTTAATTGAACAGCGTTGTATGCTATTTCTTGATTATTAGAACTACCTAAAAGTTTTTGAAGTTTTGGTAAAACTTGAACTGTACCTTGACGATATACTTTCAAGCATTGAATAATAATATTAGCAAGTGCATTAGCAATTTCATAATCATTACGTACTAATAATTCATTGATGCCTTGTAATGCAGTTTCGATTTCACTTCCCGCAAAACTTGTTGCTAGAGAGTTTAATTCAACTTGAGTAACATAGTCACCATAATAAACAAGACCTACTACTTGATCATTATTTAAACCAACGAAATTTAATACTAATGAAGCGATAAAGCCTGGAATATTGTCTTTATTATTTACACTTTCATCTAATATTATATTAACTATTGAAGATGCAATTTCATATGTAACACCATGTTCATAAGCTATTGTGCAAGCTTCTTTAATTAATTGATTGTTTTTATCATATGCTTCAACGTCATCAGCATCTTCACGATTACCAATTGTTATTGATAGTGTGTATTCATAGATTTTGTTAATTTCGGCAACTGCTTTACTGATATATTCGATACTTTCAGTCTCAGATGAAGTTTTATAACCAACAGCTTCAGCTCTAACAGTAAATGAAAAATTTTCATTTATGTTCTTTACTTGAAAACTATTAGTTGATGCTATGTAAGTTTCCCCATTTATTGTTACAACATATGTCGTAGCATTATTAACTTCGTCCCATGTTATTAGTCCTTCTTCATTAATCTTTACATTTGTTGGTACTTGTAAAGTTTGAATATTCTTATTAGTTGCACAGCCATATAAAACAAATATTGATAATAGTGCAACAACTAAATTAACAATTTTTTTCATATTCTACTCCTTAAATTAATTTACAATTTATTATACTAAAATTTAGTCAAAAAGTAAAGTGCTTAAGTTAATTTTTACCAAAAAAATAATCATAATTTAATGCTTTGTTGAAAAAAGTTAACCATGTACTACATGATTAACTCATAATTTATATCAAAATTTGAAAAAGATTCTACAATTGCTTGTCTAGTTCTTCTTCAACATACTTAAATTTCTTTACTTTTGGCTTATTGATAATCCTTCCTCTAAAAACAACCATACTTGGTTCACGTAGTGTGGTAATATCCTCTAAGGGATTGTTATCAACTATTAATAAGTCACAAGATTTATTTTCTTCCACACTACCAGTTTCATTATCAATCCCCGCAATTATAGCATTTAATAAAGTTGCATGATAAATTGCTTCACGGTTATCATTTTTAACATATTTTATAAAATAATCAAGTTCGCGCCAAGTATCATAATGAGTAACAAATGGACAAGCAGTATCAGTTCCAATTCCTACTTTAATGTCATTATCGAGACAAGTTTTAGAAGCAGAAACAATTCCTTCAAATACTATGTTACCATTGTACTGAGTTAAATCAGTGGCTTTACTGATTGAACGGTCAAATTTTGCAAGGGGAATTGCTGGTGAAATTGTGGTAATTAGTGAAGCATTATGTTCTTTAAATAGGGCAATTATTTCTTCATCTAACTTTGCGCCATGTTCAATTGTGTCAACCCCATTTTCTAAGGCTAATTTTACACCAAGAGGAGATTCAACGTGGGCCGCAACTTTATACCCAAGTTCATGAGCTCGCTTGCATGCCGCATTAATTATTTCAGGACTCATTTTTAATTCACCTGGTTCACCCTTCTTCTTGGCATCAAGAACACCACCAGTAATCATTAATTTGATTAAATCAGGTTTAGTTTTACTAATTTCATCAATGTAATATCTTGCACTATCAATATCAGTTGCTTCATATGCTAAAATACCTGCCATATGTCCTCCAGGTACTGACAATGCCATATTTGATGCAAGTATTCTAGGACCTTTAATTTTGCCTTTATTAATATTTTCACGAATTGTTGAATCAATATTTGATAAACCACCGACCGTTCTTATCGTAGTTACACCACTTAATAATTCCGTTTTTGCATATTTTGCGCAAAGTTTATAAACGATATAGCGAGTTAGTTTAAAAGATAATAATTTATTTACTGATTCTTTATTTTGTTTCTTAGTATCTTTGGGCATGCCAGAGCCAGGAAGATGAACATGCATATTGATTAAACCTGGTAAAACATATTTACCTTTTAAATCAACTATTTTCATACCAGTTGGTTTATTTTTAGTAATTTCTTTTATTCTTCCATCTTCTACAATTATACTGTAACCAGTTAATGGTTCCATATCTTTTTTACCATTTAAAATTATGCCATTAGTTAATGCATATTTCAATTTTAATCACCTCTTGTATTAGTCTTAATTGACAATTTTTTATTTTATTTATAGAAAATATTTACTTACTACTTAGTATTTTTTTAATTACCCAAAATTGAAATTTTTTAGGCATTATATTTAGTAATCTTAAGTAAAAATTAGCATTTATTTTATATGCAAATTTAGTCTTTTTACTATTTAGTACTTTTGCCACCTTTTTTGCAAGTTTTTCTGGTGGAATGTTTTTAGTTTCAATTTTATCGACAATTTGTTTAAATTTATTAGCATTATAATCATATATTTTAGTGCTATGACAAAATTCTTCTAAACTCTTGGTTGAAGCATTTAACATATTAGTCTTTACTGCCCCTGCTCTTATAACCGAAACGTCTATTCCTAATAATTGTAATTCCATTCTTAAAGAATAACAATACTTATCAAGCGTTGATTTAGTAATAGCATAAATACCCGTAAAAGGAAGGGGATTAAGCGGAGCAAGTTCACTAGTTATTGTAACTATTCTGCTACCTTTAGCGAGTAGTGGCAAAAAGGTTTTATTAATTAGATAACAGCCGAAAAAGTTGATTTTAAATATTTCTTCAAATTTATTGTAATCAATTTCTACTAATGAATTCATAGTATATTTTCCTGCAAGATTGATAATTCCATCAATTCTATCAGTAATGGTACATACCTGATTAAAAACGCTAATTACCTCAAGTTCATTAGTAATATCGCACTTAAATTGTTGATATTTATTATTTTTAACATCATCATTATTGATTATATCTAAACCAATCACAAAATAGCCTTCAGATAATAATTTAAGAATGGTTGCTCTCCCCATTCCTCCACTTGCCCCAGTAACAATAACATATTTCATATGCGCTCCTATTAATTTGTATTATATAATGTAAATTATACCATCTTAATTAAACATTATCAAGATAAAAGGATTACGCTTAATAAAAAGTGTGTTTATTTTTTAAAAATGTCCCAACAATAAATATTATGGTTTAATACCCTAGGAGGTATTAACCATGAAGAAAGTAGAATAAAGATCTAATCGTAAATAATAATATTCTAGATAAATACGATGCTCACTCTAGAACTCCAAGATTAAAATACTTTGGTAAATGTTTATAAATGAATGCTTGTGAAGATTATTGGTTAGGTATTGATTTTGGTAAAATAACTTTACATGGTGCCATTGATAATGCAACTGGAACAGTTTGTGGTCTATATTTTGATAAACACGAGACTTTAAATGGTTATTATCATCTATTTGAGCGTATTTGGCGTAAATATGGCGTTCCTGCTAAATTTTTAACTGATAATAGAACTGTATTTATATATAATGGTTTAAAACAAAAATCAATTAACCAAGTTAATAATACAAATATATGTTGATGCTTATTATTTACCATCTGTTACTAACTGTTTCATAAAAATAAAGCAATTATTTATTTTACATTGTTTGACAAAACCCCTACCAACTTTGAAGTTGATAGGGGTTTTTTATCAGTATAATTTTTTACAGAGCCTTTTTAATTTTTTCATCACAAAATATTATCTAAAACATATTTACAAATGTTTTAACTTTGTTCTTCTATTTTTTCAAACTTAGAAAAGACAGACATATTTTCATTTACGATAAATGTATAGGTTGCATCTGTTGAAATTAATGTCTCACTTTGGTCAGTACTAGTATACCAACCTACAAATCTATATCCTTCAACTTTGACATGCGCAGTAAGAGTTATTTGTGTACCTTTTTCAACTCTTCTACCATTACCAAAATCAATCTCTTGACCATTTTCGGTAATGTAACCAGCTTCAGTAGGATAAGCATTAAATAAGTGCATCTCTTTTTCGATAAATTTTGCGTAAACGTGTCTTTCTTCGTTCACCATAAAAGTATACGTAGCGTCCGTAGAAACTAATTTTTCAGATTGGTCAGAATCGAAGTAAAACCAACCAACAAAGTTATATTCAGATTCAGCTACGGCAGTTAGCGTTATTTCTGAACCTTTTTCCATCATTTTTCCATTGCCAAAATCTACTCTCTGTCCGTCTTCCAATAAATAACCACCGTCGTAAGGGCTACACGGTGCAAGAAAACGCACTAGTTCAATAACCTTCAAAGTTATAACAACTTTTAATTCAGGATTATTTAAATATGTATATGTTATTGTGTACGCTCCTTCTTTACTTGTATCAAACATACCATTTTCAGTATAGTTAATTGTACTCTCAATCCTATATTCTAGCCCTAAAATAAGCCTTTCATATTTGTCGCCAATCTTACCAAGTAAAGGTAGTCCCTCAGGCAAAGCATAAAATTCTTGATTTAAGTTTAGTAAATATTCAGTAACTAAATTGCCATCATTGTCCAAATAAAATCCATAATCTGATGAATCTTCTAATTTAATTTCTGTAGCAATTGCTCTAAACAATGCGGTCAAATGCAAATTGTTTGTTTCTTCATTTACAATAAATGTATGCTTAAGTTCTGTAGATATTAGGCCTTCGATACTATAATAATCAGCAGATATAAACCATCCTACAAAATAGTACCCTTCTTTTGCTTTAACTTCTATTGTAACCTCAGAATTTTCAGGTAAATCATCGCGATAAAAACCATCTTCTGAAACGTAAGGGCAATCAACAAATTCTCCACCATTTTCAATTATCGCACTTACAGAGAAAGCTTTTTCGAATCTAGCATAAACAGTAGTTTCTTTCATTACAATGAATTCATGAAGATATTCGGTAGAAATAAGCGTTGCATTTTCTCCTTCGCCATCATACCACCCTACAAATTTACTATAAACATACTCTCCTGAAGCAAAAACTTTAACTTTTTCTCCTTCTCTAACCGCAATTTCAAGTCTTTTCATATTTTGAGGTGTTTCATTTTCATTATACTCAAAAACATAACCACCTTCATCTGCAATTACTGTTAGTGTAACCATATCCTTTTCAATAAATCTTGCAAAGATATACGTATTACCAGTTATAGTGAACGTTTCAGTTGCGTTTGTTGAATAATGGCGTTTTTCTTCGCCAAAATTGTTTGCTATATACCAACCACCAAACTTATATCCTTCTTTAGGTTCGGCTGTTAACGTAAGTGTACCACCGAGATCAACTTCCTCACGATAGCCATCAGGATCTTTTACAATGATTTTATCATTCATTTTAATAATACCTTTTTCGACGTCTTCCGTTTCTATATAAGAGTAAGTTTCAGCTTTTGGCACTTCTACAGTAAGTGAGGTTTTAACCTCTTCATCGTATTTGTACGTAATGGAAATTTCATATGTACCTGTTTTTTCATAATTAACTTTACTTGCATCAACAATGAATTCTGAAGCATTGAGCGTGCGTCCTTTTTCATTTTTAACAACGAGATTAGCTAGATTTGGCATTTCTTTACTATCTAAATTATAATAAAAATTACCATATTCAAAGCCATCGCAACTTACCGTTAAATTTGTAATTATTTCAACAAACACTGCCTTTATATGCTCATCTTTACCATTTTGATAGTATATATACTCACTTTCAAGAGAGATAGGTTCTTCAGAACATTTTCCATTTTCGTCTACAGAATACCAGCCGATGAATTTATATCCTTCTGCAGGAGTAGCTACAATTTTTCTAAAATCATTAAGAGGGAAATACTCTAAGGTCTCTGGAGTGTCACTTTTAGTTATAGGATACTTACCATAGCGAACATCCTCAACCTTACCCTTACCGGAAAATTCCACTGTAAGATTTGAGAATTGGTTAGAAACATGTACCATAAAGCTATTATCAACGTCTTCCGAAACTAGCTTATATTTTACATAATATTTTCCTTCTTTTCTAAAGTCTAGTCCATCATAATCTATAGTATAATCACCAAAATAAAGAGGAACGTATTCATACGGATCCTCTAATTCATCATTACGACGAAGCCCCGTTATTTCTAGTTTTAAAAGATCAATTTCTGGCGCACCAGGTTTATAAAATATAGATGTTGCAATATATTCCGTTGGTTTCCCATTATGAAAACCTAATGGTATGTTAGATTCTCCTGGTTCTATTCTAACTTGATAAACCTCTTGCTTGTTAGAAAATTCAGGTTTAATTGTAAACAATGCTAAAATGGTTAAATCATACTCACCTTGTTTTACTTCATATACAAGTTCATCTGAAAGTTTTTGGCCAACTATACCACCTTCATGACATACATACCATCCACCAAAATCAAATGTTCTATCTGGAACGGCGGTCAATTTATATTCATACCTTTTATCAGCAAACAAAAATGACTTCTCATTTAATAACTCATCTACCTTGTCATTTACATAGAACTTCCCACCAGTTGTTGTGATTGCCGAAACATCACCATTTTTCTCGGATATATGAATAGTTATACTAGCCCATAGTTCTTTATTTTCTTTAGCAATAAACTCTACTCTATAACTTCCTTCTTTTGAATAGTCTAATTTATCAAGTCCAATTATATCATATTGCTCAGGAGATAAAAGAGTATACATTAATTTTTCATTTTTACGTTTTAAACCTTTAATCATGAGGGCAGTTATATCAATATTATTAGGATTACCTGGCTTAACATATAGCTCAGTCGCAGCTCTTCCGTCAGGAAACACGACAGGGACGCCTGATTCTCCAGGGAATGCCCACAATTGATATACTCCATTTAGATCACCTGCAAATTTTGCTACTATTGTTTGCTCGCCTTCTTCGACTGTATATTGAGGAAACTGTGATGTAGAAAATGGTTTATCTTCTATAACTCCATTTACTTGTCTATATAATCCTTTATAATCAACATCATAGCCGCCCCATAACGATATATTAATAAGTGTTCCTTTTTTTATGTAAAAAGTCTTTTCTTCATCACTATTAATACTAAATTCTCTTACTATATCCCTTAAATAACCTTTTGTTCCTATTTTTACATCAACTATTCCCACACAAGGTCCTTGATTTTTTATCGTAACTTTTTCTCCGCTTTCCGCATCAATAAAGATAAACATTGAAAAAGAATCAGTTTCAAATGTTAATTTTCCGTCCTTGAACTCACTGTCAAGTTGTTCAACTTTCTCTTCACTCTTAACGTGGAAAACCCAATATTTTGTTGCTCCTTCAATCGGAGTAGGCACTGATACTTTAACTTTTCCATTTGGTTGAACTTTTACACCATTTGATTGCACAGAAATATCCATTGCCACCAAATCAGAGCCTTCATAAGTTTGAAATTCATCAGGTAATTTTTCTACTGACTGCAGAACGTTTTCATCGGTTGCCTGTAATTTCTCAGTTATAAGTTTTGCCTTTTTTTCAAAGTTTCCTCCTATTAATGTAACTCCATTATCGCTTTTGAGTTCATTTAAGCTTTTATTACAACTACTACAACTATTGCAACTTGAAAATAAGCTTACACTTATAACCATTAGAATAGCCAAAATAATGTTTCGATGTTTTCTTTTCATATTTTTGCTCCTTTTTATTTTTAGTTATATTGAAAATTGTTATATGCAACAATTTAACAATTATCAATGTTTTGACATTGATTTTGACACTTATGTGTCACTTGCGGTTATTTTGCTTCTCTATGATACTCAGATATTAATATTTCTTGTTTAAATATTATAAGTCAATATCATTCCGCCAAATAATATTTAATAATTGCTTCAAAAAGCAAAAAAAACCTTATTCAAGTTAATTACACTATTAAGTTGC
>ENA-UOOC01000399-UOOC01000399.1-human-gut-metagenome-genome-assembly--contig:-C48old-NODE-399-length-44603-cov-12.832248_pt1 | contig 44603 bp, 46 predicted proteins | sample MGYA00242469_ERZ724016 | MGnify/ENA metagenome assembly ERZ724016 | reverse complement strand
ATATTGTCGCGGCGCGTCTTGACGGCATGGGAATACGGTATTTCATGCTGACTGGTTCCACAAAACCAGCACAGCGGCTGAAAATGGTGAACAGCTTCAACAGCGACGACACCAGCGTATTCCTGATATCGCTGAAAGCGGGCGGCACGGGGCTTAACCTTACCGGCGCGGACGTTGTTATACACTACGACCCGTGGTGGAACAGCTCGGCTGAAAATCAAGCTTCCGACCGCGCTTACCGTATCGGGCAGAAGAAAAACGTGCAGATATATAAGCTCATCACCCGGAATACCATCGAGGAGAAGATACGCGAGTTGCAGCAGGCAAAATCCGGGCTTGCGGATATCGTACTCAGCGGAGGGGAGAACTCCGGAAATATCATGAGCATGACCTCCGAAGAGATACTGGAGCTGCTGAAATGAGCATTGTAAAATGAAAAGCCCCCACAGAGCCATGGCTTTGCGGGGACTTCTATATTGTGCGGCGATTTTAATCAAGAAATTCCTCGTTGATAACGCCGAAATCAGGTCCGGAGCAGAAAAGTCCATGGTGCTCCCAGACTGCCGCGTCGAATTTTTTTCATCAGTTCGGAGGCGGCGAGCGCTATTTCAGCGCCGCCCTCTAAGCTCCACACGATTCGCCATGCGTTACCCTCGCCGTTTATCTCTAAGATTCCGATGGAGTGCTCCGGGTCAGGAATGCTTTCACACATCTTTTTCCGAAACCTCTTTCGGATATTCACGGAGTTCATCGGGATCGTGCAGCGGATCCCACACCTGCGCAAATAACGGATCCACCTTTTCTCGATTGCCGTAGTTCCAGCTCTTCCGTTCGCACTCGTCGCACCAGTGACCGCCCTCCAGGATAAGCCGCGGGCTGGCAGTGAATTTATGCCCGAAAGCGCACTGAAATTCCAGATTGCCGCTCCAGTCGCCCTTGTTCATTTCTGTGCTGAACATCCTGCCGCATATCCGCAATGTCAAGGTCGCTTTCCGGTTTGGTTTCGTCATAGCCGTGGTCTATCGGAACAACTGTGTCCCAGTTCGTGAAATGCTGCATTTCGGAGAGCTTATCCGGAAGCTCCTCCCATCTTTTGCGGCTGCCCCAGTATGCGTCGATGTGATCCTACGCGTTATCCTCTATAAAGTGTAATGTTCCGTGCTCCGTCCGTGCCAGCTTGTCAAAGCGCCTGAGGAGAATGCTTCCCATGAGCCGCTGACCGCCCGGCAGCCTGCAGAGTATCTTTGAAACATTGCACAGCGCTCCGAGCTTTTCAAGATAGCAGTCATAGAAATACTGCATTGAATCATGGCGGAAATGCAGGTAATTTTCCAGCTTGTCGCTGTCGAGATAATACTGACCGTGGAAGTTCAGCGTTGCTTACTTTTTGGGACTGAGAATATAGTCAAGATTTGTTATGCCTATAGCGCCGTAAATTATCCTGTACATCTCGTATGTAGAGATACGGCAGGGCGCGCCGCCGCCTATATTGTAAATATGTCCCCCCAGAAACTCTCTTCAAGCGTACCGTCGTGGAAGAAAGCGCAGAGGTTCTTCATCGAACGCGCCGAATCACGGTCGGAGCAGTATTCAAGCACGTTATCGAAGCAATTGTGGAACATTATCGCGTCCTCAATTTCTGCCATTGCCCTGCCGATTATACCCGTCTGCCGCAGGGAAACCCAGTATTTCAGACTGCTCTCGATAACAAGCCGTTCCGCTACAACTTTTGAAACCGCATAATAGTCGAACATACTAGGCTTTATCGGATCGCCGACCCTGCCCCAGTGTACAGGCGGCATTCTGTCGCCCGTTTCGGCAACTGTGCCTATGTAGACGAGGCGGGTGCGCTCCTGCTGTCCAAACTCGTAAATCGCGTTGATTATATTCCGCGTGGAGCCGTAATTTACTTTCATTGCCTGCTTCGGGTAGTAGTCTGCGACAGGGGAAACGAACGCTGCAATGTGAAAGATCAGGTCGCAGCCCTTCACGCATTTCAGTACGTCGTCATAGTTGTTGAGGTCGCCCCATACTATTTCAAGCCCCGGCGTTTCCGTATAGGACTTCAGAATATTACGGTTCTTTTCGGAATCCCTTGCTAGAATAGCTATATCCTGCTTCTCGGAGTATTTCAGCATTTCTTTCAGGCTTGCAAAGCCCATTCCTCCGGTAGCGCCGGTAACGAATACGCGCTGTTTCATGATATCACTCACCTTTCATGCCGATGGTCTTTGCTTTGCCGTCAAGGATATCGGCGCATAGCTTCATTGAATCGCCGATAGCCGCGTCAATATCGTCCTCTGTAACTCCCAGCGGTACGCTGCTGAGATTCTGTCGATATAAAGCTCGCCGTACTGGATATCGCACAGCCTCGGCATATACAGACCGCCTTGCAACGCTGGTTTCACGCGCGGCAATACATGGAGGCTGACTAGGCGTTCTCGCTGAGCGACGCTTTTATACAGCGCAGCGAGAGATTCAACAATCTTCAGCAGATCACAAATCTGCAATATAACATGGTCCTTGATTTTGCCGACAGAATGAGCAGTATCCGTCAGGGGGAAAAGCCTACCCAGCTGACCATATCCGTTTCAAACTACGTCCGCCGTCACTTTTCGGAAAAAATATGCGTTGAGGATATAGCCAGGGAGCTTTTTTATGAGCCGTCCGTATCTTTCAGCTAAATTCTCGCGCGAAGCCGGAATATCTCTCACGGATTTCATTCTGAAACAAAAAACGAAGGAGGCGAAGCGCCTTCTTTGTTGTTCGGACAAATCTGCCGCAGCAATAAGTTCCTACCTCGGTTTCTCATCGCAGAGCCATTTCTCAAGGGTGTTCAGAAAGTACTCCGGTAAAACTCCGGCGGGATACAGGGATAAATATCAGCGATAATGCTGATCACAAATCTTGTTTTTATGTTTGGAATTTATACGGGTAAATCTTATACCATATGTGTATTTCCCTTGACTTGATTTATATTTTGTGATATAATTGGTTTGTGTTATTATGTCGAATTTTGCGAGGTTGTAGAATGAAAAGAATAAAGCTTACTGCGCTGCCGTGTATATGCGCTGATGTTTTTGACGGTACTGACATAATCAGACCAGGAGGAGAAGCGCTGAATTTTGCTGCCCATGCCTCTCGCTTTGATGAGATGGATGTTACGCTGCTTGGAATTGTCGGAAAAGATAAATATGCGGAAGCGATAATGGATTCAATATCAAGGCTTGATATTGATAAAAGCCATATACGCACTGATGAAAGGTATCAGACTGCCAATAATATGACATACCTTACAGCAGACGGCGACAGGTATTATAAAGATGATTCATGGAACGGAAAAATACTTGATGATATCATTCTGAACGATGACGAAATCAGAATATTATCCGAATCCGATGTGGTCTTTGTTCACTTCTGGGCTTCGTGTTTTTCGCAGGTAGTTGAACTGAAGAAAACGTCCGGATTTAAGCTTGCAGTGGATTTTGACGTCTACAGGGATTTTGCTGATATGGAACGGCTTGCACCGTATATGGATTTCTTTATGATAAGCGGCTCGGAGGAACTGCTGCCGAAGTTCAGAGAGTTATCGTGTAAGTATGATTGCCTGTTCAATATATCCCTTGCAGAACGAGGAAGCGTCACATACTTTAAAGATCAGGAATTCAGAGTGCAGGCTGTAAAGGTCGATACTGTAATTGACACGACCGGGTGCGGCGACAGCTACCACGCCGGATTTGTATGCTCATATATGCTTGAAAATGATATTGAAAAGGCTATGAGGGTTGGTTCTGAGATCGCAGCAGAAACCCTGAAACATTACGGCGGCTTCTGATTATACCATGATATAATAAACAGCACCGGAAGTGATTTTCGTTCACTTCCGGTGCTTTTATTATTGAAACTTGAATTCAAATCTTACGGCATAACCTGCAAAGAACAGATGCCAGCAGAGCGCCATAGGGAACTCCTTTCAAATAAATACAGTGAAAGGCTTGTCTACTGCCCTTCACGGAACCGTACGTGCGGATTTCCCGCATACGGCTCTTCAAACAATCGTTTGACTCCCGGTCCCATATATTGGTCGTCAGATGAGGCTCGGCGACATAGTAATTCCACACTCTCAGATACTTTTCGTATCTGAATCTGCCTTTCTGGTCGCGTCTGTTCAACATCCGGTATGTCGAATATTTAAAATACTTCCATAAATTCTGTATACCGAACCGTGTAAATGCCAATAATGCCCACGGAAAGCGAAGTATTAGGACATGAAAAGAACACACGGATTATGATTTACTTTGAGGACAGATTTGCAGCTTAACGTATATTGGGGACTCTGGTCTGTCGGTCAACCCCTCTGTCACTCCGTGACACCTCCCCCCACTGTGGGAGACAACCCAGACCCCTGGAGTTTATCCGCTGGAAGATACCGGTGAAGTAGAAAAGCAGCGAATTAGCTACGCTGCTCTTCACCGTTTGTTTATCTTGCAGCTGCGTTGGGGCACTCTCCATGGCTACCCTGTTTCGCTGCATTTTTAGCTTTGGTACGTTTTTCGGGATTATTCGCGTTTACACAGTTCTTTTTTCAGACCCCATCAGATAAACGCCAAACTCCGGCAGTTACGAACTGCCGGAGCATTTTTATTCTGATAAACGCTCAATCAATTGACACGTCTGCCGCTTTCTTTGATTTCGCCGGAACGGTATGCCCTCAGAAGCTCACGAAGGTCGTTTATCTGCTCCAGAAGCTCCGCACCCTTGTCGGTGTCAGAAATATTTGCGCGACGTTCCAGCCTTTCAACAAGATGTATCTCCGGAGTGTGCTCGCTTTCGCCGGCAACAAACGGCTTGTGCTCCGCCAGATTCAGGCTGTGCGAATCGTATATCAGCGTGTATCCGGCAATTCCCGTAGCCTTCTGGTACGCCTTGGAAATCCCTCCGTCAATAACGAACAGCTTTCCGCCCGCCTTTACGGGTTTTTCTCCGTTCTTTATCTTCACGGGAACATGACCGTTGATTATATGACCTCTCTCCGGGTCAAGCCCGAACATTTCAAGTATCCAGCCGCAGACTTCCGCCTGCTCTGAAAAAGGATAATAGGCGTTGTAGTTTTCCTTGTGCAGTTTCTTGTCATCAAGGAAATACCTCTCAAAGAACGCCATCTTATCCTTGCCGTAAAGCGGTGAACGTGCTCCGCTCCACAGATACCACATGTAGTCGGCGGCGTAGTCTTTTTCCGCGCCAGGCTGCATGAAATACGCCTTGTTTGCGATTTCGTCAAGTTTATCAAGCAGAGCCTTGCCGGAATAATCGGTTCCCGCGATATTCACACTCTGGAGCTGCCCGTTTTCGTCAAGCGGAATACAGCCATGAAACAGCAGATTTCCGTTTATCGTCTTGTACATCGAGCCCTTTGAATACAGGAACCGAATGTGGGAATTGAGCCGCTCGCTGTGCATAAATGAATTCTCCAGCACAGACATAAGCTCATTTTCAGCGTCCGTCAGCGACAGAGGATCTTTACGGCAAACCGTCGGGAAGTTTTTGTCTAGCAGTTCGTACTCACTGCCGTCGATCGTTACTGTTCCGCGGTCAAAATCGACCATTCGGAATATATCGCGCTTTCCCATGCCCCATTCCGGGTGGCGCTCAATAAGCTGACCCTCAAGCTTCAACTGAATTATCGTTATCGCCTTGTGCATTTTGGCGACGAGCTTTGTGTCCACCGGGTCGTAGATGTTGTCATCCAGAGTCTGCGGCATGAACAGAACGCAGTCGTCGTTCTTATAGTACTCCCCTGCAAACACCGCAAGCGCCCTGAGATTAAGCCCGTATCCGTCCTCAAGCACATCGAAATTGTTGTACCGCATGGAGATCCTGATAACATTCGCGATAAGCGCCCGGTTTCCTGAAGCCGCTCCCATCCAGGAGATGTCGTGATTTCCCCACTGGATATCAACATCATGTATTTTCATCAGTTCGTCAAGGATCACGTCAGCTCTCGGACCCCTGTCGAAAATGTCACCTATCAAATGGAGCTTGTCGATGGCAAGCGACTGGATAAGCTCGCAGAGGGATTTAATAAAGCGGTCTGCAATGCCGGTATCAAGAATAGTCGTGATTATCTCGTCGTAATAGTATTCCTTGACCACATCATCGGTGACATTCAAAAGCTCGTCAAGGATGTACACCATGTCCTTCGGGATACGCTTGCGCACCCGGGAACGCGTATATTTAGCCGACACCGCCTCGCAGACTAAAATCAGTCGATATATAGTCAGCCTGCGCCACTCGTCGGACAGTTCGCCCTTCATGCGGAGGTTTTTCAGCTGCTTGTCAGGATAGTAGATAAGATATGCCAGCGCTTCACGTTCGGCTCCGGAAACCGACTTCCCGAGGGTTATGTCGATCTTGTTCTTGATCATTCCCGAAGCGCTTTTCAGCATGTGCAGGAACGCTTCATACTCGCCGTGGATATCACTGAAAAAATACTCCGTTCCCTTTGGAAGGCTGCGTATCGCAGAAAGATTCACGATCTCGCTCACTGCGCTGTCGATTGTCGGGAACTCCTTAGCCAGGAGCAGCAAATACTTTTTGTCCATGTTGTTTTCCTCGAACAATATCTTTAACTTATCTGCACGAAAAACAGGAATATGTTAATCCACAATACAAAGAGTGCCATCGTCTTTCACTAAAAAGAAAGTAATGCCTGCATTTTTTATTTGTGGAAGTGATACCCATTTTTTAGCAAGCTCGTTACTTTTTTCCGTATAAGATATCGCGACCACTGGCTTTATTCTTTCACCAAACGCACTTCCAGTCATTAGTTGACCAATCGCTTCCCTCATTAAACTATATCCTTTTTCTTTCGAAAATTTCTTACTCTCAACAATAATGGTACTATCGTCTTTCGTTTCAATAACAACATCACCTATTCCGGATTTTGACGTTACTATAATGTGAGCATCATACCCTTCTATTGCGAATTCACCTTGCCATTTGTCACACTCTGTATCCAACTTTTTAAATCCATTTTTTAAATAGAAATCTTCAATTTCAAAGTGAATTGTATTTTTAGTTTTTACATGAGCTCCATCAATTGATACATGAACATTTTTATCAGTTAATTCGTTTTTTATAAAGTATAAAGCAATATATAAACTTACCTCTGGTTCTGTCATTCTTTAATATACTCCTTATTTACCAAACTGCTTGAAGAATTTCGATTTGTCAAGTCAATATATTATTTATATTATATCACACTCACTTGACTTTTTCAATCCCTGGAAGGGAATTCACAGACAGAAAAACACAGAATCATCGTAATTTTACCATATTTCTACAGCCAAACCTCCTCTTGTACAGCCTCCACAATTAAAGCTCTATAGTAGCTGAATCGATCTGAAGCTCCGGCGAATGGAAAGGTATCACCCTGGCGAACCTGTTGCGCTTCATCAGTTCCGTGAATTCAGCAAAATTCTGATGCACCGGGTATCTGAGGAATTTCATTCTGCCGGAGTTTATCAGCCTTTCGCTAACTGAGCCTGGCTCGAGTGTGCCGGTCATGATCGCAGCGCCGCCGCCAGCAAGAATGCTTTCCGCAATGTTCTGCGAGCAGCTGCTGCGAAGCTGAGGGTCGCTCAGGAACAATATATCTGCCGTATTTTGGTTCCGGAAATACTATTGTTCTGCGCTGTTCCCTTATCTCTGAAACAGCGGAAACAATTGCGTCACAGCACTCTGAAAAACTGCGGCTGTCATTACCGTACGCGCAGTCTGCAAAGTGTGATTTTCATTTATTCCCTCGTTCAGATTTATCTTTACACATTCTATCAAACTATGTGTAAAATTCGCTATCCTCTTTATGTTATATTCTTGTAAAGCGGAATTACATCTGCTGAAATCTGCTATTATGACATTACCACGAACATAAATGGTTTTCAAACTGCGGCAGATTTTCTCTTGACTTTTCTCCTGCCTTGTGATAAAATCGGTATATACTTTAATAAGCATAAGAGGGTCATTTTATGAAACTTGATGTATTAGGTCTGCTTGGCGCATGCTCCTATGCGCTTGACTGCGTGGAAGCGGAACTTGTTCATGTTACCAGCCGCCATGCGAAGCGCGTGGCATATATGAGCGTATGCACCGCGGAAACACTTGGCGTGCATGGAAACGCACTGCAGGATCTCGCAGCATGCGCGCTCCTTCATGACAACGCCCTCACGCAGTATATCCAGGAGGAATTCCACGGAAACGCCGAATCACTGGATCTGCTGCCGGAGATCCCGCATCTGGGGCTTCACTGCTCTCAGGGCGAGGAGAATATCCGAAATCTGCCGTTCAGCACCGACGTCAGCGGAGTAATTCTATACCACCATGAAAACGCAGACGGAAGCGGTCCGTTCGGGAAAACTTGGGTGGAAGTCCCGCTGGCTGCCCGGATAATACATCTGTGTGATTTGCTGGATGCATTCTGCCGCGCCGATAAATTCACCCCGGAAGTCTGGAACAGAGCGGAAGCTTTTATTTCCCGGGTTCGCGGGAAAATCTTCGACGATGAGTGCGCCGAAGCATTCCTGAAGGCATTCCCAGCGGAGCATTTTATGTCCCTCGGAAACGACGACCTTGAATCGCGCCTGTGGAGCATAATCCCGCGTGGAAAGCAGGAGCTAAGTTTCCCGCAGATCAAGGCGCTGGCTGATTTCTTCGCAAAAATAGTGGACTACAAATCGCCGTTCACCAGCACGCATTCGATCGGAGTTGCCTCCTGCGCTGAAAAGCTGTCCCGCTTCATGGGATTTGACGAGGAAACCGCGCAAAAAATGTACCTCGCCGGAGCGCTGCATGACATCGGTAAAGTCGCGGTGGGCAATGAAATACTCGAAAAACCCGGTCGCCTGACCGACGAGGAATTCGCAGAAATGAAGCATCACGCCGCATACACCTACTACATACTCTCGGAAATCGAGGATTTCGAAGAGCTGCGCGACTGGGCTGCATTCCATCACGAGCGGCTTGACGGCACAGGGTACCCATTCCGGAAAACCGCCTCAGAACTGAACACGCAGGAGCGTATGATGGCATGCGTAGACATTTATCAGGCTCTGACTGAGAGCCGCCCTTACAAGCCCGGAATGCCTCATGAAAAAGCCTGCGCTATTCTGCGTGAAATGGCGGACAAAGGCTGGCTTGATGCCGGAATAACAGAACAGGTAGACGCTTGTTTCGGTAAAAAAAATGCGGGGTAATTTTACTCCGCATTTTCTTTAAGCTTAATATACGATTTTATTTCAGTGTTTTTAATGTTTCAGGAAATATCTCCCAATAGAACCTGCGAGCAGACGGCGGAAAATCGCCAAGTATTCCATGCTCTGGGTCGTAAAATACGCCGTCTGCATAAAGCGACCAGTGCCAGCATCGAGGAGTTTCAAGGCTGAGGAGCGCGCACCTAGGGAGGTCGAAAACTGTTTGCGCCTGCTTTCGTTCCGACGAAAAATTAATTCCGTGATCGGTCAGGACGCGCTTCATTTCGCGAAGGTCGGTTTCCCGGCTGTTCCCGAGGTATTCACAGATGTATTCGGCAGTAGTTCCAAGCAGCATTGCGAGGACTGCCTGACCACATTGAAGGTCAGTTGGTTCGTGGATATAATCAATATTCATTTTTCACCTTATATGACGTTTGCCTGCCAGGAAACACAGAAATCCATCAGTCAGTTATATCGTTCAGAAAAACGTAATAAACGTCTCCGCACTTATCCGTGTGCAAAAATCTGCCATAGTCGAGAACCTTTCGCTCAGTTCCCTCCCTGCATACTATCCTGTATTTTACACGGTCGATGTCCCGTTCCCGTTTTATCTGTGTATAACACACCGTCTGCTTCTGTCAGCAAGCGAAATTTCTGATGTAACGATTCGGCGCACTCTACCCATTTTCCCTTTTCAAACCGTTTTTTAGAGGTTCACTTATTTATTATCCTCTATAACAAGAAGCGTCTTTTTCCCATCAGTATTCTTCAAGAATGCTGATTCCGACCATTTATGAGCAAAAGATAATACTTCAAACATCTTTCAGTTAATTATACCACACGAGATAGATTTTTTCAATCATTATTTTATACAAAGATATTATTGCGAACAAAAAGCGCAACAATATCAGATAACACAGACCATGAAATAAAGCGTTGACCCGTTTTGAGCATGTCCGCATTGATTTCCTGCAATATAAATCTCTTCTCTGTACTAACACATTAATAAAAAGGCGGCTTAATTATCTCATATCCTGAGAATTATAAGCCGCATTTATTTTGATGTTTGAATCAAAAATCTGCTTATTCAGTCCCCCGCCTTAAAATTGTATACCGGCTTTATAATGCTGACTATCTCGGCAGTGGGCGTGATATTGTCAACGATATCCTCCATGCTTTTGTAAGCCATCGGGCATTCGTCTATTGTCGAAAGGTGTATCGAGGTGGAGTATATCCCCTCCATGCTGTTCTGGAACTCATCAAGCGTGAACTTTTCCTTTGCAGCATTGCGGCTAAACATTCTCCCAGCCCCATGAGGCGCGGAACAGTTCCACTCAGGATTCCCCTTTCCGATACAGATAAGGCTGCCGTCCCGCATGTTTATAGGAATGAGCAGCTTCTCGCCCTTCTTTGCCGACACTGCGCCCTTGCGGACTATGTTGCTTTCATGGTCGATATAGTTGTGTATGGTCTCAAACCGCTGGCAGTCTGAAAGCTCCATGCCAAACGCCGCGGAAAGTATGAGCCCTGCGATGGTCACGCGGTTCAGCGACGCGAATTCCTGGCATATGCGCATATCGTGCAGATACATTTCGCGGTATTCCCCGGTGAGATAACAGAGCTCCCTCGGAGTGAAGCACTCATGTGCCTGAAAGCTGCTGCGAAGCTCCTTTATCGCCGCCTGGATCTCACTGCGCCTTCCCTCAGCCTTGTAGCGCGCGATAAGCTCGTTCTGCTGACGGAACAGCTTATCCTTTCCGCACATAAGTTCGTACGCAAGGCTCTGGTAATGCTCCGCGACCTGTGTGCCAAGATTGCGGCTCCCTGTGTGGATAACCAGATACTTGTTACCCTCGTCGTCGCTGTCTATCTCAATGAAATGATTGCCTCCGCCGAGGGTTCCGATGCTGCGCTCCAGCCTCTTTGTGTCCTTGAGTTCCCGGTAGCATTTCAGCTCCATAAGCTCTGGGAATCTCACGATCCTTCCCTCGTGTACTTTCATTCCCGAGGGTATGTTTTTCCGTATCGCTTCGTCCAGCTTTTCAAAGTCGATCCCGATTTTTCCAAGCTCAACCGTATACATTCCGCAGCCGATATCAACGCCTACGATGTTTGGTATCACCATATCGCCGAGATCAGCGGTAAAGCCTATTACACAGCCCTTCCCTGCGTGGACGTCCGGCATTATGCGAATACGGCTGCCCTTTACAAAAGGCTGGTCGCAGAGCAGCTTTATCTGCTCCTCTGCTGTTTCCTCGATAATGTCGGTGTATACTATCGCCGATGAGTAGGTCCCTGTTATTGTTTTCATGGAAGTTCTCCTTTCTGCCTTGCGGCGTTTCTTCCGATGAATTGAGTATACAACATCAGCACGGAAAAGTCACGGAAAAAAACTTGCGAAAACAAAAGAGCGCCGGAGCGCCCTTATCTTATTCCAAGCTCAAACTGCATTTTAAGCCGCTTTTTTATCTCGTCTACAAGCGATTCCGGCGCATTGACTTTCATCATCGGTCCGAAGGACAGAATGCGAATAAGCATTTCGGTTTCGTCATTTTCGGAATAGTATATTCGCAGCCGATACCTGTTTCCGCCGAGGTGCGCAGTCTCCCGCTCGAAATGTGCGAAGTGGAGCATTGCGCGTTCCAGCGCATTGCGACAGTTGATCAGCTCCGCCTCCATGCAGAGCATTTTCGGCGGTTCCGGCTGACCCTGTTTGCAGTACAATCCCGGGCAGAGGAGTATCTCCTCTATCCCGGCAAGCCTGAGCATATCGACATTCCGGCAGCCGGCGACGTCCAGTCGGAATTTGTCGTCTTTTTCGGAATACTCCAGGCTTTGCAGGCGGCACTTTATACGGCGCGTTCTGCCTTTTGCGCTGTGATACAGTATCTCGGCTGTACTTCCCACTTTCACGCCCTCAAGCGCAGTGCGGAACACGCTGATATAATGCGGATCCTCGAACGGGTCGCCGTCAAGATAACGGTCGAAATACACGATATCATCCGGCTGGAACAGCGGCTGTATTCCTTCCAGGAAGCTCCAGTCCACCCCGAACAGTTTCATGCGCGGATCCTGGGATACCGCCTTCAGCCAGCGCTTCTGCAATAATGTAAGCGGCGTTGTCGGGGCTTTTTTCAGCGGGGTGGAAAGGCCGCTAAGAAGCTGCCATTCACCGCTGTTCAGCGCCGGAATTATCTTCAGAAAGCTCTCAGAAAACGCCTTTTCATCGCATATCTGCTTCATGAGCTCCGAAGTAAGCTCCCCGGAAACAGCCCGGCGGAGTATCTCGGAAACTGCGCTGAAATACGCGCCGTAAACCTCATGGAACAGCATTTTAACCGCCCCCTATTCCGTAAATTTCGTACATCTTCTGCATATCATCCCGGAGCAGATTCTCGGCGGTGCGGTCGCCGAAATCAAGCTGAATTATCCTTCCGGTGAAAGTGCGGATCCACGAACGGATTTCCGCGCTGTCCGTAAGTTCAGCGGAAAAACGCGCGGTGTGTTGGTCTATCCGCTCCACTGTGCCGCAGCGCTTTTCACGGAGCAGTCTGCGGTAGATGTGCTCCTCGTTTTCTCCTATGTATATCAGGAATTCCACGCGCTGTGCCCTTGTTCTTTTGCTGCATGCAACTCCCCACATATTCTGCTGCATTCCGCTGAGGACGCCGCGCAGCTCGTCAAACCTCGGAGCGATTTCACCTATCCTAACTCCCGTTATGAAATCAATGCGGTAGGAACGTATTTCATGAACCCCAGGGCTGTACGCCATCAACCATTCCCTGCCGCTCTGTACGCTCGAAAATATCTTCAGCGGAACGACTTCCCATTCAGACGAACGCACTGTTATCCAGACAGAGCGTTTCTCAGACACAGCGGAAAGCAATTCGCACAGGATATCGCTGTCAAGTGCATGAGTTATGTAGTGATGTTTGAATCTGAATTTACTTTCCGAATTTTCATCAAGCATAAAATTGCCCAGAGCGCCGCACGGAGCAATTTCCGAAAAGAAGTCAACCGCGTCGCCGTACCCGGAAATCTCCGGCGTTTCGCTCCGGCAGTACAACACCTTTCTGCCCTGCTTTTCAGTCCGGATAAGCCCTAACGCTTCGTATTCAGACAGCTTTTTTCGCACTCCGGATTCATCAAAGGTCATAGGCTCGCTGAAACAGGCTGTGTACATATTCAGCCGCTCCATTATTTCCGGGAAAAGCAGCGGCTTCTCGTCCAGCATATCCATCAGCAGAAAGTGCAGCGTGATATCCCGGTCGGTGAAGCTGCAAGTCCGAAGCAGGCGGTACAGCGGGTTTCGTTCGCCGCTGCGGCTGTCTATTGACAGGAAAACATTTTTTCCGCGGGAGTCCCGGGAGCTTTCGGTGTGCTCCCCGAGCACGCACTCAAGACGGCGACGCTCATTGTCGTATGTTCTGCCGCTTTTACCGGAAAAGCCGCTGCGCGTGCGGAAGCCATAAACATAGAATTCCCGCATATAACCGCGTATCTTTTCAAAGCTTTTCACCAGCTCGCTGAATGCCACCAAACCACCTCCCACGCAGTTTCTTCAAGTATATCACGAATTTTACGCATTGTCAATTGCCGATTGTCCTTTTATCAAGCAAAATGGAGCCGCAGAGGCTCCATTTTTGTTCTATTCCTGACAATTGTCAAAAGTCCTGGCCCAGCGCTTCTCAGCCGGGCTCATTGCGTTTTCGAAGGTTCGATCCTCAATGTCAAGATCGCCGTTCTTCGCCGCCGGCGCCAAGTCCTCAAAGCTTTTCGTATCCGTAGATTTTCTACCGTGATATGAGTCCGATCATGCCGGGAAGAATTTCTGTATTATACCAATGACGAATATAACAGCGATCATCACAGGAAGAATGTAAGTCATATATCCACGCATGAAGTTTTTCATCTTCATACCTTTTCCTGTGTTTACTTCACTAATGTAATTTTCCCAGCCCCAGCCCTTCTTCATCGTGCAGAACAGCGTCAGCACAAGAGAGCCTAAAGGAAGCACCAGATTGCTTACGATGAAATCCTCGATATCCATTATATTGGTACCCTCGCCCAGCGGCTGGAATCCACTCAGCACATTGAATCCAAGGCAGCAGGGTATTGAAAGCACAAGAAGCAGAATTCCGTTGAAAATGCAGCATTTACGTCTGCTCCAGCCTGTAAGGTCCTCAACGCAGGCGGTGATCTCCTCGAATACAGCGAGCACGGTAGAGAGCGCTGCAAACGACATGAAAACAAAGAACAAACTTCCCCACAAACGCCCGAGAGGAATATGGTTGAATATATTCGGGAGAGTAAGGAAAATAAGACTTGGACCGCTGTCAACGTCAACGCCATACGCAAAGCATGCCGGGAAGATGATAAGCCCGGACGAAAACGCAACGAACGTATCCAGCAGCGCAACGTTCACAGACTCCCCGAGCAGCGATCTGTCCTTGCCTATGTAGCTTCCGAAAATGGCCATTCCGCCCATTCCGAGGCTGAGCGTAAAGAACGCCTGATTCATCGCGTTTACAATAACGTTTCCAATGCCGACTTTCTGTATTTCTTCGATGTTTGGCTTGAGATAGAATGCAAGCCCCGCTTCGCCTCCTTCCATGAAGAAGCTGTTTATCGCAAGGATCACCATTATCACCAGCAGAGCCAGCATCATCACCTTCGTCACGCGCTCCAGTCCGTTTTTAAGTCCTATCGAACATATCAGCACTGCCGCGGCTAGAACTATCGCCACAAACAGTATCATTGTCAGCGGATCTGCAAGCACGGAGTCAAAGTGCTCGGATATACCAGCTGCGTCCAGATCTGCAAGCGCCCCGCCTGCAGTGGAGAAGAAATACCTCAGCATCCACCCGGCTACCGTGGTGTAGAACATCAGCAGGATATAGCTTCCAATCATCGCGGCAACGCCGTGGTAATGCCATTTTGAGCCTTTCGGCTCGATCTGCTGATACATCTTGACAGGGCTGCACTGTGCGGCTCTTCCGACTGAAAACTCCATTGTCAGCACAGGTATGCCCAGTATCGCCAGGAACACAAGATAGATAATCACGAACAGCCCTCCGCCGTTCTGCCCTACGATATATGGGAACTTCCAGACATTTCCTATGCCTATGGCGCAGCCTGCGCTCAATAGTATAAATCCCAGTCTGCTCCCAAGTTTTTCTCTGCTCATTAAACGACCTCCGTTTTTGACCGCAGTATTTTTCGGATAATAATGCGGCACTTTTTCGACATAACAATTAATATTATGATACTATGTTTTGTTGAAAAAGTCAAGCAAAAAAACCTGCATGAAAATTAGTGATAAGTACTATACAAAAAGGTAATAATATGATATAATTAAAATAATATTTTTCTATCGATAAAATCGTCAAACAAAAAGGAGATAAAAATGGAACAAAACCAGAAAAAGCGAAGCACCTTTTCCGGAAAGATGGGATTCGTGCTGTCAGCGGCGGGCGCGTCAGTCGGGCTGGGCAATATATGGAGATTTCCATATCTGGCGGCGAAATACGGCGGCGGTATATTCCTTCTGATTTATATTGCACTGGCTCTGACATTCGGCTACACAATGATCACCGCCGAAACAGCCATCGGACGCATGACCCAGAAAAGCCCGGTCGGCGCCTATAAAAAATTCGGGAAATCAAAGTGGCTGTCGTTTGGAGGCTGGATAAACGCCGTCATACCTATTCTCATTGTGCCCTATTATTCTGTTATCGGAGGCTGGGTAATAAAGTATCTGGCTGAATACATCATGGGAAATGGAGAACAACTAGCGGCAGACGGATACTTTGGAGGATTCATATCCAACGGAGGCTCTGCTGAACTCTGCTTCCTTGCCTTCACAGCGCTGACGGTCGCTATCATTTTCGGCGGAGTAAGGCACGGCGTAGAGCGCGTTTCAAAATTTATGATGCCTGTTCTGGTGGTGCTGTCAGTCATTATAACGATTTTTTCGGTCACAAGACCCGGTGCGCTTGAGGGCGTCAAGTATTTCCTGATACCAAACTTTTCGAATTTTTCATGGATGACGGTCGTTTCAGCAATGGGACAGATGTTTTATTCTTTGTCTATCGCAATGGGAATTCTGATAACCTTCGGCTCATATATGAAAAAGAACGTATCAATTGAGAAATCCACTGAAAACGTTGAAATTTTCGACACTGGAATCGCGATAATGGCGGGTCTGATGATTATTCCTGCGGTATTCGCCTTCTCTGGCGGCAGCACGGAAAATCTCAAAGCCGGTCCGTCGCTGATGTTCATTACTATCCCTAAGGTATTCGCCGACATGAGCATGGGCGGTTTCGTTGGAATACTATTCTTCCTGCTTGTGCTGTGTGCCGCGCTGACAAGCTCCATAGCCCTGACAGAAAGCGCCGTATCCACATTCCAGGACGAGCTCGGCTGGGGAAGAAAAAAATCGACATTGATCATTACTGGTATCATGGTATTGCTTGGTACACTGTCCTCCCTGGGATACGGTCCGCTCGGCAGCGTCCAGATACTCGGAATGCAGTTCCTGGATTTCTTCGACTTCCTCACAAACTCCGTGATGATGCCAGTAGCCGCCATTGCAACCTGCCTGCTGGTGTCCCGTGTGATGGGCGTCAGAAAGATTGAAGAAGAAATGACCCAGGAAAATGGCACTTTCAAACGAAAGAAGATCTTCAACTTTATGATCAAGTATCTGTGTCCGATTTTCGCTGCGGTTATTCTGATAAGCTCGGTCGCAAATGCGTTCGGTATTATCTCAATGTGACTACGATGTATAACGGAAGCCCTCTCAGTGATGCTTGTAACATCACTGAGAGGGCTTTTAAAGTTCGCTATTTTCATGCTCTGCATTGATTATCGTAACAAGTCCGTTTATGATTTTATGTCTTTATTATATGGGAAACGGAGGAAAAACTGAACAACACGGATAGACTTTTGTGTTGGTAAAAAAAACGATCCGTATACGTCTCAGCACCTGATATCGTCAATATAACTTTGTATAGATGGAGCGACTGCTATTTTACTGTGTTTAACCCTTATCAAACCGCTTTCTGAGCTTCTCTAAAGCCTTTTTCTCTATCCGCGAAATGTAGCTGCGCGAGATTTTGAGCTGTTTCGCTATCTCCCGCTGGGTCATCGCTTCGCAGACGAATCCCCTGCCGTCCCGTATCCCATACCGTTTGCAGATTATCTCCTTTTCCCGCTCGTCAAGCTCCTCATCAATGTATCTGTACAGCTTCTGCGAATTTATCCTGAGCTCCGTTTCCTCCTCAATATTCACATTGCTTGCCAGTATATCCGCTATCGTCAGAGTGTTTCCCTCGCTGTCCGTTTCAAGAGGCTCGTTTATGTAGACCTCGCTTTGCTGGCGCTTTATCTTCCGAAAATGCATTTTTATTTGGTTATCTATATGCCACTTACGGAAATATTGCCATATATTCCCACAGAGCTGTATTACGCATTCTGGTGCGGCTCTGTGAAAGTGGTCGGGGCTAAGAAACCGGAAGATTCCCTGCTGTGCGCTTGTGATGTGGATACGCTTACTGAGGGCGAGCGGCTCAAGGTGCTCAGACTTCACGCCGGGCTGACTATCCGGCAGGCTGCGGAGGCGGTCGGGATTTGCCGGCATACGCTGATGAATTATGAGAGCGGGAGAACGGCAGTCAAAAGGAAAGTTTACACGAAGCTGCAATCATGCTACCACACTCTGTTGAGCAGTATAAAATGACAAGCAAAATACTTTAAACGAAAGTAACCATGCCCCATGACATGGTTATCTCTTTTTTAGCCGGTTACCCTATAAAGTCAATTCATAACAGCTTATTATCCATACACCAACGCTCTGCTATATCTCTGAAACGATTATCCCTGTAAGCAAACCAATCGTCGCGTATCCCGAGATAGAAAACCGTATCCTTAAACCGCCGGAATGCTCCCTTTCCTTTTAGCGAAGCAAGCATTTTCTCCCTCATCTGCTCATAGGGACATTCCACAGCAAAATCGTGCATAATACGGTATTCGTGTATATCATACTGCGTGGGGAGCAGAATGTAATCCTTCCAGTTTACTTCAATATCTTCTAGTGTGCTTTCATCAAGGAATTCCGGATCACGGCAGATTATTTCACTGGTGGATTTTCTGTATAAAAATTCGTTATCGTCAGAAACCTGCTCCAGTTTTTCTGCGATACGGTCTATCAATTCTCTGCTCATCAGTAACCTCCGTTCTGCTCCGGCGCTTCACCGGAAACACGCACTACCTCCGCCTTTTCGGCAGACTCGTTCAGCTCCCGAAGCGCCTTGCAGGAGATCTGCCGTTCCTCGCCAAAGTCGAAAATGTAAAGGAATTTCTGCCCCATGCTTAGCGCCTCGCACAGCTTGTATTCGTTGGTGTAACACTCATCTTCCTCCATATAGCTGGAAAAATTTGCAGCAGCTTGCCTCCACACCCTGTTGTCCAGAAAAAAATGCGTGTGCATGGTTGTCGTCAAATCAGGCATCGCTTCATGAAGCCATTCCAGAGTTTCACCCTGCCCTATTCTGATATGGCGGTACAACCCATAACAAACGACTTTCCGTTGTCCGGAACTTGATTGCTTTCTTCTTAGGCTGCTTTTTTCGGACAATTCCGCTTAGAAATCCTTAGGGTCAAGATAACGGCTGTCTGTCTCATCTCCGGTTCTCTGAAGCCATTCGTTCGGGGTGAAACCGTTGAGGAACGGGTTTCGCGTGTTGTTGTGCAGTTCGCAGTACAACCTGATTAACTCGGGAAACTTCTTTTTGTTCACATCAAGCTGCACAGAAAACTTGTTTATAAATTCCAGCGCGTCAAACGGAGAGGAATGCTCACACTTAACATTAAAAAGTATAGCAAACAGCAGATCCTCAATCACTTCATCATCACTTTTTTTAGCATTTTTTGTACAGAACTCACGCATTGCCAGAAACTGTGGGGTTTGTTCGCAGTAGAACTCATCTTCGTATTTTAGCAATACTTCCTTTTCCGGGACATAGTATGCCCTGCCCTGCTTTTCCGAGTACAGTTCAACATAGTCGTTATACTCCAGCAGGCTTTCATGTATCAGCAGGCGGTTTATCGGCGTGCTTTCCGGCTGACGCTCAAATATCTCATCAAGCCCGTATATTTCAAAATAATGCCGCTCATGCCGGGTTATCTCCGCATAAGCAAGAAAATCGTCCTCGGTATACGTTTCGCTGTTCTGGCTGTTGATTATCCGAAACAGCCTTTTTAACGTAATTATCTGATAGAAATTATTTGCCGCTTCAAAGTACCGGCGAAGCAGGTCAATACGTTCGTCAGAAAGGTGTTCCTTCAGTTTTGTGGACATTTCATCAAGTTTCTTCTGACCGTCTGGGTTCGGGAATGACATAGTGTTTACCTCCGCCTTTTTAGTTAGCCGTGCGTCAGTTCGCCCGGCGTGTACATTCATTATACCATAACCGCAAGGTTATGATATGATTTTGCGAGGACTTTTGATCTATAATAAACGCTCTTCGTTTATTATACCATTTCAGAGATAGAATTGCAATATATTCTGATTCATAAACTTTGGAGAATTTACTATACTCTTGATTTTCCAGGGAATCACTGATTAAATCACGCCTGACGGCTTGGTACGCATCTTGCTTGCATCTTTTTCGCCATATGCACATTTCGTCCTAGCAAGGCGTGCTGCAATTCTTTTATCGGAAAAGCATCGTAAAACCCTTAAAATGCTGTCGGTAACAGACCCGTTAACAGGTCTGCTGAACAGAAAGGGGTTTGATGAAGAACTGCATATGGTAACCTCTAAAAACCTCCTTCACGGCAGATTTCTATGACTTACCAAGAAACGTCGCTTCGCTCCTTATTCATCATCTGCGTCGTTGTCAAACCTTGAAATACATACAGTAAACGCATTATCCGCCTGTGGCGGAAAACGCTGCGGTTGATACTAATTCCAGAACCACATTTCAGTTGTGCATATTATGTGTATTTGGAATTAGTATAACGCCTGGCATCTGATATAAGTCATGTACAAAATCTGCTCGTGTCCCGGTTTTTAGAGGTTACCATAATTCATTCGTAAACCCACAAAAGATTATCAGGCAAGCAATCACCTAGGTGTTTATCTGTTCCTCTATCGACACATATTTACCGGCGTTGAATCCGCTTTTGTACATCAGTAACAGCGACAGCAGCCTTGACATTCTGCCGTTTACATTGCGGAACGGGTGAATACACAGGAGGTCCAGAATTACACACGTGATAAGCATCAGCGGATTGATTTCCGCCTCCGAATACGCGGCATGATACGCGAGTATAAGCTGTTCCATCGCAAAGGCAGTTTCACTCGCAGGAACAGTCGTGAATCTCACGCTGCGAACTCCCTCACGGTCAGTTTCAATGATGAAATTGTCCTCCGTTTTGTACCTCCCCGCGAGGTCGTCGCCGCTAGGCTGGAGTAGTATTCTGTGCAGCTCCAGTATACTTTTTTTTCGCTGAACGGGATCTCGGAATAACTGCCGTGGATAAGGTCTAACGCGTCACGGTAGCCTGCGATTTCAAGCTCGTTATGTCCCTGCGGCGCGGTGAATTTGTTCACAATATCGCGGATACGCTTGTCAGTCGTAATTATCCTCTCGATGGCGTTGGAGCTTTTCACCGACTGTATCTTCGCCACAGATTCCATCGCCGAGAATACCTCCGCGAAGTCAGAACGTCGCAGTTCCACCTTTGCTTTCATCTCGTAAATCGAGGTTGCGTAGTTCATTATGTCGGCAGGCACACTGATTCTTTTCAGAAATGAGTAGTCGAATTTTCGCATGGGATTCTCCTTATTTTGCGATTTATCTGAATATATTATGGTAACCTCTAAAAACCGGGACACGAGCAGATTTCGTACATGACTTATATCAGATGCTAGGCGTCAAACCGCAGTAATACTGTATGTATTTCAAGGTTTGACAACGAAGCAGATGATATAAGTCATAGAAATCTGCCGTGAAGGAGGTTTTTAGAGGTTACCTTATATCTTATTATGTGCAGATTGTCAACGATACGTTGAGCACCAAAACGCTTGACTTTTGCGGTGGTATGTGATACAATAATTGTAATCTTACCAAAAACAGCGTTTTTTGATGTGATAGTGTAAGCTTTATTTGCTAATCAACACAAATTTCAAATAAATTGCGGTGATGTTCCGCATAATATGAATTAACGTACCAAACGAGAGGTGATATTATGGCATACCCGCTGAAGAAGCTGTTCCATATGGACAGAGCCAAGTATGAGGAAGAATACCTGAAAAGGTTCAACTCTCCGGACGCCGTTCATTTTGATTTTAAGATAAGCGGCGAGCAGGCTTTCATGTGCCAGACTCCCGAGATACTCAATACGATAATCTCTATAGAGCGCACGGACAAGCACGTCAGAAGCCTGCACAAGGACCTTCCGCTCGCAGCCATCAACCAGTTTGCGAACCGCTGTCTTATTGACGAAATCGTGCTCTCAAACAACATTGAGGGCGTCCACAGCACGCGCAGGGAACTTAGCGCCATTCTGAGCGACCTGTCTAAGAAAAACAAGCGCCAGCGCTTTTATGGATTGGTGAACAAGTACAAAGCGCTGATGACAACAGACAATATTCCGTTGGAAAAATGCGAGGATGTCAGAAAAATATATGATGACATTTTTCTTGATGAGATTAAGCAGGACGCCCCAAAAAATGTGCCCGACGGAAAGATATTCCGCAAGGACAGCGTGAGTGTATATTCCCCCACGGACAAGGAGATACACAAAGGGCTGAACCCAGAGGAGAAAATAATCGAGGCAATGGACAGCGCGCTGAAACTGCTCAAAAACGAAAAGCTTGACATTCTCGTGCGTATCTCGCTGTTCCACTACCTGTTCGGGTATATCCACCCATTCTATGACGGAAACGGAAGAACAAGCCGATTTATCAGCAGCTATCTTCTCTCGCAGGAGCTTGACAATCTTATCGGCTACCGTATCTCCTACACGATAAAGGAGAATATCAGCAAGTACTACAAGGCGTTCGACATATGCAATCACCCGCTCAACAAAGGCGATCTTACCCCGTTCGCAGAGATGTTCCTGAATATCATAGACATCTCGATAAAGCAGCTTCTGTCCGCGCTGGAAAAGCGTGTGAGCGAACTGGAGCATTTCAAATCCCTGCTTGAACAAATGCTCAGCGATGAAACCGAGCGCGTTAAGTCCCTGTACTTTATCCTTGTTCAGGCGGCGCTGTTCTCAAATGTCGGGATTACCGCGCAGGAGCTTTCTGGGTATCTCGATATTTCGCCGAACACTCTGCGGACTATGCTGAAGAAAATCCCACAGGACCTGCTGATAACCAACAAGTCCGAAAAGGAGTACCACTATCTGATGAACCTCGGCGAACTGGACAGGATTTGTTCGCGGTAATATTATAGCGCCGTTCGGGGGACGGCGCTTTTTTATTTGCCGACACTAGGACTATTACTAGCTACAATATTCCACAAAGAGAAAATATATAAGTAACCTCTAAAAACCCACAAAAATACAGGCCAATAGAGGGCTTAGCATAATCGGTCAAATATTGACCTGCAAATGATACTTTGAAACAGAAACTTTACCTTGATTGTTACCTTTTACTTGAAAAAGGGCGCAGTTATCCCATATCAGGCAGAGGCTCGTTTTAAGTAACTGTACCTGCAAAAGTTATATACCAGATTGGTGATTCCGATATTCATCCACGCACGTGTAATGCCTATGCTTCTTATTGTAATGCCATGCATAGCCCCTGTCATGAAGCCAAAGATATGTTCAATACGGCATCTGATTCTGGATTTCCTGCGGTTATTCATTTTCTGCTCTGAGGTCAGCGGAGAGTTGCGAAATCCTTTTTCACAAATTGCTGCCCATTCGTTCCACGGAACTATTCGCTCTATCTGCTCCGGAAATTCTTTTTTCTTCGTCCGTACCTGTAACAGTTCGTCCTCCAGGCTCGATAAACTTATCTGATTATTCATACTTTTATTATACCATTTTCTGCCACGCAACTGATTTGTTTACTAATCGTGCTTAATTCCTAATTTGTGGGCTTTGTGCGGCGTTGCCCTAAATAAATGTATTTTGCAATGCATATATGTAAAACTTGCAGAAATTGGTTTTTAATATAAACGACAACTTTTAAAACCTAAGAAAAAGACAAATAGCCCTTAAACCCGCTCTTGGTCAGGGTTTAAAGACTATTTGAATTAGTTCCTTTGTTGTCGTTTATTTTCAATGAAAACAATGTATTTCTGTACCTTGGACTACAAAATAAAACGAGAGTAAATTTTAAATCACGTGGCTTTATAGAGCCGTTTTTCGTTTTTTTTCGTTAGTCCTTATCGTTTATTTCCCATTTTATTCTGTTGATTACACGACCTGTCGCGGCGCTCTATCATTTCTGCCCACAGTAGTACTGCGTCCATCGCCACGGTCTGATTTCCGCAGCAGCAGTGGTCTGCACCCTGCTCGAACTCCGTTATCTCGCGGGAGGAGACTGACTGCGCTTTCCGCAGAATCAGCAGATGCCTGCCCAGACCCGCGCGGCATGCCATTGAATCCCTGCTGCCGCCGATTATCAGGTAGTCCTTGGTCAGCTTGTCGGCAATCGGACGGAGGTCTATGCTCCAGAGTATCTTCGCCAGCCGGTAGACGTTCGTTGTCCCCATGCGGTGGAAATACGTCCGGAAGAACGGCATTCCCTTTCCCTTTTTCGCGGCGTAAAGAATGTTTATCAACCAGCCGAAGCCGTAAAGTACCACATTCAGCAGACCTATCGTCAGCCCGTTCACAATAGCGTTGTCTGAGAAGTTCATTTTCAGCGCGCCGAACTGCGCAATGCTGACGCACTTAGTCACCCTGTCGTCAAATGCGGACGCTCTCGGCGCGAAGAATCCGCCCAGTGACTGCCCCACGAGTATAACGTCATGCAGGTCGAAATATTCCGTGACTGCCATCACCGGCTTTTCCCACTCTATGACCAGCGGAGCGCCGTACAGCCGGATACACTCTCCCTGCCCCGGCCCCTCGAAAAGGTAAACATCGTAGCCGCGCTCGCGGAGGTACTCGCACTCGCTGAAAAACTCCTCGTAGCTGGAGTCAAACCCGCCGTGCATTACGATAGCTCCCTTCGGCGACTCGGCATTGAATTTCAGCACCGGCATTTCACAGCCCTCGTAAGGTACTTTGACAAGCTTTACTATCGGGCGTTCTCCGCTGAAAAAATCCGCGTAGTACTGGAAGAAAAGTTCCCGCGCCTTTTTCCATGCGTTCAGCCCGTTCTCGTCCTCCCAGTCGGTGTAGAACTCGGACATGCGGTACAGCGCCGCCGCGTTCTTTATGTGCCCCTGTTCCAGTTCGGAATCGGCTCTGCTTTTCAGCACTCTGTAAAAGTCAGACGCGCTCTTTATCGCCAGACCTATCTCCTTTGCGACTGCAAGGTCGCAGCCGTCCATGTTGACAAGGCGGTTCAGCTGGAAGCTTATTCCCGGTTCGCCGTTAAGTTTATGCATTCCGACAGGAATCTTCATCGGCTTTGTGATGTCGTACTTTTCCATTCTCAGAACCTTTCACTCAAAAAATGCTCTATCTCCGGCAGGTACAGGTCGGGGCGCATGACAAGCCCCATATGTCCGCCGTAGGTCTGCTTTACGACCGGGTCGGTGAAAATATCCACAAGCTTCTGCGAGTCCGCCTTGTCGAACATGTCGTTTTCCGGGATAAGAACAAGCACCTTTCCCGCAATGTAGCCGAAATCGCTCTTCTTGAATCTCTCCAGCCTGGTTATGTCGTTGGTCGCCTGAATGGCGCGCAGGAACATGTATCGGTAGCTTTCGTCCGAGCCGACGCATTCCAGGAACGAGACCGCATAGTTCTTCTCCTCATCAGTTTCGTTCCGGAAGTGCTTCTTGACCGATTCGACAAGCCTTACCCTCAGCTTATCGAATTTCGTATTTTTTATGTAAACCTTCATTAGCGGCATGTAGAGTTTTTCCTTTTTCACTGATTCAACATAGGTGGAATCAACGGTCAGCGTGGACACCATTATCAGTCCGCCGACCATGTACAGCTTTGCGTAAAGCTGCGCGAGGACTCCTCCGTCGCTGATGCCGACAAGTATCGGTGAATCTATACCAAGCTTTGTGAAAAGCGCTTTGAGTGCGGCTGCCATTTCGGTGTTCTTCCAGACTTTCAGCGGATATTTCATCATCACCACACGGTAATTCTTTTCCAGTGTGCAGACGTACTTTATCCAGAACTGATACATGTCCACGCCGTTAAGAAATACGACAGCGCGGCTGCCGCTGCCGGAGTCTATCACCTCAAATTCAAGCCCGCCGGCGTTCACTGAAGTGAATTTATGGGTCGTTAAAAACTCGTTGTACTCTTCGGTAAATGTTCTCATACTATACTGCCCTTTCCGCTGACGTAGACCTCTATCGTCCGCAGCAGCACCTGAACGCTGCTTTCCATCGAAGCTTTCACCATTGTGTCGCCGTGCTCCCTTATCGCGTAGATGGATTTTATCAGATTCACGAACGTGCCCGCGTCAACGCCGGGTCTGACGTCGTTTATCAGCGACAGCCACAGTTCAGCAGTTTTTATCTGCTCGTCCGGGTCGAAAAGCACCTGCTTTTTTATGTGCTTTTTCAGCCAGAAGAAGTCCTCCACGGTCAGTCCGTTCATCAGGTCAAAATCGGAATGAAGATACTCGCTGAAGAACTCCATGAACTCGTGTGCGGACATCTTCCTGCGCCCGTTCAGCCTTGAAAGCAGCATTTTCTGCGTCTGTGCTCCCGTGTACTCGGCTACCTCAAGAATGAAATCCTCCTTCGAGCCGAAAAACATGTAGAAGCTTCCCTTGGCTATCCCAACGGCGGCGGTCAGCTTTTCAACTGACATTTTCTGCAATCCAAGCTCTTTGCTGAGACGTATCCCGGCTTGTATCAGCGCGCTGCGGATATGCTCCAATTCTTCATCGGTAAATGCGGTCGGCACATCGTTTCCTCTTTCTGTGACTGTTTTTCAATTTTCGGTCACAGAACTATATTAGCACTAACTAACCCATTTGTCAACCGGAGGGGAGAAAATTTGTCGATACCAACAGATTTTCTCCCCTCGTTTTATGCAAATCAGACAATAGCATTAATTGCTAGTCCGCAACCTTTTCGGGTCTATCACCGTCAAAAACAGAATGCTTACTACCAGCACCACCGTCTTGACCATCGGCAGGAACGCCGTAAAACAGGTGCGTATCGCGCATTGCGCAAGCTGATCAACGTCCACGCCGACCTCCATGAAAACTCCGCATATTCCCAGCGGGCACAGTATGCCGCTCATCAAAAGAATCAGTCCCATAACGATTATCGTGAGGTAGGACATTCTCCTTATCCCGCGATTCCTTGCCCATTCCCCGGCGCCGTAGTTTGTCGCGATTATCGGCTGGAGATGTTTTGCAGGAAAAGTCAATCCAAAAATCATAGTCGAGAATTATGAGGACGTCGCATGCGGCGACTAAAGCCAGCATAAGGCTTTGTATCGCGATAGGCACAGCCAGCCTTGCAAGCTGCCTGTTGAAAGTCTTTTTATCAATAGGTTCTGTCATTTGCTTTTATCTCTTTCTGTTTCCCCCATTTTTTATCTCCATATTGTTCCTTCCTGCCTTTATTCAATATCCGCCGTCCACTCCCTGAGCGCAGCGGAAAGCCGTCGGTCTATGTCCTTTCGGGTCTGCTCGCATTCGTCGGGGTAGTCCTTCGCCGCCCTGAAAATGAACCGCAGCACGAATTTCAGTCCCACCGGAAGCGCCGCGCGCAGCAGCGATTCCGGCAGCACGAAGTGCGTTCCGTGCTCATAGGCAAGCGCTTCGTACTCACAATTGTGCGGACGCGTTTTTAGCCGCTCGTCCATCCTGCGGACGTACTTCCCCGCCTCCCAGAAGGAATCATCATCGGCGCCGATGAGGAACAGCTTACCGTGGATATTCTCTACTTTTATCATTTCATCTTCGGAATGCTCCCTTGCCTTTTCGGAATCAATAAACAAGCATGTCGTGCGCATGAAATCGCCAGAGCCTTTCGTTTCTTCCTGTACCTTATTCCAATATTCCGGGTGCTGATATACAAACGGCATGTACGGCAGAGGCTCACCTTTCCAGGAAAGCGTTGAAGCGCCCGGGACAGGCCATTCGCCGCAGCCGTCCTTTTTTCCCTGCTCGAATCCCTGCCATATGAAGTCGCTTGCCGTAAGCCCGAAAGTCAGTGTTATATCAGGAAAATACGACGCCGCAGCGAGGGAATCCATTCCCGCCGTGCTCATTCCCATAACGCCTATCTTTCTTGTTCCGTGGGCTTTAAGCCACGCAATGGCAGCCGCGTAACGCTCCAGCGGCATGTTAATGTGGCTGTAGTTCTTTTTCCCTGGGGACATGCAGAGCGCGTTCACGCCGTTCTTATGCAGCCACTTTACTCCGCACTTCGCCATATAGTCGTTGGGGTCATCTCCGAACAATCCAAGCACCGTGCAGTCCGAACCATGCGGGTTTTCATAATATGTTCCGTAGAATCCGTCCTTTTCTATGCTGAAAAATATTTTTTTCATAAGCAGCTCCTGTAAACTAAGTTAGTTGTAGCTAACCGCAACGTCAAATAACAGGAACACAGCGTGCCCCCATATAAAATAATACCACAAAATATAAAAGAAGTCAAGCGGATATTTCTGTTGCAATACCGCACAAAGATTGTGCGTGTATTGCGCAGTCAGTTTTGCCAATAATACGCTTCGCTTATTGGCAAAACTCGATTTTTCGTCAGATTGTACAATGAGGAGTTGTTGACGGAAGCGATAGCGTTTTCAGCGGCGTTGGCTATCAGACCAGTAAGTTTGCGGTAAACGGCATGACCAAGAGCCTTGCGCGCGAACTCGGACGCAGCGGCATACGCGTAAATGCGGTCGCACCTGGCGTTACAAGAACGGCTATGGTCGCGGCGCTTCCTGCTGAGATTGTGGAGCGTATCTCCGCGCCGATACCACTGGGGCGTATCGGCGAGCCGGAGGAAGTCGCAAATGTGTTTCTGTTCCTCGCAAGCGACCTTTCCAGCTATGTCACTGGAACCGTGATCTCAGTGGACGGAGCCGCTCAGACCTGATGACCAGTCGCTCCGCTTAAATCAAAGAATTGACCGCCAGGCTCAGAGTCTGGCGGTTTTGCATATTGAACCAGGGTAATTAAAAAGCTATTCCCGCTCTTCCTTGAGACATTCCACCATGTCTATCTTTTTCAGCTTCCGCGCGTAAAGCGCAAGGGACAGGACGTAGGCTGCCGCTATGAAAACGGCGCTGATCAGAAGCGTTTTTCCGGTCAGCATAATTGACATCATTACACCGCCAGAAGCTGCGTTTGCGCGGGCTATCATGTCTGCAAGCGCAAGTCCGAGTGGGATCCCCAGCGCAAATCCCACCGGCACCAGCAGGTGATTTGGAGACAGTACCAGCCGGCGTAACTCCTGGTCGCGGTAGCCGAGCACTTCCAGCGTGGAAATGCTGCGGCGGTTCTCCTCGATTATCATTCCTGAAAGCAGTATCACTACCAGTATGCATATGAGCGAGCCGATGACTTTCACGATGGAAAGGACTACCCGCGCGGTGTTAAGAGCGCTTTCGGTGATGCGGCGGTAATCCTCCAGCGAGGCGCTTTTTCTGAGAAGCTCCGGCGGGATATCGAGAGGTCCTTCGCTGATTATCACGTTGAATCCTTCCGCGTTCCTGCCTATGATCTGCGCGACGTTCGCTTTGCTGGTTATCATCAGCGAGAGCACGTCGTTTTCTACGATGTCGCTTATCGTGATGGTGGTGTGCTCCATTGATATCAGATCGTAGAATGTAAATTCATCGCCGGATTCCACGCCGAATATCCTTGCGGCGGAAGATGTCATATAGAACCCGCCGTATTCCATGGAAGCGCCGGAGATTGTTTCAGCTGTAAGCAGTGGGCAGCCCTCGTCGTATCCTATCAGATTGAACATGCTGTCAGTGCCGTCCACCCCGAAAGATACGTCCATGATACCATATCCCCCATAGTTGTTTTCGGACTGGAAATCCCTAAAGCCGTACTCGTACTGACCGCCCATCATAGCCAGCGGGACTTTGTTGTCAAGCATATCATCGTAAGCGTCCTGATACACTCCGGCTAAAATTACCGCCATCGAAGCGACCGCGATACCGACTATCATGGTAAGGCTGCGTGAAATGTTGCCGCAAAGACTGCGAATGCCGTACAGCAGCGGAAAAGGCAGCCTGCTACGGCTCAGCATATGCGCGGTCTTTCCCTTTGCGGAGCCTTTCAGCAGCGGGACGATATCCTGTCCCAGCACCCTTGCGAGCACTAGCCGCGCGCTTGCCCCATAGGCGGTGGGAGGAATTAGCAGCGCGGAGATAAGTATTCCGACAGGCACCTTCACCTGATACACGATGTGCTCCGCAAAGCTGAACATATACAGATTGAACAGCTTCGCAAAGGGATAGCACAGCGCAAGCCCAAGGACGTCTCCGAAAACGGCGGGGATAAGCGCGTACCACATATAGTGCCGAATAAGTTCGCCCCGACGGTATCCCAGAGCCATCAGTGTGCCGATGGTCCGGCTTTCCCGCCTGACTGTCCGTCCGAGCACCATTGCTATAACCACGACAACGACCAGCATGATTATAGGGCTGTAGACTGAGAATTCTGCCTCAATGTCAGCTGCCTGGCTCAGCAGTCCTCCTGTTCTTGGGTTAGCGGATTTCCCGATGTATTCCAGTGTTCCGTACCTGCTGTAGACCGCGGCGCGGAAATCCACTTCCTGCGCCGTATCCGGATATTTCACCGAGTAGTAGCTGGAATACCCGCCTATGGAGCGCATTGTGTTTTCGCTTATTAGCGCAATGCCGAAATCGGTGCTGTTGGGGAAGCTGTCCTCGAAATTGGCGTACATCGCCGCGTAATCCGGTTTTAAGCACAGTCCGTTTATCTCGAAGTCAATTCCGGCAAGCGTTATGTAGTCGCCGACCGACAGTCCCTGAGCCTTTGCGTAGTTGTACGTCAGGAGAACACAGTTGTCCCCGCTGAGCGGCTTGCCCTCCAGAATGACCGCCTTGTTCGTTTTCTGCGCGTCTGCGAACAGCCGGACAGTCGTTTCGCCGTAAGATATATTCCGAAAGCGCTGACGTTCAAGAATAACGTTAAATTCGCTTTCTAGCGCGGTTATGTCCTGGTCGGAAATGGGCGATGAAACGGTGAACTGACCGTCCTCAAGGTCGCTTTCCTCAAACAGTCTGGTGTAAGCCCCGCTGGCAGTCCTGCTGACGGAAAACGCGCCTACCCACAGCATTATGCAAAGCGCGGTCAGGAGCGAACCGGTGAGGTAAAAGGACAGGTTCTTTCTCAGACCCCGAAGTATCTTCTTTTGCAGAGTCATCAGATGTCCAGCTCCTTTACCGGTTTCCTTGTGTTGATGATGTTTTCTACTATCCTGCCATCGTGAATGCGCAGGATACGGTCAGCCATGGGCGCTATGTTTTCATTGTGGGTAATCAGCAGAATGGTCGTGCGATACTTGACGTTTATTTTCTGGAGAAGCTGAAGAACGTCCCGCGAGGTCTTTGAATCCAGCGCGCCCGTAGGCTCGTCGCAGAGCAGTATCGCGGGATTCTTTATCAGCGCGCGGGCGATGGCGCAGCGCTGCTGCTGACCTCCGGAAAGCTGCTCGGGGAAGTGTGCAGCGTGCCTTTCAAGTCCCAGGTCTTTCAGCAGTTCTTCAATGGAAAGCGGGGCTGCGGATATATCCCGGACTACCTTGATATTTTCCCGCACGGTGAGTTCTCCTATCAGGTTGTATGTCTGAAACACGATGCCGACCTTATCGCGTCGGTATTCCCGGAGTTCCTTTTTAGATATGGAGCTGAGATCGCAGCCGTCAACGATTATCGTGCCATCGTCCGCGCTGTCAAGCCCGCCGAGCATGTTCAGCAGTGTGCTCTTTCCCGAGCCGGAGGGACCGAGAATAACGCACATTTCACCCTTTTCAAGCTCCAGAGAAGCGTGATCCAGTGCGAAGATCGTGTTTTCCCCCTCGCCGTATTTCTTTACAACATCTTTCATCTGAATATACATTTCAGCACGTTCCTTTCCCGTTATCCGTGTTTCCGCTGAGGTAGTCGAGCATCATATCGAATATCGTCCTGAGATTCTTCTCGAACGCTTCCTGACAGAATGCGCCGCGGTTCTCTATCGCAAGGTTTACAAGCTTCGCGAAGTTTGCGATGTAAGCGTAGTCCACGTCCTCGCGCACGCCGTCCACATATTCCAGCACAAGCTTTGTGGTCTTTACAGCGTGTTCCTGGGAGAAAAACTTCCGGGTCTCCTCCATTTCCTGCATGACCGTTATGTCGTCCGGCGTGAAATGGAACGAGAACGCTGTGTCCGGACGAAACAGTTCCACATAGTACTTGTAGAACTCCGCTATCGGTATTTTGTCCCTGCCGCCGATTTTGTTTCTCAGTTCCCGCTCTGACGCGGCGTCGAAGTCGTCCATTATTTCAGCCACAAGCTGACCCTTGGTCGCGTAAAAATTGTAAAAGGTGCCTTTGGCTATGCCGACGCTCTCCGCAAGTTCGGCGACCGTTGTCTTGCGTATCCCTTTCGTCTTGAACAGCCGGAGAGCCGCTTCCTTTATCTGTCGGCTTATCTCATGGCGTTTTTTCTCGCTGAAAATTACGGGCATTATCGTTCCCTCCTGCCTAAAATGACTGTTTTGTATACGGGTCATTTACATTATACCACACTAACTCATCGTTTGTCAAGAACGGTAAACAAAAAATCAGCAGAACTTATTTCTGCAGCAGGTTATTTGACTTTTCTTCAGCGAAGCATTATAATTTAAAAAAAGATTCTGAGGTTTACGGGTGAGGGTATGGTTTTAAGGAAGCTAAAATTCAAAAAAATTTTGAGTAAAATATGTAAAGCTATATTGACAATATCATTCTCGACCTTCATGATTAATTCCGGATAATGTTTCTGGTCAACAATGAGATGAACTGTCGTAATCATCAGCACGCTTTCCTGCGGGATTCATCGTCCGCCACCACATGGCGGCAGCGATCCCGGAGCCTGTCGAATAATCTGCGCATGCCGATACCGGACTTCCGCGCCTCACCCGGGTTTAGGTTGGTAGTGACAATAAGCAGCTTGCCGGAGCAGTCAACGCGACGAACACGCCGCAAATCCACCCAAACAAAACGTTGATACGATCGTCCTTATGACGTCCTACAAAGCTCTTCTGACAGCGACTTGCAGCCATCCTATTTGGGTTGCTCGTGCGATATGCCTTACAGCCAGATGGGCGCACGTCACCGTGCGCCCATCATTTTGTTCAGTTTTCGTCAGCGGATCATGCGCTCAGCCCGACCACCCATCTGAGTACCATACTGGCGTCGGCACAGTTGACCATACCATCGCCGTTGAGGTCAATTAGCTGGAGGTTTTCGCCCGACTCAAGCCCTACTGAATAACGCAGCAGCGCAACCGCGTCGTAAATGTCAAGAATGCCGTTGTTGTCAAAGTCGCCCTGCCTGTCGCTGTATCTGCATACCATTACCGCGTATTCACCCGGAGCGCTCATACCCGGAACAACGGCTGTTCCGTCCTCTGCAAGCTTTATGCAGGTCTGGAATACGAGCTTGCCGTCTACCAGCTTGTAGACATTCGCGAACTCGCCTGCATACCGCTTCAGGAACGTAAACCTGATCTCGGCAGGAATATCAGCGCTTATCCTGTATTTGCCGCCCGATACCCCGCGCAGCGAGCTAGTGTCAACAGAACCGGGAAACAGCGAGAAATCGGCTGCGGATACGGTTGTTATCTTCGCGCCATCAACAAGCCAGCTCTTTGTGCTGTCGTATACGAACTCGACCTTTATCTTCCTGTCCGCGATCGCCCTGATTACTTCCGCGGGAACTGTGGTTTCTCCGTTCAGGGCAATAGTTGTGCTGCCGCCGTTCTGTCTGCCAAGGTCTGCGGCAATTTCCGTCCAAGTTTTTCGTTCACCGTTTATTATGGGTCTTGTGTCGGTCGGAGTGGTATCTCTGCCACCGCCGCTTACATGACTGCCTGAGCTTCCACCCTTTCTGGGAGTTATAATGTACCCGCACACCGTGCAGTACTCCGCCTCTGTGGCGGTAGCTTCGCCGCTTGAAACATGGCTCTCAGCTCCGGTCGCGGCGTCGCAGTATTCGCACTTGTGCCAGTGACCGTTCTTGTCGTATGTGTACTTTACCGACCACTTGTGGTCGGTCTTTGCAATGATCACGTCCGCAAGAGAGACCTCCGCCGCTGCAGCCTCGTCGCTGTAATACTTTGCGCAGGTTTCACACTCCCAGTACTCGATATTGCCGGTATTCTGGCAGGTAGCCTGCACGGCTACATGATGAACGAGCTTGCCGTGTCCCGAATTTACCGTCTTGAAAACAGCCTCGCTGGCGTTCAGTTCGTCAGTTTCCTTGAAGCGGAGATATGCGGTAACGTCCTTGAGGTGAGCCACGGTCGTGGTGTTCACGCCGCTCCATGTCGTGCCGTCAAAGCTGTATTCAACACCCTTAAGCCCGGTCTTTATCGTTGCCGTAAGTTCGCTGCCGTCGTTGGTGAATACTACGTAAAACGCAGCGGGATCGGGCGCATCCTGGTTATCCTTGGCAGTCAGGGTGATCTTAACTGTGAATGTAACGCTCTCATAATTATCCGCAGCAAGCGTGATTGTGAACGAGCCTGTCTTGCCTATATCGTCAACAGTGTTCGGACCAAGATGGAAAGTGAACTTTCCGTCAGAATAGCAGGAACCCGGAATAATTCCCGCGCTTATCGTCCCGTCCTTTTTAGTTCTGACTACGGTTACCTGCCCCATATTCTCAGGAAGTCCTGCAACGCTCACCGTTATATCCTTGTCAGTTGACCACCTGTACGAAACTCCGGTATCGGGAAGCGTTTCAGCCCCAGCCTTTTCTATCGTGAACTTCCAGCTGTCGGCGGTAAGACCGGAAACCGCCTTATAGTTGCTGCCTTCGGCAGCGTCTATCTTAAATGTATACGTTCCTGCACTGAAAGGCTCTGCTTCCTTGCCGCTCTCACCGTAATACTTTACGGTGATTTCGCCCGCGCCCGTAATGCCGGGCTTAGCCGTAACCGTGACTGCCTTTTCGGTGTTGCTGAACACCATATCCGCAGGGAGTGCAACGTTAAAGTCAGCCGCCGTTAGCTCCTTTTTGCCTACTGTTACAATAAAGTCCTCAGAGTAATCATCGGGGAAATATTCAGACCCCTTATAAATGAGCCTGTATGTTACATCGCCCGCAGCTTCCGCCGTATCCTCAAACCTGTTGGCTACAACGATAATTGTTTTGCCGCCGACCTTTGCATTGAACGTTCCCGTGGTATCCTCAGCGGAAACATCGTCGCCATAATAGTCATTCCTGAAAAGTATCAGCGCCTTTGTTGTGAACTCAATGTCGTCACCATAAACAGGAGCTTCATCGCCGGAACGGTTCAGCTCAAGCTTTGCGGTGTACTTAACGGACGGCACATAGGTGCTTTCCTTGAACGAGGGGTAGTATGCAACTCCGTTCGCAGTATCGTTGGGCAGCTTCTCCCAGATGTCGTCGGTAAAGTTCATCTTTGCAAGCGCGCCGTAAGACGTCATTTCAAGGGTTGTAAGAGCCGTGCCGCTTTCTTCTTCGTCAAATTGGCAAACCTCATTGTTGTAATAGCAATTTTCAGAGGGAGAAAGACTGATCAGCCCCACTGTGATATTACTGAGTGCTGTACCTACAAAGTAGCAGGATTTCAGCTCAGAACCCTCTTTGCCAAGCGCAGCGATACCGCCGACATTGCCATTCATGGCTTCAACATTTGCCAGGGCAAAGCAGTTGCTGATTGTTCCGTTATTACGACCGCAGACAGCGCCGGTATTGTTTGCACCGCCATTAATTTTTCCATCAAAGGAGCAGCCGTAAATCGTACCGTCGTTTACTGCGCAGATACCGCCGGAATAATTACTCATGCTGCTTCCGGCAGAACTGTCAATATTGCCCTTGACCGCAAGGTTAATGATAGTACCCTTGTTTGTGCCAAACAGTCCACAGGTGCTGTCGTCTGTCAGGGTTACCGTGTGACCGTTGCCGCTGAACCTGCCGCTGAACGTACCCGTACTCAGGCTCGTCGGAATGACATCATTAGGCGCCAGGGAATAAGCAAGGGTTATATCGTCGCCGAGAACGAAATTTTCAGACCACTTCACATCCGACTGCCAACAGGTACGAAAAGCATCTTCAGAGCTGATAAGGATGTAGGGCTGCCAGTCGTCGCTGCCGCCTGCGCAGGCGAAGTTAAAGACATCGCTGCTGACGCCTCCGGATTCGCCGAAGCACTTAAGTCTCATATAATAGCAGGTTTTTGTGCCGAATTTGCCGTCTTTTGCATCGGGTGTAACAACAACTCCCTTTCCGGCATTCCAGATATCGGGGTCGAAGCTGCCGATATTATCGCCGCAAAGGAACTCGGTTTTGTAGGAATAATTATCGCCTCTGTTGGTTATGGTATTCCCGCCATTGATAAGGTTTATCGACCCGCTTACATCCATGTCAAACCGGCAATGGCTCAATTCTGAGCTGCCGCCATAGGAAATGCCGTTGCCATATCCGCAGATACCGCCGACAATTGCAGAGCCTGTGAAACCGCTGACCTTGCCAACGCTAACACAGTACACTACTACAGGGTCTTTACCACACATTTCTCCGCAAATGCCGCCTATATAATCATTACCGCTTACATCAGCCGAGTTAAAGCAGTTGGATATTGTTGCATAGTTTGTGCCGCATATACCGCCGACTTTGCCTTTACGCTGCGTGGTCGCCGATTGCTTTACTTCACCGTCAAAGGAGCAGCTATAGATCGTGCCTTCATTCTTTGCGCAGATACCGCCGATATACTCCTCGCCGGTAACTTCGCCGCTTACAGCGAGGTTCATTATCAGACCATTGTTCGTTCCGAACAGGCCGACTATATCATCATCATATTTCACACCGATATTACTGATGGTATGCCCGTTGCCGCTGAACTTTCCCGTAAAGGAAGAGCCGCTCTTATATGCTATGGGACGATAACTATTGCCGCCAAAATCGATATCTTGGGCGAGAACGTAGTTTCCGGAAAGATCATCTTCAATTTTCCTGAAATCTTCAACCGTTTCAATATACTTAAACTCCTGCCAGTCCGGGGTGGAGTCAGTGCTGAAATTATAGACTTCGACTTCTCTTGCAGCAGCAGAACCAACGCCGTTAAGGCTCGGATATGTATAGGATTTTGCCGCGAATCTGTCGGCTGCGTCTTTATCGGCTATACCTCCAATGCTGCCCACGTTCCAGACGCTGCCATCGAAGCCATCAGGGAGCGAACCGCCGCAAAGTTCGGCGGTGGTTTTGTAGTAAACTGTAGTATTATTTCTAAAACCGCCGAAAAGCTCTTTGGGGCACACATTGCTGTCGCTATAGCAGTTTTCCAGCGAAGCGCCAGGTACATTCATGACGCAAATGCCGTAACCCCTTATTACGCTGCCCTCTTCAGAGATCTTGTCTTCAGCGATCACCGCTCCGAGATTCAGGCAGGTTTTAATTTTGCCATAATTGTTGGTGTTTATTCCGCTTGCAGAGGAGGAACCCTCGAGCGTGCCGGTATTATAGCAATCCTGTACGACGCCAATTCCTCTATTGATGTAAACAATACCTGCGCTGGTTGCGCCTTTTACTGACGCGTTACTAAAGCACCGGCTGATAGTACCGCTGTTTTCCATGCAGATACCGCCGAGCTGACCGCCGTTGGGGTTGGAGCATATGATAGTTCCGCTCAACACGCCGCAGCCCTCAATGGTTCCGCTGTTGAACGCGCATACTCCACCTGCGTTCATAGTTGTTGTGATATCTATCTTCTCAAGATAAACGTCCTTGATCTCGCCGCTGCTGTATGCAAACAGACCCCTGTTGTCACCGCCGCCGACCGTAAGATTCCTTATAGTTTTCCCGTTGCCGGAAAACTTTCCGGCGAACTGGCTGTCTTTCGTCCCTATCGGCGTCCACTCTTTGCCGTCGAGGTCGATGTCGGCGGTAAGCTCAAAGTATGTATTCTCATCGGTTTTGCCGTCGTTCACCATCTTTGCAAGATTAGCAAGCTCACCAGCGGTCGATATCTGATAGGGCGCGCCCTGCGAACCGTTGCCGGCTGCAAATTCCGCCGCCGATTCAATCCATGTTTCTGCACCTGCCGTTTTCTGCGGAATGATAAACAATACCGCTGCGATTATCAGCAGCAATGCTATTCCGACTGAAATCAGCCGATTCCTTGTTTTTGTCATATGTACCTCCAAATATCCGGTATGCCGGGCAGAGCCCTTTTATCCAAACCATTTCCTTATATTATACTGGAATTTTTCAGATTTGTCAATCACTTCATAAGAATTTGCACCCGGATTTTACAAATTCTGTTCTGGAGCATTTCAAGCATTTTCCGGACTGCCGCTATCGGCAATTCTGATAAATAATTCCCCGGAAATCCTTTTGATTTTTGCCGATATCGGTATATAATATACTAAAGGAAAAGCCGAACAAAACGAATTATGCCCGTTCAAACTGGCGTACTCACGGGTCTGATTTTGTTACGCTGCGCCTTATTCAGCGCCCCCAAATGAGTTGATGTCATGAAATATAGCAAGCCGCAGAGCTGTGGAACCTGTCCGAACGCAGCGTCCGGAATTACTGCGCACAAGGGCGCATAGATGGCGCGTTTCTGACCGGAAAGACATGGGATATCCCTTAGAACGCGACCAGGCCCACGTGCGCCGCGACAACAAAGAAAGCACCATCCACCCTCGCTGAAATACTCGCGGACAAAATGCATAGCGGTTGCAAAGGAGATATCTATCACAAGTTACAGGTGGAGCTGACCTACAACTCCATACAACATTGAGGGCATCCGTCTGACCGTCGGCCAGACACGTACATCTTTGAAACCAACACAATTGGCGTGCTGAAAGACGAAACCGTCAACGTGGACGACATAATTGAAACGTCCAACCACTTACGCTGCATCGACCTCATCATCGAGAACCGCAGTAAAAAGCTGTCCGAAGCGTTCACCAAGGAGCTTCACCGGGTTCTGAAATCCGGGATCTACGACAGTCGGAAAGCATGGTTCGCAGTCGGAAACTACAAGAAACAGCTGAACAAGGACGGCGGCGAAATAACGGAGCTCCCGGTGGAAGTACACGCGGGAATGCGCAAGCTGCTTTCGGGTTACGGAAACGGCCGCGTCGGGCGGCTCATCATGTTCAAGGAGTGCATGCGGTTTGGCGTTGTGCCGTTCAGCAGAGACAGGCACGCTTGATGAACCCTGTCGCACATACACACCGTCTGGTCTGATCCCCAAGCTCCTCTGCGATGAAATAATGCATTTCAACAAGCTGAGTTCAAATGTTGAAAAAAGTCTTTATCATCCCTGCTCAAACCGCCTGCGCAGCTTCTCTAAAGCCTTTTTCTCTATCCGCGAAATGTAGCTGCGCGAGATTTTGAGCTGTTTCGCTATCTCCCGCTGGGTCATCGCTTCGCAGACGAATCCCCTGCCGTCCCGTATCCCATACCGTTTGCAGATTATCTCCTTTTCCCGCTCGTCAAGCTCCTCATCAATGTATCTGTACAGCTTCTGCGAATTTATCCTGAGCTCCGTTTCCTCCTCAATATTCACATTGCTTGCCAGTATATCCGCTATCGTCAGAGTGTTTCCCTCGCTGTCCGTTTCAAGAGGCTCGTTTATGTAGACCTCGCTTTGCTGGCGCTTTATCTTCCGAAAATGCATTTTTATTTGGTTATCTATATGCCACTTACGGAAATATTGCCATATATTCCCACAGAGCTGTATTACGCATTCTGGTGCGGCTCTGTGAAAGTGGTCGGGGCTAAGAAGCCGGAAGATTCCCTGCTGTGCGCTTGTGATGGCACTACGCTTACTGACGGTGAGCGGCTGAAAGCGCTCAGGCTTCGCGCCGGGTTGACTATCCGGCAGGCTGCGGAGGCGGTCGGGATTTGTAGGCATACGCTGATGAACTATGAGAGCGGAAAGTCGATAGTTAAGCCTGCGGTTTATCAAAGGCTGACTAGGCTTTATTCCGTTCGTTAAAATTTATTCTTTAGCAAAACGATTTGCGTATTTTGCATAAGCCGATAGTACTTTCTCGCGAAAAGCTCCAAGCTCCTGTAAAGAAAAAAATTGTGTTACTGCATATTTTCTTTTTCGCTTCTCATCCCAGAATCTGACCCAGACCGAATATCCACCCCCAGTCTGAGTAAACTTGAATACAATATTAGGTTCAGTGAACTCTACAACCAAATATTTTTCACTGTTTTTGATCACCAAAGTAAGTTGTTCGGACAGGTACTTTAAATCACAAACTTTAAGCGATGGATCGTAGCACTCAATTTGTTTACCACATTCCGAAAAAACAGCCTTTATCATAAGCCATTCGCTATCCTGATCTGATGTATCAAACTCCCCTTTAATCTGCTTGAAATACTCATCAAACTCATATCCTTTAATTGACAGTTCCAGCTTTTTATCTCCCTCAATGAAAGACAAAATCATGTCATCATTAGCCATTATTATACGACTCCTCTACTATACGTCAATTTATGGTCACCTCTAAAAACCCACAAAATTTCAGGCAAATAGAAACATTTAGCGAATTATTCATCACCTGGATTCTCTTTAAAGAATAATCCAAGATTTGTGTGTCGCTGGAGTGAATTTTCGCCTTGTTTTATGTAGTTCCAAGATTCCTTGTAACCTTCACATACTGAGAAATCCGATTCAGCAATGAACTTTATAAAACCAGGAATGTCATCCATGTACTTTTTGGCAAAAGCATGTGCATCGCGCTCTTTCGTCAGATCATCAGAACCACGCTTGCAGTGCATGGTCTAGATCGCAGGACATATAATACATGCTATACTGAATGCCCCACATTGTGTGGGTACATAGCAGTTTCTCGACATTGGCACGCTTTCTTGCGTTGCGGCTTATTACTTTTGAAATATCTCTTGCCATTATCATGGTATCAGAATACACGAACCCATCTGCCGAATCGTCCTGTGTAATTCTGCCGTCAGGGATAAACGCACCATCAGTATCAATAATGTGTACAACCTGCTGTATATCGGCCTGTTTGAGTTTTCGCTCAGATGCAAAGTCCTTTATGTGCCGACATACTTTATTGATAATATTCGACTCGGACACATTCTTATCCGATGTTATATCACCATGCGTCACGATAGTTTCAGTTCCCTTCGGACAGCAGAATCGTGTAAACAGTACTTCCAGTGCTGCTTTATCAGAGGCTCCCTCCACAATTACCAGAACATATTTTTTAGCCATTAGCTATTATTCCTGCCTCCCTGAATGCAAAAGAGATCTCGCTGTTATGAGTTATTTCATAAGTTTCTTCAGCCTGTTCATTTACCTGAATATCGCGGAAATAGAAATCACGAAGATTATGGGTAGGCTTGATATTTGTCAGCCTGATATAACGATTATCAGGATTGGTTGTGGTGAATGCAACGAATCCGCGGTTGATTGTTTCCAAAGGCCGCAGGTTGTGCGATGTAAATATCAGCTGACCGCGTCCCTCTTCAGAAATTATCTTCATAAGCTCGCCAAGCAGATACTCGAAAATACCAGCGTCTATCTCATCTATCGCCACGGTTATGTTCGGCTCATTATAAACGACTATAAGCATTTGAAGTATTGAGATAATTTTCTTTATACCCTCAGATTCGTATTGAAGAGGAAGTTCCTTATCATTTTTCAGTGAAACAAGCTGAACTCTCTGTACCTGCTCGCCATCCTTGCCGATCTCCGTTCCAAGTTCAGACATCTTTATTTTCAGACCGGGAACTATCTCGCACAAAACAATGTTCATACTCTCAATAGCCTTATTTATCAGCCCGTACACACTAACAGGAATAACACTTGGGTGATTCAATGACAGCGGAATAGTACCTGCCAGTCCCTCGTCCTTATTCTGGTATCTGAGCTGTAATGGCATTTCATTAAGACTGATAAGTCCCGAACTCATGGTATCTACCGTGAACAGCCCATAATGACCGTACTGGATAAGCGCATTCAGCACGAACTTATAGCACTCTTCTGTACAGTTCTGGCGAACAGGCTCCATAAATCTGTTTGAAAAAACAAACGACAAGGATTTCTCATAAGACAGAGCTTTTGCAATTGCAAGGCGTTTGTAAAGCTCCTTATCGTTGCCAACGAGTACAGTAAATTTGGTTTTAGGGTTAGAAATATCCTCAGAGCTTGTATCAACAAGAGTCTGCATTCTAGATGTTTCCTCGCCCACCTTCCGAACCGAATACTTAATACCCTCATTGTAAACGGCAGCGTGATAAACCTTCTGCTCATTTGAGCTATCCATAGTGTTGGAAGAATCAACCTCTACACGCTTAAGACCAAAACTGTATTCAACGATATAGGCGTATCCGCTGTCATTGTCATTCATGCAGAATTCAAATATTAGCTGCGCGTTATCAGAGTCAACATTGATATAATTCTCACTGCCCTCAGGCAAAGACGCACCGCAGAGAAGAGTCTTAAGAATCTGTATTGCTTCAATAAGAGCGGTTTTTCCGGAACCGTTCTGACCATATAATCCAAGCACACTCGCTTTGTATTTCTTTAAGGGATTTGTAAGCAAAACAGTTCCATATTTAACATTCTTAAAGTTTTTCAGGGTAATTTTCTGAATGCGAACAAAAAAACGATCCATTCTCATCGTCACCACTCCTCACTTATATTATATCACAAATATCAAAAATGTCAACGCTTTTACTAAAAATCGTAATAAAAAATTACGATTTTGCAATTAAGCATGTCGATTTCAGCGTTTTTATTCACACTTGCTTCACAAGTATTGTCAGCGATGAAAATACATAAGTGATCCATATGGCTCCGCAACGTTTCATGTAATTTTTCACAAGCTATAATACAACACCATGAACTGCATTTTACTGAAAAACCGAGAATTCTTAATATCAGCTTAATATTACTGCAGCTTATAATATATTGTGCATAAATTCCATCGGCAATATTCTGTTTCGGCACACGGGGGGGAGATTGAACAAATTCACATATTATGACATTTATCTATATGTCGCATCTCACGCGGAAGCATCACCATATGTTTCCCAACAGCTACTTTCTGCATATCGGTATGTCCTTGTGAGAATGATTGTGACTATGACGCCTAAGTATTCCCTGCTGTGCGCCTGCGATTCCGGGATAGGCTGGTCAGATCATATTCAAGTTATTGAATTGTAAAAGGTGCTGTCTAACGAAACAGCACCTTCATATTATTTATCCCTTGATATATCATTCAGCCGCTCATTGTATCTCACACGAAGCTCATCAAGCCACGCCGGGGCATTTGCCCGGAGCATCATTTCACCGCTGCGGTATTGACCGACTTCCACAAAACCATTCTCATTATCATAGAAAAAAATCTCATTGCAAAGCGGCATAACGTCAAGCAGTCTGTCAAAACGTTCCGTATATCTCCTGCGCACATCTCTTCCGGAATTGTATGTCCGCCCTTTCGATGGCGATTGACGATGCATTCAATGCTCTCCTCAACTGAACCTAACCCAATATAGTACATGCGTATATAATAGCCATTATCCTGTGCCAGCTTTATCGTACGCATAGTCTTAGAATCTGACAGTGTATTTTTCTGAGTAAAGCTGACCAGCATCACAATTGGCTAAAAGTTGTATTTGCGCGGCTTTATGAAAACAAACTTTTGTTGATAAATAACATTGACTTATCATGCGGATTATGCTAAAATAATTTAGCAAACTGAATAGCAAGGGTTTTATTGGAAACGTACATTCTCCGAATGATTAACGAACAACACTTATGCTGCAACGTTAATACAGGAGGATTTTTTTATGCCCAAGAACTTATTTCAGGAAATCATTTTCACGATAATTATGGTTATCGTGATGGTCTATGCGATGATATGCTACAACATTGCACTGAGCACCGGAGGAATGTCGAATTTCGTGTTCCTCGCCGCTTTTAAGGAGCTTGCTGTCATGGGTCCCATCGCATTTGTGCTTGATTTCTTCCTTGTCGGAAAAATCGCAAAGGCAAAGGCGTTTAAGATGGTCGATGTCAGAAAGGACAATCCGTTTCACCTCGTTATCGCGATATCTGCCGTATCTGTTATCTTCATGTGCCCGCTGATGAGCCTTGCTGCGACCCTGCTTTTCAAGGACGCAGGCGGCGAATTTGTCGCTGTATGGCTCCAGACAACGGCGCTGAATTTCCCGATGGCGCTCTGCTGGCAGCTTTTCTTTGCAGGTCCCGCTGTAAGATTTGTTTTCTCCCTTATTTTCAGGGAGAAGAAAAGCGCAGCCGCTGAAAGCGAAGAGGCAGCATAATTCAAGTTTCAATAATAACAGCACCGGAAGTGAACGAAAATCACTTCCGGTGCTGTTTGCTATTCCGTTATCGATTACCATGAATTTCAGCTTTAAATTATCCGGAACATCGCAGGGGAGTTCCTCAATATCGTATATGATAACGATGCTGATATAACAATTATCAAGAAAAAAGCCTTACAATATGAACACACATTCATTTATTCCATTACATTTAATGCGCTTTTTGGGGGAAGTCCCTCGCAAAGCCATGGCTCTGTGGGGGCTTTTCATTTTACAAGGCTTATTTCAGCAATTCCAGTATCTCTTCGGAGGTCATGCTCATGATATTTCCGGAGTTCTCCCCGCCGCTGAGTACGATATCCGCAAGCCCGGATTTTGCCTGCTGTAACTCGCGTATCTTCTCCTCGATGGTATTCCTGGTGATGAGCTTATATATCTGCACGTTTTTCTTCTGCCCGATTCGGTAAGCGCGGTCGGAAGCCTGATTTTCAGCCGAGCTGTTCCACCACGGGTCGTAGTGTATAACAACGTCCGCTCCGGTGAGGTTAAGCCCCGTGCCGCCTGCTTTCAGCGATATCAGGAATACGCTGGTGTCGTCGCCGTTGAAGCTGTTCACCATTTTCAGCCGCTGCGCGGGTTTTGTGGAGCCAGTCAGCATGAAATACCGTATTCCCATGCCGTCAAGACGCGCCGCGACAATAT
>ENA-UOOC01000384-UOOC01000384.1-human-gut-metagenome-genome-assembly--contig:-C48old-NODE-384-length-45659-cov-5.855100_pt1 | contig 45659 bp, 41 predicted proteins | sample MGYA00242469_ERZ724016 | MGnify/ENA metagenome assembly ERZ724016 | reverse complement strand
GCCTACGATACTTGGCGGGTAACTGCCTGGGAAAATTGGTGTCGCCGACATAAATACGAAGGAGAGCAGTTTCGCTCTCTTTCGTCATATTGCCTCTTAGCTCAGTCGGTAGAGCACATGACTGTTAATCATGGGGTCGTCAGTTCGAGCCTGACAGAGGCAGCCATTAAAGACTTGCGGTTTCGCAGGTCTTTTTTTCTTTCATGTGATTGGAGGTATAATATGGTCGAATTAAAGCGTTTTGATTTGCGAAATCCCGATGAAATGGCGCAGTTTAACAGCTATTTCATAGAGTATCTTGTCGAGGTGTGCGATGAGGAGGAATATCAGGAAAATGTTAAGGATATGCAGGATGAGGAGCTTAACCGTCAGATGATAGCTCAGACGCTGAGCGAGCATAATCCTTATTATATAATGAAAATCCTTTCAGACAACGCGTATGTCGGATTTATAAGCTATTCCTATAATGAAAGCTTGCATCGCGGCTTTGTCAATAATCTGTATGTGCGTAAGGACTTCAGACGATCCGGCACCGGCGCGAAGGCTCTTGGTCTGGCAGAGAATCACATAAAATCTCACGGCGGAACTTTGATGGAACTGATTCCCGTTGACGGTGCAGAGGGCTTTTATCTCAGGGACGGCTATGGTGCTTCGCGTGTGAACGCAAATCATGAGACTGTATATGCTAAAAGAATTTGATTCCCAATAGATATATTTGACAATTTCACGATTATGTTGTATACTTCTGTTTGAACGTCAGATTTCATTTGAAGGGAGCTTTAGAAATATGTCCGACATGACATTCTCCGAGATGGTTTTAAGCTCGGATAACATAGTTTTCTTCGGCGGGGCTGGAGTCTCGACCGAAAGCGGAATCCCTGATTTTCGCGGAAGCGGAGGACTTTATACCAACTCAACCGCAAAGATTCCGCCTGAGGTGATACTCAGCCACGACTATCTTTATGCGCACCCGCGCGAGTTTTACAGCTACTACCGCGCGAATATGCTTTATCCCAACGCAAAGCCTAACGCTTGTCATATTGCTCTTGCGCGTCTTGAAAAGATGGGCAAGCTGAAAGCTGTCATAACCCAGAATATAGATGGTCTGCACCAAAAGGCAGGCTCACGCAATGTCATCGAGCTTCATGGGTCGTCGCTTAAGAATTACTGCGTTAAGTGTGGTAAGAAATATAACCTTGATTATATACTTTCATGCGATGGTGTGCCAAAATGTGAGGACTGTGGTGGGTTCGTCCGTCCTGATGTTGTTATGTACGGCGAGGGGCTGGATTCATACGCGATTGAAGCCGCCGTGCGCGCGGTGAGCGAATGTGATATGCTCATAGTCGGCGGGACCTCGCTGACGGCTTATCCTGCCGCCGGATTTGTAAATTATTATCGGGGAGATAAGCTTGTAATTATAAATCGCGACCCAACTCCGTTTGATTCACACGCGCAAATGGTCATACGCAGACCGATAGCGGAAGTATTTTTAGACATAATTTGAAATAATTGCTTGCAAAACGGAGAAATTTGGGCTTGATAGGCAACCTTTTTGCTAATAACTATTGACTTTTGACCATGTTTTGGCTATACTAAATAAGTGAATGTCCTTTGCGGACAGGCAAAAATTATTAAGGAGGCAAAAAAAGTGCGACGCATTAAAAAACCGGTTTTCTTTATTGTTGTTGTGCTTATAACTGTTTTTGCCCTGCTTACCTTTATGGGTATCAGCACTCATTACGGCGATATTGAAACCAAGATAATCAAGTCTACCGACGATATTCGTTGGGGCATTGATATCAGCGGCGGTGTTGACGTAACCTTTGCTCCCCCGGAGGAGGCAGAGCCTACCAAGGAACAGATGGACGCTGCTCAGGCAGCTCTTGAAATGCGACTTGTAAACCTTGGTATTACAGACTATGAGCTTTATGTTGATGATTCCAATTACGATATTATCGTAAGATTCCCCTGGCAGGCGGACGAGACTGATTTCGACCCCGAAGCAGCTGTCAAGGAGCTTGGCGAGATGGCTGAGCTTACATTCAGAGAGGGTCATAACGTCGATGAATACGGTCTTCCTACAGGTGTTACCGCCGAAAACGTTATCCTAACCGGTAAGATGGTTAAAAACGCTCAGGGAGCCGCTTGGCAGGATGAAAGCGGCAACTACACCTTTGGTGTTTCGCTTGAACTCACCGAGGAAGGCAAAGAGGCATTTGCCGAAGCCACAACAAGGCTTGCAGGCACAGGTGAGGTCATCTCCATCTGGATGGACGATACCTGCATTTCCTACCCGACTGTTGAAACTGCCATTACCGATGGCAAGGCACAGATTACCGGCAACTTCACATACGAGTCTGCAAAGGCTCTCGGTGATAAGATTGCTGCGGGTGCTCTGCCCTACAAGATGGTAACATCCAACTTCAGAACCATTTCTGCGGCTATGGGTACCGGCGCAAGAAACGCAATGCTGATTGCGGGTCTGGTTGCTTTCATTCTTATCTGCATTTATATGATGATAGTTTACAGGCTTCCCGGATTCGTTGCTTCCATCGCTCTGGTTGGACAGGTTGTGGGAACCATCGCCTGCATAACCGGCTTCTTCGGAAATATCCCCAGCTTCACGCTGACGATTCCCGGTATCGCGGGTATCATACTGGCAGTAGGTATGGGTGTAGACGCCAACGTTGTAACCTTCGAGCGCGTTAAGGAAGAATTGAGAAACGGCAAGACCCTTAATTCCGCCCTCGAGCTTGGTTATTCAAGAGCATGGGCTGCCATCTTCGACGGCAACATAACCATCGTGTTCGTTGCTCTTATCCTTATGGGAGCGTTCGGACCGCCGGACAGCCTTATTGCAAAGGCGATGAGCTGGCTTTACTTCCTCTTCCCGACGACTATCGAGGGAACGATTTACTCCTTCGGCTTTACTCTTCTCGTCGGCGTTATCCTTAACTTTGTATTCGGCGTATTCTGCTCCAGACTTATGCTTGCGTCCCTTTCAAAGTTCAAGGCTTTAAGAAATCCCAAGCTATACGGAGGTGTCAGCAATGAATAAGACCTTTGATGTAGTAGGAAAGAAAAAGTATTTCTATATTTTCTCGATTGCCGTTATCGCTGTTGCAATAATTCTTACCTTTGTAATGGGTATGAACATTGCGATAGAATTCAAGGGCGGCACAATCATCACCTATTCTTATGACGGTACTATTGATGAAACCAAGGTGGCGTCAACCGCTACAGGCGTTGTAAATCAGCCATGCAATGCAACTCTGGGCGAAAGCCTTGCCGACGGTATGAAAACGGTATCTCTCTCCTTCCCGTCGTCTAAAGGACTTTCCGCTGAGGTTCAGTCCACCTTGACCGACGTGCTTGACGCTGCGTTTGCCGAAAACTCCCTCGAGCTGTACAGCTCGCAGGACGTTAACCCGACTACCGGTTCCGGCTTCTTTGGAAAGTGCCTGGTTGCGGTTGCTTTCTCGGCGATAGTCATGATAGTTTATATCGGTCTGCGCTTCAGAAAGATAGGCGGATGGATTGCCGGCTGCTGCTCAGTTATCGCGCTTATCCACGATATGTGCTTTGTATACGCCTGCTGCGTTATCTGCCGCTTTGATATCGACTCCAACTTTATGGCAGTGCTTTTGACAATCCTCGGCTACTCTATCAACGCAACAATCATCATCTATGATAGAATCCGTGAGAACAGAACCCTCTATGGCGCCGAAAAGAGCTTGGACGAGCTTGTCAATATGAGTGTTTCGCAGTCCTTCGGCAGATCTCTGCACACCACCGTTACAACGGTTATAGCTATGGCTTCTATCTGCATAGTAGCCCTTATCGCGGGTGTTGACTCTATTCTGAGCTTTGCGTTCCCGCTGGTAATAGGACTTCTTGCCGGTGTTTACTCCTCAAACTGCATAGCTCCCACATTGTGGACTATCTGGCAGGGCGCGGTTGACCGCAAGAAAGCAGAGAATAAGTAATAAAAATCCGACTGTCTGCACATATGTACAGGCAGTCGATTTGTCTTTACGTAATCAAGCGAATTAAGCGAAAGGTATTTAACGTCTATGAACGATTCTAAAATCTATGCAGGCATATCCGCCGCCTGCGGATATCCCGAGCTTCCCGAAATAACGGTCAAAAACCTCTGCGAGAGGGGAGTTAAGAATCTTGAGCTATTCGTAAACACCCACTCCGAAACAGAGCCGGAGTACATAAGAGGTATTGCGGCAATCATTCGCGCAAACGGCGCGCGGTGTGTGTCGCTCCACCCCTTTACCGCCGGAATAGACACCTATATGCTTTACACCGGCTACGAGCGCAGGATAAGGGACTATTTAGAGTATCACAAGCGGTATTTTGAAGCTATGAATATTTTAGGCGCAAAATACTTTGTGCTTCACGGAAACAAAAATCCCTGCCCCGACGAGGTTGTTATAGAGGGATACGTCCGCCTGAACAACGTTGCAAAGCAGTTCGGAGTGAGGGTACTGCAGGAAAACGTCTGCCGCTGCACCACCGGCGAGCTTACCCAGCTTTTAAAAATGAAGAAGGCGCTGGGGGACGATGTCGGGTTCGTTCTCGACGCCAAGCAGGCGGTGAGAAAGGGGCTTGACCCATACGATTTTATCACCGAGCTTGGCACAAGCATAAAGCACGTCCACTTCTCCGACCACGGCGCAAAGGGCGACTGCCTTCTGCCCGGCGAGGGAGATATAGACACGCCGAAATTTATTTCCGCCCTGAAAGCCGTCGGCTACGAGGGTGCTGTTATGCTGGAGCTGTATCGTAGGAACTACAAAACCTACGACGATTTGATAAATTCGTTGAATTATTTACAGAGCGTAATAGACAGTATCGCTTGATATCGGGTAAAATGCAAAAACGTTCATGTCAGGATTAGTCGGGCATGGACGCTTTTATAGAATTTGTAATTAGATATTACAACTAATTATAATCAGATAATTTGTATAGAATATCTATTGACCTACAAAAAATCCGTGCTATACTTATATTATAATATTACATTATTTGGAGGTAACTTATGAGGAAAATTTTATAATTGTGTATTGCAATAGCTTTGGTGATGGTACTAAGTTTGAATGCTTTTGCTTTTGAACCAATCAAAGCCGAGCCGACTGATGCACTTTACATTAGAACACGATCAGTTCCTCAGTCAGCGACGGACTATGCAATAAGTGTTTTTAGCAGTCTCAGTATTGAAAATTTTGAAGCGCTTGGTATAAAGTGCTCGTCTCATATGAAATTATCTCCCGGATTTTGCATGGTAAATTCATATAATGGTAATTTTATCGATAATGTATATTATTACCTGATTAGTAACGAGAACGCTTGTGTTGCCTCATTGCTTATTAGTTATAATAACGGTGAATATGGTTTTCAGGTTTCAAAGACGGACTATGCAAGTGGCATTAATAAGGTTGCGAGAAATGATAGCTATGTGATTGCTATGTCATGTAATGATTATGCTTGCTATAGTGTAACTCTTAACAGCAAAACTATTATTTCAACATATAAAGAACTTCAATCTTCTTTGCAATCTGAATTAAACGCAGTTGCTTTAACTACAGCTGTTTTAAAAAATAATACTGTAAGTGTAAATATAGCAGATACTATATGTGAGAATAGTTACTTTACTCCCGGAGATTACCATTACTACATTGGTGTAATTAATTGTCCTGATAATAATGGCACTTGTTGGGCAGCCGCTGCAGCAAGTATTGTGAACTACTATATTAATGGGGCGAACGGCACACAATATACTGCAATGGCAATTAGAGATCAGATTATGCAAGGTAATCATGCTAAAGGAACGATTAATGATATTAGAGATTTATTGACGGTAACACTTCCAAAACAATATACCGTATATCATAGTCAGTTACCATTTATTATAATGCAAACAATCATGTATAACAATTCGCCATGTGCAATTAGTTTTTCCGAAATAAATGGGCATATAGGTCACGCTGCTGTTCTTGACGTATTTTGCAATTTGAGCATCAGCCCACATGACCTCCAATATCAAGGATATTATATTCTTGATCCTGCAGAGAGCGGAGAAGGCAGAGTGCTTATTGGGTATAATAGTTTTTATTACACTTCATATTTATGCATCGAAAATGGTCAGCCATATCATCCCGAATATGTATGGAGTGAAACTTGTGTAGAATCATCTTTGCTTCCTTACTAAGCATATTGTGGTCACCAAATAAGTCTGATAGACTATTTCAGTGAGGATTACATCGCCGGACAAACAGAATAAAAACGATTCGTAATAGATAATATCGCTTAAGAACTCAAGAGAAGGAGGTAATTTCCTGTGAAAAAGCTGTGTGTATTGATTGCGATTGTCTGCGCCGCCGTTGCGCTGTGCGCTTCCTGCGGCAAACCCCAAAGTCCTGCTATTAAGCTGACACTTAGCTTTGAAGATAACGAGCTGACTCTTCCGGGTCCCGGCGCTGTTTTAACGACGTATAAAGCCGAAACCATGCAAAAAGCAGTCGAGCACTTTGCCACCGAAGCTCCTGATATTTACAATTCCGATGAAATGCATAAGCTGGTGGAGCAGTACGGTGATTTTTACGTTCCGGACAACGGCGACGAAATCCTTGAATACACAGTTGCCGCACGCGCAGATAATCTGGCAGCACTTGTTTTGATTCAGCACGGGGAGATTAAGCTTAACCTATTAAAAATAATGATAAATGATGAGCCGGATATGGTTGAATTGTCGGTAGGAGATAAAACGGTTTATTACAGCACTAATAAAGTGGACGGCGAGGATGTCATAACAAATCTGTATTACAAGTTTGAAAACGGAGACGTTTTGAATATATTCAAGGACAACCGCACGCATACAGGAGAAAGCTATAGATTTACAATAGATGAAATATCCGCACTGGGCGAGGATTTCTTCAATTTCAAACCAGAAGCTCTTAAAGATTACTTCGGAGAGGATTACATCGCCGGACAAACAGAATAAAAACGATAAAAAGGCAAAGCCGCCGTTCCTTTGACCATAGGAACGGCGGCTTTTAAGGCTTTATCATGAAAAAATGGGAAGCTTATTTATTCAGCTCGGTTATTATGCGAATGAAGCTGTCAAGGTCGTTAAAGTCCTTGTAAACCGAGGCAAAGCGGACGTATGCCACTAAATCTATTTCTTTAAGAGAGGCTAAAACGCTGTCACCAATCTCCGCGGTGGATATTTCGGTGCGCATTTCGTTTGCCATTCTGTTTTCAATGTCGTCGACAATCTTTTCGACCGTTTCGGGGCTTACAGCGCGCTTTTTGGTGGCAGTGGTAATGCCCATAATAAGCTTTGAGCGGTCGAACGGTTCAAAGCTGCCGTCCTTCTTGCAGACCATAAGGACAGGCTTTTCAACAATTTCATAGGTGGTAAACCTTTTGCCACACTGGGAGCATTCGCGTCTGCGGCGCGTTTTATCCTCACTCGGTCTGGAATCGATTACCTTAATCGGCGTAGCCTTAGTATCTTCAAAGCCGCAAAACGGACATCTCATTGCTCTTCACCCTTCAATATACACAAAAGACGTTTTCAAACGGTTGTGCGCGGCAGATAAGACACAATATCTTGAAGCCACGCAATTTATTATAACTAATTATAGCATATAGAAAGGTTTTTTGCAATAGCTTTTTGCGAAATTATTAAGAAATATTAAAATATTTTGCGGGTTATAGTATTCTGTACCAGCAGGGAATTTCGGAATCGAGGATTTTTTTGGCATATTCCTTTATCTGGGTGCATTCCGCGGTGAATTCATCACATTCCGATTCGTACATTGGCGCAAGCCGCGAGATGGAAACCGATATTTCGGCAAGGCTGTCGTCGTTGGTTATGCATCCCAGACGGCGGCTGTATTTTCCGTAGAAGTCCTCAAGCTCGGATATGCTTTGCACAACTCCCTTGTTTTGCTCATAGGAGGCGATAACCTCGTCGATTTTGCCGTAAAGCTTGGAATTGTGAACGGCGATATAGGCTATTGCCGAGCAGCCCAAGGCAATTATCACCGCGATTATCCCTATACTTATAATTATTCTTTTCATATGCGGAATATTCCTTTCTATTTCTTTCTGTAACCCTTTTCCTTGGCGATTATTTTCAGGCGCTTGTCTGAGTAGGCAAGGCAGATAAGCACGTCCTTCGGTTCGAGATGCTTTCGCTTAAGCTCGCGGCGAAGCTCCTCTTCGGATATGAACATACGCGTTTCGGAGCTTTGAATCAGGTCGCCGTCGGATATGAGCACCTGCGGAGGGTCTTCTTCAGGCTGGCGAGCGTCGAGCGATTTCGGGGTCAGCGGAAGCTCGTCAGCCTTCTGCAAAACGCTTATGGTGCCCGTGGTTTCAACAACTGCATACTGAACCTGAGTTATATCAAAGATTCCGCTTGAACGCAGCGAGGCGCAAACGTCGTCGACGGTGAATCTCAGCTCGGCTAACACCTTTTGGTCGATAACACCGTTTGAGATGATGATTTTTGGGCGCCCCGAAATGATGTGTCTGAACCTGCGCGATTTTAACGCCGCATATGAGACAAGCACGTCAACGCAGACAAGGGTTAATATCGGGACGATTCCGGTTATCATCGAAATCGAGGGGTCTTCCATGGACAGGGTGGCTATGTTGGATATAAGAATGGTTATTACAAGCTCGGAGGGTGAAAGCTCGCCGAGCTGTCTTTTTCCCATTATCCTTGTCGCAAAGGTCACCAGCCCGTAAACGATTATTCCCCTTATAAAGACGATCAGCAAGGCTGCACTCAATCCTTTCTAATACTAATTCCCAATCATCCTATAGCCAACTCCTCCGCTAAAATAAGCCCACTCGTCGTCAAGCTCCCTTGCAATACGCGGTTTTAGAGCGGTTTTTGCTCTAAAACGTTGTATTACTGCGGTCGCTTTCCTTGATTGGTCTTATTTTATCTGTCGGCTTTGGCTACAGGCTGATTGATAATTAGTATAAACAAATATCGTATGATATTTTTACCTGATATTTTGAAAATATTACCCTGCGGCAGAATATTTTTTCTATGACGTGGCAAGAATACCATTGAAAATAAAGGAAGGGAATGATGACCCCTATGGCACAGTCAGAGGAAAAAACGCCGATATATAATCGTCTGGAAAGGAGCCTTGCCGAAATCAAAAAGATTTTCGGTTCCTCCGCCGACCTCAACATAGTAAGGGTGAGAATATCCGGCATAAGGTGCGCGGTGCTTACTCTTGAAGGCATGGTGTCCTCTAAAGACCTTGCAAAAATGCTGTTTGACCCGCTGATGGAGTATTCGCGCATATGCGCGACGGCTGAGAACGTCTATGAATTTATCGCCAAGGAAGGCATATTCTCGGCAGAGCAGAAGGAGCTTTCCGATTTAAACGACGCCGCACAAAAGCTCTGCGCAGGATTTGCCATAGTAATGGTAAACGGCATACCCAAGGCGATGGCAATAAGCGCGCAGGGCTTTGACAAAAAGAGCGTATCCTCGCCCGAAAGCGAGGCGGATATAAGGGGCAGCCACGAAGCTCTTTCCGACAGTATGCGCACCAGCATGGCTCTTATAAGGCGAAGGGTGAAAAATCCTAAGATGAGGTTTGAGCTTGTAACATCAGGAAAGCTGAGCAACACCGAGCTGTGCATGGTATATATAGAGGGCAGAACTCCCGAAAAGCTAAGAAAAGAGGTCAAAAAGCGGCTGGAGCAGATAAAGCTTCCGCTGATACTGACAAGCGGCAGCATTTCGCCGTTTGTGTCGCCGAACAGCGGCTCCTTCTTTTCTGGAGCCTCCACCACCGAACGCCCCGACGTTCTGATAGCCAAGATAAACGAGGGCAGGATAGGTATTCTTATAGATGGTGTGCCGTATGCGGTAGTCTGCCCAACGCTGTTTATAGAGAATTTCCAGACGGTGGACGACTACGAGGACAAGCCCTATTTTGCCTGCTATCAGCGGTGGATAAGGTATATCTGCTTTTTTATTGCCTCCTATTTGCCGGGGCTGTACGTGGCTTCGGCGGTATTTCACCCCGCAGTGCTTTCAAGGGTACTTCTTTTAAGCCTTATAGCCTCGGAGGAGAACACGCCCTATCCGTTGATAGCCGAAATGCTGATTGTTATAGTGATGTTTGAAATCCTGCGCGAGGCGGGGCTGAGGCTTCCCAAGGCGGTTGGCGGAGCTGTCTCCATCGTGGGAGGACTTGTTATAGGCGACGCTGCGGTTTCAAGCGGGCTTATTTCCGCGCCGCTCCTTATCATAATAGGAATAACCGCAACAAGCTCGTTTGTTCTGCCCAGCCTTAACCCGCAGACCACAATTTTAAGGATTGCGGGCGTGGCATTGGGCGGCACTCTGGGATTTTTCGGAATAGCCGTTATGATAGTTATAACCCTTGTGAACGCCTGCGCAACCGATTGCTTTGCCGTTCCCTATGTTTCGCCGATATCGCCATTTACCTTCAAGGCTTTGCGTGATGTTATAACCCGCGTTGGCTTTAAGAGGATGGAAAGGCAGAATGTTCTGATTGAGGAGCTTAACGGCTCGGGAGGTATGGATGCCACAAAGCAGCAGTAAAATAAGTCCGTGGCAGATGTATGCATTACTGATACTTGCGCGGATTATGCACACCATGATATATTATTCCGGACGTCCCGGAACGGAAATGCTTTTAACTGTGCTTCTGACCACGGCTATTGAGATTCCGGCAAGCATCCCGCTGGTATGCTATATCTCCGACGGCGGAGCGGACACATCCGCGGATATTGCCGCGGAAATCGGCGGCAAAAAAGGAGCGGGAGCAATAAGGCTTTTGTATGCAGTATACTTTTTGTATATATCCTCAGGCACGGTCAACAACTTTTCTAAGTTCATGAGCGTGGAGTTTCCCCAGATTGCGGTGGTGCCGGTTATTATCGCTGTGCTTGCGATTTCTGCCGGATACTGTGCATGGCTTGGAATCGAGGCTTTGGCTCGCGCGGCGGGAGTTGTCTTTGCCTCGATAATCGCGCTGGTAGTTCTTATGTCGGCAGTCAGCGAGGGAAGACTGGATACCCTTAATCTTCTGCCTGTGACAGCAAGCGATATTCCGAATATGCTCGAATACGCAGTCAGGGATTTATCATCGAGCTGGTGGCTGCCGATGCTTGCAAGCCTTGCGCCATACCTTAGGGGCGGCGTTAAAAAGACGGTTGCGGCTTATCTTATTTCAAAGCTTGTCATTTTAGAGTTTTTATTGCTTATGCTTATTCTTATGCTCCGCGATTTTGTGGTGTTTATAGGATATCCCATGCTTGCGCTCGGAGCCTATGCAAAGACCGATTTTATCCAGCACTTCGACGCCATAAATATGCTTGTCTGGACGTTCAACTGCGTTACCGTCAACGGAGCTTACCTGTTTATTATTTCAAAGACGGCGGGAAGAGAAAGAAAGCTTTTTCCGTTGGCTGTTTCGGTTCTGGCAGTGATATGCGGCGCTCTGTTCTCGTATTACAACAAGGTGGATTACAACAATGAAACGGCGTTTGTAATAAAATCGCTGGGAATAGTTGTACTGGGTATAATCCTGCCGCTTGCGGCTTTGCTTATAAGAAGATTCAGGAGGTACAGATTAAAATGTTGCGAAAATTTGCCTTGCTCTTGATTGTCGCCGTTTTTGCGCTCAGCCTTTGCGGATGCTCATCGTTTATCGACGTAAGGCTGCGGCTGGTGGTTCACGCAATCGGAATAGACCCTGTTGACGAGGACGTTTATGAGATGAGCTGGCAGGTGTTTAAGGCTCAGCCTCCGGAGGGCGGAGGACCCGTAGACGCCACCGGTCAGAACATTATAACCATAACTACCTATGGGCGCTCGGTATACGAGGCGCTGAAAAGCCTTGAGCGGCAGACCGGCAAGGAAGTGTTCATCGGCGACATGGAGCTTATTGTTTTAGGCTCGGACTTCGCCGGAAAGGATATTTCGGGGCTGATGTCATATTTTTATGACGACTGTGATATATATATGGGAATGAACGTTGTCCTTGCCGACGGAAAGGCAAGCGAGATAACCGGTATGTCCTTGGAACACGGAACAGCCGTCGCCGAGCTGCTGAACGAGATGGTATACGTCTGCGCAAAGGAATCAAGAACAATCCCTTCAAAGCTTATCGACGTTGGAAGCCATTTCAAAAGCGGAAATACCTCCTTTGTAATGCCGGTTTTGTCCGCAAAGCCCCTTGAAAATTCGGGCGGCGGAGGAGACGACACTACGGTTTATGACAAGGCGGTGGGCGTTTTTAAAACCGCGCTGATATCAAACGGCACGCCGTCGGGATATATAAGCCCTGAAGAGGCAAAGGGGATATGTTTGCTTGTGGGAAGGGCGCAAAGCGTTATGATGGTGATTCCGCAGGGAGACGAGCTTGTCGTTGCGGAAGCAAGCATAACCAAGGTTAAAAGAAAAGCCACCATCGGCGAAAACGGCTTTCCGCTGATAAAGGTGGAGATTATGGGCGAGCTTAAGGTGAAAGACGACCCCTGCGGCAAAGGTCACAAGGATATAAAGGAGCTTTCGCAGGACGAGCTTTTTAAATACTGCCGGCTTGCCTATCAGAAAACAGCCGCTGCCGGAACCGACGTTTTAGACATAGAAAGGCTTCTTAAAAAATACGAAAACAGGTATTACTCCGAAAACAGCAGGAATATTGAGGCAATCGTGCAGAACACGGCGTTTGAGGTGAATGTAAATCTGAAAAAATATACCGACGACACCAACCGCAGATAATGAAAAACGCCGATTTTGTCTGAAATCGCACCGAAAAATCAGGCGTGGAACCGCAGCAAGATGGATTTTGCACCTGATTTTTGGTGATTTTTCAGACTTAGATTAAGTATAACTCACAAATTTCTAAGTATTGGCGATAAATTTTGTCTCTGACCTTGAAATCGGCGGCGCAATGTGATATGATAATTAAGATAGACGTAATATGGATTTAACCGGCATATTGCTTTAGGAAGGAGACAGGACTTTATGATAAAAATAGATAATCATTTAGGCACAATAAATATCACAAATTCCTACCTTACCGCACTTATAGGACACGCTGCCGCGAGCTGCTTCGGCGTTGTAAGAATGAATCCTGTGGGCGCAAGGCAGGGAGTTAAAACAAATCTTTTAGGCGCGACCTCCATCGAAAACGGAGTGAGAGTAACGGTTCCAAAGGGCACCAATCACATGGTGATAGATCTGCATATATTCGTCACCTACGGAATAAATGTCTCCGCTATTGTCGACAGCATCATCAACAAGGTAAGATATGTTGTTGAAAGCGAAACCGGAATAGCGGTAAATAAAATCAACGTTTTTGTTGACGGTATGGAATCGTAATATAAAGGAGAAGAGTCGGAAATGATAAGCGGAAGTGTTTTAAGAGACGCATTTATAAGCGCTGCCAACAGCATATCCAAGAATAAGAAAAGGGTCGACGAGTTAAACGTCTTCCCGGTGCCGGACGGCGACACCGGCACAAATATGTCGATGACCCTTGGCAATGCCAGAAAAGAGCTTGTTTTAATGGGAGACGGCGTTGGAGTCGGAGAGGTTGCAAAGGTTATGGAATCCGCGCTTTTAAGGGGCGCAAGGGGAAATTCCGGCGTTATAACCTCGCTGATTTTAGGTAAGGGCTTTTCAAAGGCTTTGGCAGGTAAGAAGGAAGCGGATACCGTTTTGCTGACCGAGGCGCTTGAAACAGGCGTTGCGCGCGCATATAAGTCGGTTATGAAGCCCACCGAGGGAACTATTTTAACGGTTGCAAGGCTTGCGTCGGTAAGGGCAAGGGAGATTTGTGAGACTGTCACCGATATTCCGGTCTTCTGGAGCGAGGTATGCGCCGAGGCTGAAAGAGCGCTTGATACCACCCCCGACCTTCTGCCCACCCTTAAAAAGGCGGGAGTTGTGGACGCCGGAGGAAAGGGTCTTTGCATAATGATGCGAGCTATGGAAAGCGTTTTCGAGGGCAAGGGAATTGTTGCCGACGATGAAGAAAAGGCAGCAGAGCCTGTCACAATAGAAACGTTTGCTTCTGTTGTGGGCAGCTTCGACGAGGATATTCACTTCACCTACTGCACCGAATACATAGTAAAAAGAAACGAGGACTGCGAGGATCCCATAAAGCTCCGCGCTTATCTTGAATCCATAGGCGACTGCGTTGTTGTGGTTGACGACGACGAGATAATAAAGGTTCATGTTCACACCAACAATCCCGGACTTGCTATTGAAAAGGGTCTGGAGTTCGGCTCGATCAACCTTCCCAAGATAGAGAATATGCGCTATCAGCACGAAGCCAAGCAGAAGGAAAACAAGGTCACCGTTTCAAGCTCGAAAAAGGCTTATGTTTCGGTTCCTCCCGAAAAGCCGTTCGGATTTGTGGCAGTAGCCGCAGGCGACGGTATTGAGGCAATGTTCAAGGACGCGGGTGCCGACTGCATAGTTAAGGGCGGTCAGACCATGAATCCCTCCACCGAGGATATTTTAGCGGCGATACAGTCCTGCCCGTCTGAAACCGTATTTGTGCTTCCCAACAACAAAAACATCATCATGGCGGCGGAACAGGCGGTTAAGCTTGCCGACAGAAAGGTCTGCGTTTTGCAGACAAGAACCATCCCTCAGGGACTTTCGGCTTTGCTTGCATTTGATTCCTTTGCCGACTTCAATGCCAACCGCAGCGGCATGACAAAGGCGTTTGAGCGGGTTCAGACCGGTCAGATAACCTTTGCCGCAAGGGACAGCGAATTTGACGGTCAGGAAATCCACAAGGGAGAGATATTGGCGCTTGACAACGGCAAGCTTTCCTTTGTAGAAAAGGAGACCGAAAAGGCAGCCTACAGGCTGATAAAGCGGATGATAAATTCGGACAGCGAATTTATAACCATCATCTACGGCTCGGACATCTCCGACGCCGACGCTGAGTCGCTTCGCGCAAGAGTTGAAGAAAAGTTCGGCTTGCGCATGGATATAAGCCTTATCAGCGGCGGACAGCCGGTTTACTACTATATTATCAGTGTGGAATAATCCGCACCACCGTTTAAAACTGCGTTAATTTCGCGCCGCTTGATATTTATATTGGGCGGCGCAAAACATTATAAGGGGAGACTTTTTCTTGAAAAAGCTGTTGAAATATTTTAAGAATTACCGTGTGGAGGCAATATGCGCTCCTGTTTTCAAGATAATCGAAGCGATTTTCGAGCTTTTGGTGCCGCTGGTAGTTGCAAAAATCATAGACGTTGGCATACCATCCGGCAACAAGAGCTATATTGTCGGAATGTGCGGAATTATGATACTTTTCGGCGCGATAGGTCTTGCAAGCACATTAACGGCGCAGTATTTCTCCGCAAAGGGTGCGGTGGGCTTTTCATCGACCGTTCGGCAGGCACTTTTTGACCATATCCAGTCGCTTTCCTTTGCCGAACTGGACAGGCTTGGCACCTATACCCTTATAACAAGGCTGACAAACGACATAAATCAGGTGCAGACCGGCGTTAATCTTACTCTCCGCCTTTTAATGCGCTCGCCGATAATAGTCTTCGGCGCGATGATTATGGCGTTTACTATCGACGTTAAATCGGCACTGATATTTGTGGGAGTTATACCTGCGCTGTCGGTTGTTGTCTTCGGAATAATGCTTGTAAGTATTCCGCTTTATGCAAAGGTTCAGGCAAGGCTTGACAAGGTCTTACTAAAGACCAAGGAAAATCTGGCAGGAGCAAGGGTAATCAGGGCATTTTGCATGGAGGAAAGCGAAACAGCCGACTTTGTCGAGAAAAACGAAAGTCTGGCTAAGATTCAGAAGTTCGTTGGCAAGATATCCTCTGTCATGAACCCGATGACATATGTTATAGTCAATCTGGGAATAATCCTTCTTTTATACCGCGGCGCGATAGAGGTGGATAATGGCAGGCTTACTCAGGGCATGGTTATAGCTTTGTATAACTATATGTCGCAGATTTTAGTCGAGCTTGTAAAGCTTGCAAACCTTATTATCAGCATAACAAAAAGCGTTGCCTGCGGAAACAGGATTCAGGCTGTTTTGGATATTACCCCCTCAATGGAGGACGGAAGCGTATCATCAGGAGATGAAAACAGCGAATACGCCGTTGAGATGGAAAACGTGTCCTTTAAATACGCCTCCGCTTCGGCAGCTTCGATTGAGGATATAAACCTGAAAATCAAAAAGGGCGAAACGCTTGGCGTTATCGGCTCGACAGGCTGCGGCAAAACCACTCTTATAAGCCTTATTCCGCGATTCTACGACTGCACAGCAGGAAAAGTAAAGGTAAACGGCGTTGACGTTAAGGACTACTCGCAGGAGGCTCTGCGTGAAAGCGTTGCGGTGGTAATGCAGAAAACCGTGCTTTTCAACGGCAGCATAAGGGATAATATCCGCTGGGGAAACGAAAACGCCACCGACGAGGAAATCTCTCAGGCGGTAAGCTCGGCTCAGGCGGCGGACGTTGTTGCTTCCAAGCCTGAAGGTCTTGACTTTATAGTCGAGCAGGGCGGAAAGAACCTTTCGGGCGGACAGCAGCAGCGGTTGTCCATCGCGAGGGCACTTGTAAGAAAGCCCGAAATTCTCATTTTAGACAACAGCTCATCGGCACTCGACTATGCAACCGAGGCGGCTCTGCGCAAATCCATAGCCGAGCTTGACTTTAAGCCGACGGTCATAACGGTATCGCAAAGAGTATCAGCCGTTATGCACTCAGACAGGATAATGGTTTTGGAGGACGGCAGAGCGGTGGGCTTGGGAACTCACGACGAGCTTTTAAAAAGCTGTCCCGAATATAAGGAACTGTACGAGTCGCAGGTAAAAAGCTCGAAGGGAGGCGAAAGCGCATGAGTACGGTTAAACGACTTATTCATATGCTTGGCAGATACAGCGCGCTGATGGTGCTGTCCATCATGCTTGCCACCGCTTCGGTGATACTCACGCTTTATGTCCCAATAATTTTCGGCGACGCTATTGACAATATAGTAGAAAACGGGGTCAACCTTGAAGCCGTTGTTAAATATCTTACAAAGGCAGGCATAGTGGCAGCCTCCGCGGCGGCTATGCAGTGGATAATGAACATTGTAAACAACCGCATAACCTTTGAAACCGTGCGCGATATCAGGGACAAGGCTTTTAAAAAGATTGAGATTCTGCCGCTGAAATACATCGATTCGCACCCGCATGGCGAGCTTGTAAGCCGTGTTATTGCGGATGTAGACCAGCTTGCGGACGGCTTACTGCTGGGCTTTTCGCAGTTCTTTACAGGCATGGTGACTATAATCGCAACGCTTATATTCATGCTTACAATCAGCTGGAAAATAACCGTTATCGCGGTTGTTTTAACTCCGCTTTCGCTGTTTGTGGCGAGATTCGTTTCAAAATCCACCTACGATTTGTTTAAAAAGCAGTCGCAGATAAGAGGAAGGCAGACTGCACTAATAGATGAGATGATAGGCTCGCAGAAGGTTGTCAACGCCTATAACTACACCCAAAGAAGCCACGACCGCTTTGCTTCGGTCAACGACGAGCTGACAAAGACCTCTACCAAGGCGATATTCCTTTCGTCTCTTGTAAACCCAACCACAAGGTTTGTAAACGCGGTTGTTTATGCCGCGGTGGGTCTGGGAGGTGCCTTCTCGGTGGTTGGCGGAGCTATCAGCGTGGGAAGCCTGAGCTGTCTTTTAAACTACGCAAACCAGTACACCAAGCCGTTCAATGAGATAAGCGGCGTTGTGACTGAGCTTCAGAACGCTCTTGCCTGCGCTCAGAGAATCTTCGACCTTATAGACGCCGAGCCGCAGGTTTCGGACGCCGGCAACAAGGAAATCGGAAATGCAGAGGGAAATGTCGAGCTTAAAAACGTCTGCTTCAGCTATGTTCCGCAAAGAAAGCTTATTCAAAACTTCAATCTCAGCGTCAAGCAGGGTCAGAGGATAGCTATTGTCGGTCCTACCGGCTGCGGAAAGACCACACTTATAAATCTTTTAATGAGGTTCTATGACGTTGATTCAGGCTCAATCAGCGTCGAGGGGGAGGACATAAGGGATATCACCCGTAAATCGCTGCGTTCGTCCTACGGAATGGTTTTGCAGGAGACCTGGCTGAAATCAGGAACCATCCGCGAAAACATAAAGATGGGAAGACCCGACGCTACGGACGAGGAAATGATAGAAGCGGCTAAGGCGGCTCATTCTCACAGCTTTATAAAGCGTCTGCCGCAGGGATATGATACCGTTATCGGGGAGGACGGCGGCAGCATTTCGGCAGGTCAGAAGCAGCTTTTGTGCATAACAAGGGTAATGCTTGCAAGACCGCCGATGCTGATTTTAGACGAAGCAACATCCTCGATAGATACCAAGACCGAAATACGTGTGCAGCGCGCCTTTGAAAAGCTTATGCAGGGCAAAACAAGCTTTGTTGTGGCTCACCGTCTTTCAACCATAATGAGTGCGGACGTTATACTTGTAATGCGTGACGGCAACATAGTGGAGCAGGGAACTCATGCCGAGCTGATGGAAAAGGGCGGCTTCTATTCGACTCTTTACAACAGCCAATTTGCGCATTAATCGCCTTAGCAAGTACTTTTTTAAGCGATACAAGCATATACTTCACCAAAAAGACATTTGGAGGAAGCTTTTATGTTTGTAAAGACCATCAAGATTAAAAAAATCGCGCGGATTTTAGGCATAATCCTTGTCGCACTGGTGATAGCTCTTGCGGCTGTTTACGTGTTCAACAGGGTTATGGCACCGAGCGAAACGGTTCTGTCGTCCGAGGCGGAGCAGGCGGCGTTTCTTAAAGAGCTTGGTTGGGAGATTTCCGACAAGCCCATAGATGTAAGAAGCGTTATAATCCCTCAGGAGTGGAACGACGTTTATGCCGAGTATAACAAGCTTCAGCTTCAGCAAGGGTTCGATTTAGACAAATACCGCGGCAAGAACGCCGAAATCTACACCTATGAGGTGTACAACTACGGCGATTCAAGACCGAATATCGTGGCAAACCTTATCATCTGCGATTCCAAGCTTATCGGAGGAGACGTCTGCTGCACCGAGCTGGGCGGCTTTATGCAGGGATTAGCCAAGGCGACGGCCGATACTTTGTAATCGCCGTACTTCCGTTTGCCGTCGCGCATTGCGTTTACTCCGTTGTTTGTCGGAGAATGATTTGCCGGGATGTGTCTGCAAATATTCAAATTATGCTTACAATTTATGGACGTAAACGTCCGACTTTTGTTTGGTGCATCTCTAAAAAGGAAGTGAAAAATATGCCGCTTATGAGGCTGGATAAGTTTATATCATCTCAGCTCACGGATGTTTCGCGGAGCGAGGTAAAAAACCTGTGCAAAAGGGGATATGTATGCGTTGACGGCAAGCCTGCGCGCTCGTCGGACATAAAAATAGACCCCGAAGCCAGCCGCGTGACTGTCGGGGACAGGGAAATAAGCTACAAAAAGAACCTTTATATAATGCTCAACAAGCCCGCCGGGGTGGTATGCGCCACCCGCGACGGGCTGAGCGCGACTGTTTTGGAGCTTCTGCCGCCCGAATTTCGGCGTTCGGGGCTTTTTCCCGCCGGAAGGCTGGACAAGGATACCGAGGGCTTTACGCTTATCACCGACGACGGCGAGCTTGCGCACAGAATGCTTTCTCCTAAAAGCCATGTCCCCAAAAAATATTTTGTCAGGCTTGAAAAACCTCTTGACGGCACGGAGGCACGGCTGTTTTCCGAGGGAATAGTGCTGGAGGACGGCACAAAATGCCTTCCGGCTGAGCTTGAAGCGGGGGATAAGGCAAACGAGTGCTTTGTGATTATACATCAGGGAATGTATCATCAGGTGAAAAGAATGTTTGAGGCTGTTGGAAACAGCGTTGTATATCTTAAAAGGGTAATGATAGGCGGACTTGCGCTTGACCCTGAGTTGGCTGTCGGAAAAGCAAGAGAGCTTGCAGATTTTGAGGTCGAAAAACTGGTTTTAGGCAAAAAATAAGTCGTTTTGCCCGCTTTCCGTCAAATTAAATAAAGGTTTGAGGTTAAGTTTAGTAAAAAAAACACTTGTGATATTATTCCCAAACAGCTATAATAATGGTATGACTAAGCTAAGTATTTAGTTAGTATTATAAATCGGCAAGGAGGCCTTTTAATGGCAAGCTTATCACTTAAGCACATTTACAAAAAATATCCGGGCGGCGTTGTAGCCGTATCAGACTTCTGCCTTGAAGTTAAGGACAAGGAGTTTATCATCTTCGTTGGTCCTTCAGGCTGCGGTAAGTCTACAACTCTTCGTATGATTGCCGGACTTGAGGAAATCACCGACGGCGAGCTTTATATCGGTAACAGACTTGTTAACGATATCGCTCCTAAGGACAGAGATATCGCGATGGTATTCCAGAACTACGCTCTGTATCCCCATATGACAGTTTTTGAAAACATGGCGTTTGGTCTTAAGCTCAGAAAGACCCCCAAAGACCAGATTGCCCGCAAGGTTGAAGAAGCTGCAAGAATCCTCGACATTTCCCACCTGCTCGACAGAAAGCCGAAGGCTCTTTCGGGCGGTCAGAGACAGCGTGTTGCCTTAGGACGTGCACTTGTACGTGAGCCTCAGGTGTTCTTACTCGATGAGCCTTTGTCAAACCTCGACGCTAAGTTGAGAGCTCAGATGAGAACCGAAATCGCTCTGTTACATAAGAGACTGGGTACCACCTTCATCTACGTAACCCATGACCAGACCGAAGCTATGACCATGGCTGACAGAATCGTTGTTATGAAAGACGGTTTCATTCAGCAGGTCGATACTCCTCAGACCCTTTATTCCTACCCTGCTAACCTGTTCGTTGCAGGATTCATCGGATCTCCTCAGATGAACTTCATCGAGTCTAAGCTCGTCAAGATCGACGGCAAGTACAACGTTGAGTTCGGTTCCGAGGATACCAAGGAAAGAAGAGGAAGAAAGTTCTATATCGAGCTTCCCGAATCCAAGGTTAACGAAGAAGTTCTGCTTCCTTATCTCAACAAGGAAATCATCTGCGGCGTTCGTCCCGAATGTATCCATGATGAGGAGATGTTCATTTCCTCCGCTAAGACCGGTATCATCGAAGCAACCGTTAACGTTGCCGAAATGATGGGCGCGGAGACTTATCTCTACCTCACCTGCGAAGGCATCAACCTCACCGCTCGTGTTTCCAACCGCTCCACCGCAAGACCTCAGGATGTTATCACCTGCGCGCTGGACGCTAACAGAATCCATATCTTCGATAAGGAAACCGAAAAGACTATCGTCAACTGATAATCAGCTTAAAGTCGGCTGATAATTAATCCGATAATAGCGGCTGCTCTGCAAACCGGTTCACGGTAGAAGCAAAGCAGCTGATTTTATCGTTTTTTGAATGGAAAATTACAGTATGAAGAAATTAATAGCTGTACTGCTTGCCGCGGTTATAACCGCGGGGATATTTGCAGGCTGTGGGAAAGGAGCTACGGGCGTGGAGCTTAAATGGATAGACAATCCCTCTTCAAAAGAGGAGTATATGAACAACGCAAAGATTAAGTCGCTGACTCAGATGGGAAATACCTACCGTCTTAAAAAGGCAATAGAAAAAGCTCAGAAGGGCGAGGACGTTAATATAGTATATCTTGGCGGCTCGATAACCGAGGGCGATATTTTAGACCTTGAGGACAGATACGCCAAGCGCACCTACAACTATTTCAGAGATACCTTTGCAAAGGGCAAGGGCGAAAACGTCCACTACTTCAATTCGGGCTACAGGGGAACCGGCTCGAAGCTGGGCGCGCTGAGGTGTGAGGATGATGTTTTGTCATACGAGCCGGATATAGTATTCATCGAATACGCCGTAAACGATGGCGGAGGCAGCAGCGACAAGGACGGCTTTGAAAGCATTATAAGGGATTGTCTTGAATATAAGACCCAGCCGGCGGTTATTCTTTTGTTTGCAAGAATGCAGGACGGCGGAACATCTCAGGATTGGAAAAAGGAAATCGGCAAGCACTATGACCTCCCGATGATCAGCTATGCCGACGGCATAACCTATCTGTTCGACAACGGCGCAATGAAGTGGGAGGAATTTTCCGGCGACTACACCCACCCCACAGCTTATGGCGGCGAGGTTATCGCAGGCTTTATAAATTATTTCTATGACGAGGTAAACAGGCTTCCCGCACCCGAAGCGGACGTTACTATGCCTGAAAGACTGTTTGACGGCTTCTATGAAAACGCCCATCTTTTAACCAAGAACAGCTATGAGCTTACCGACGAAACCAAGGGTTCGTGGAAAAAGGGAAGCACGGGCGATCATTTCCCGAACGGCTGGACAAAGCAGTTTGACGAAGCAAACGAGCCTATAGTCTTTGAATTTACCGGCAGACACGCCTATGTGGTTTATCCGAGTGCCGGAAGCGATAGCTTTGGTGTTTTAGTCTGCAAGGTTTATTTCAACGGCGAGCTTGTTGCAACCAAGGAGTTTGACGAGCATGTTCAGGGCGGCTGGATGTGTTCGACCATCGGTGAGCTTCATAAGAGCCACGAGGTGGGCGACTATAGGATAGAAATTACCGCAAAGGAAAGCAATCCCAAGTGCGATTTGCAGGTTCTGGCGGTGGGCTATACAGACTAAACAATTTACGGCATGATGATGTTTTGACCGGTGAGAATACTTCCGCCGGTCAAAATTTTTTCTTTCATGTACCCAATGAAACACGTTTGATATGCACTTTATAGGTGAAGGGAGGCAGAAAGGCATGGAAATCGACAAAAGGATATTAGAAGACTACGTTGAACGGATTTACGGCTACGCCGTTAACAAGACGTATACCGATGATGAGGCTGACGAGCTTTCGTCGGAGATACTGCTTGCGGCGCTGCAGGGGCTTTCCGGTCTTAAGAACAAAGAAAGCTTTGAGCCGTGGCTTTGGGGAGTTGCCGCAAACGTGACCAAGCGCTTTCGCAGGACTGCCGGCAGGCAAAGAGCTGTATACTGCTACAACGTCCCCACCGAGATGTTAGAAGAAGCCTTCAGTCAAGAGCCGAACGACGAGCTTTATGACAGTCTTCGGCAGAAAATATCCATGCTTTCTAATGCCTACCGTCAGATCATCATTCTTTACTACTACGACGGTCTTTCAACTAAGCAGATATCCCAAAGGTTAGGTCTGCCGGAGGGGACTGTTACATGGAGGCTGTCCGAAGCAAGGAAAAAACTGAAAAAGGAGTGCATACAGATGGAAGAATCGGCATTAAGACCTGTAAAAATGAGGTTAGGCATATATGGAAGCGGCAATTTCAACGGAGATAGCATCCCGTTCCCGTCGCAATATATCGACGACGGATTATCTCAGAACATCCTTTATTACTGCTATGAAAATCCGTGCAGCGTTGAGGAGCTGGCAAAGCTCACCGGAGTTCCGGCATTCTATATCGAGGAGCGGATCGACAATCTTGTCAAAAGGGAAGCAATTGTTGAAGCCTCCAAGGGCAGATATCTGACCGACTTTATAATCTGGTCGGATAAGCACGCAATCTATTGCGAGGAAAACTCCGAAAAGGTGCTTATGCCCATCATGGATAAGCTGATTTCCGCACTTGACGGTATCGCCAAGGATTCTGCGAGAGTGGATTTCTACCGTGCGGATATAGCGGAAAAGGATCTTTATTATCTCTACAATGCCTCGGCTTTTGACGCTATGTTGAATAAATATAACAAGCTGCCATATCCTGAGATAAAGAAGAGGTATGACGGCTACAACTGGAGCTATTCCGGATATATGGAAACCGGCAAGCACAAAAGAACCTCTATCGGCACCGAAATCTGCGGCGACGGCAGGGAGCAGAAGTGGTACTTTATATCATACAACGGGCTGAGCGGAGTGTCGTATAGGGCTGATATGTTCAGCGAGTATGTAAGAGCTATCGTGGACATATTCCAAACCGGAGCATCAAAGGATGAATACTCGGTCACGCAAGCGGCAATGAAAGGGTATCTTGTAAGAAATCCCGAAGGAAGCTTTAAGATAACCCTGCCGGTTATTACAAGAGAGAATAAGCGAAAGCTTTGCGATATCTTTGAAAAGCACCTTGCACCGCTTATGCCGGAGTACTGCGAGGCCGTTAACAGGTTTGTAAGCGGCTACAGAAAGCTTTTCCCAAAGCATCTTGATGATGAATGTGCAAGAAATATGAATGCGATGTTTAAGGCTCTTTTTACCACAGTAATAAATTACGGTCAAAAAACAGGCAGAATTGCAATGCCGTCCGAAAACTACTATTGCGACGCTATAATTGAGAGATGAAATTAAAAATCACCCGGCAGCTTATCATAATGCCGGGTGATTTTTGCAATTCTGTCTATTTACAGCTCAAGCGAATTCTTAAGAAATTCTATAAGCTTTGCGCGTTCAAAGACTGCTATTCCGTTATTTGTTTTTTCTCTTTCTCAGCAGGTAGTAATCAAGCTCTTCCTTCATGTTGTCCGGCATCTCGCGGGCAACCGGGCAGCGGGCGGCGTTTACCATCCTCTCCGAGAACGCGGTGATAAAGCTGATGTCTGCCGCCATGTTTTCATATTTCATAAGAGCCATAGTGTCGTAGCTGTTGTGGATGGTTGCGGTGTTGCCGGGGGCGATTCTTGCAAAGCTTACTGCTGGGATTCCCTTATCCGCAAACGGCGTGGAGTCGCTGGAATATACATCCTGCTTGGCTTTTACCGGGAAGCCGAGTTCATCCGCCATGTAGGTAATGTAGCTTACAAGCTTGTCCTCGGAGGTGCAGCAGGCGATGAACTTGCCCATTATGCAGCCTATCATGTCGAGGTTGATGTTGAGGACGACTTTGTCAAGCTCCTCCTCGTGAGCTGCAACGTATGCCTTCGAGCCTAAAAGTCCTCTTTCCTCACTTCCGCACCATACGAATTTAAGGGTGCGCTTGTGAGGAGCTTTTGCAAAATGCTCGGCAACCGCCAAAATTCCCACGCTTCCGGACATATTGTCGTATGCGCCCTGAGAGAGCGAGGTGGAGTCGTAGTGAGCGCTGAAGACTATCGTCTCGTCGGTTTCACCCGGGAGAGTTAGAACAACGTTGCGGCTTTCGCCCTCGTATTCGTTCTGAGATACGGTGATGGTGGCTTCCTTGGCGTCGTTCTTGATGAGCTTTATAGCGTCCTTGGCGTTGATGTTTACGCCCAAGAGCTTTTTGTCCTCGGCAACTACCATCGCCCGAAGCTCGCGCTGGTCGATGTCTCTGTCCGAGTAGTTTACATGACCGTCGTAGGTGATAAAGGCAAGAGCGCCATTGTCAAGCATATCCTTGTATATCCAGTGACCCAGGTAGCCGTCGATAAGAACGATTTTATCCTTGCACTTGGAAAGGCTGTATTTGTCGGTTGCGCGGAGATAGTAAAGGGGAGCGGATATTTCGCCCGAGCCGCAGCACATATATCCCTTGCAGGGAACAGAAACGCCGTCAACGACGAGAGTGGCGCTGATGTCGTCTCCCATCTGAACGGCAAAAGGCTCGATAACAGCCTCGCCGCCGAAGGAAGCGCAAAGCTCCTGAATGTAGCGGGCAGCTTCAAGCTCGGAGGCGGTTCCGCCCATTCTTACGCGCGCGGTGTCGCGGAAAATTTTAAGCATTGATTTTTTTGTCATAGATAAGTGTCCTTTCTTGCGATGATTCATAACATTACCATTGTTAATTATAGTTAATGTGGCGGAAAAAGTCAATAGTAATAAGTAAAACCTAAGTGTCAAAAGCAAAAATATAAAAAGTTCGCCAGCCTTTCAAGGCAGCAGGTGACGGCATCAACTTTGTAAGTCGCTTGTCAATAGTATGCCGTCACGCATTGCGTTTCCTCCGTAATTTCCTTTTCCTTCTCAACAAAGCCAGACTGCACGCCGTTTCTTACATACACTTGCAATCGATGGACGGAAACGCCGGACTTTCGATGTCGGCTTTGGCAGCGCCCTCCCCTTAAACAAAAGTCGGGCATTTCCGTCCATCAATCGAAAACCAATGTATTTTATATGCAGGTATTACCCTGCCAAGCAAAAGTACAGCCAAAGACGGAGGAAATGCGATGTGCGGCGGCAAACAAAAGTACGACGATTACAAATGATACGCCGCCGTCTCCCCGCAGGGAGCGAAATCCCCAGCGCAAGCAAAGCGCAGGAGAGGAAGGCAAAACAGTCCGGTGGACTGTTTTGCCGTGGGAGACCCTCGCCGGGGGTCTCCCGATGGACGCGCAAGCGTCCATTACTGCACAAAGTAATAGTTAAATCCGCACCTATAAGTATAATTCATCTAATATTATACATATAGTAATTCATTTTTTCGTCTAAATCCTCTCAATAACCGCCATCATAGTCCTTACGCACACCCTTGCCGACTCGCAAGCCATCTTAGCAAATTCCTCCGCACCGCCGGATACGCTGTCCGAAACAGCCTTGATAAGCAGCGCCGGCACTCCGCAGCGGTTTGCGGTAAGAAGTATTCCGGCAGACTCCATCTCGCAAATAGAAGCCCCGAATTTTTCATGAAGCTCTGCCTTCTTATCGGGGTCGGCAACAAACTTGTCAGCCGAGGCGCATATAACCCTTTCAAGCTGAGGCATAACGCTGACCGCAAGCTCAATCAGCTTCGGGTCGGCGGGAATATATATATCCGGAAGGTCTAAATACCTGCCCTGCTCGGTGCCGTCTATTGCAGAGGTGTCATAATCATAATGAACCGTTTTTTCCACAACACAGGTGCGGCATAGCGACATTTCGGGCGTAAGCCCTCCGCATATTCCGAAGTTTACAATAAGCTCCGCACCGTATTTGGATATCAAAAGCTGAGTGGCGGCGGAGGCGTAAATCTCGCCCGCTCCGCTTTTGGCAACGTATAAATCATTCCCGCTCACATTGTATCTGCGGATATCAAAGCCGTCTGCCGTAATCGTCTCTATAGGCTCGCCCATCTCGGTCAGCATGGCGTTTATCTCGTCCATAACCGCAACTATCATTCCTATTTTCATGTTTTATTCTTCCTTTCTTTTTGTGATGATTCCGCTAATCAGTCCAGCACCGTTTCCATGGTAGTTTTCTGGATTCCCATGCCCATCCTCTCGTAAAACGCCCTTGCGGCGGCGTTGCCCTCCCATACGTTCAGGGTGATATTGTGGCATCCGATAGACTTGGCATACGCCTTGACATGCTCAAACAGCGACGAAGCGATATGCCTGCCCCTCCAGCTCTCATCAACGCAGATGTCGTCTATGTATATCGACTTGAAGGGCTGCGTATTGTCCTGCCCGATGGTGCTTTTAAGCTGACAGAAGGCGTAGCCGCGCGCCAGATCCTGTTCGTCCGTCCAGACGAATATCGGGGTGTTGTCGGCATTGATGATGTCCGTAAGCTCGGAATCGGTGTATTTTTTGGTGTTAGGCTTAAACAAATCGGGGCGGATGTTATAATGCACCATCAGCACCTGCTCTAAAAGTGAATTTATCTGCGGGATGTCCGCAACTGTTGCTTTTCTTATCATATTCTTGAATCTTCCCAGTCCTTTCTGTATAGAATGTTGACCTGCGTATCCTCGACGGTTCCCATGCGGGTCTGATACTTTATGGTGGAATAGTGCTTAAAGCCGCACTTTTCCTGAACTCTGGCAGATTGACGATTTCTTACGAAATATCCGCAGAAGATAGCGTCAGCCCCCAGATCCTCAAACAGATATCGTATAACCTCGCCGACAGCCTCGGGCATAAGTCCATTGCCCCAGTAGTCTTTTGAAAGGACATAGCCGATTTCGCGGCATTTAAGCCCTGAAAACTCAGGAAATTCAGCCTCGTCGTACTTTTCAATGCCCAGCGAGCCGATTACCTTGCCCTCGTGCTCCAAGGCAAAGACCTTCTTTCCGCTGATAAAGCTTTCAAGAATCCCGCGGGATATATCAATGCTTTCGTGCGGAGCCCATCCTGCCATCTGACCCACTCCGTCAACACGGGCGTATTCGTAGAAGTCCTCCAAGTCGGACATCCTCCACGGGCGAAGAAGCAGACGGTCGGTTTTCAGCGTTACTTGGGTTATATCTATTGGAATGTTCATAAAATTTACCTCCTATCAGTTTCTGCGATTAGAATAAAAGCGCGGTCTATTTTATCGACATTATATAAATCTGGCAGGGGTTCCATTCGTCCCATAGCGTGGGAAAGACCTCTAATTCCTTAAAGCCGAGGGACAGATAAAACAGATTGGTATCGTCGTACTCCTTATATCTTCCCATCTGCACCGTTTTCACCTGAATAAATGAGTACCCCAGCCGAAAGGCTTCGCGCCTTGCCTCTTCAAAAAGCGCTCTTCCGGCGCCTTTTCTGTGATAGTCTTTTACAACTCCCATCACCGCAAGCTCGACGGTTTCCTTTCCGGTCTGCTTTAAGTACAAAAAGCCTATGGGCTTGTCATTATCAAAAGCGCAGAAAAACGGCTTTCCAGCGCTCTCGCGAATGTATTCCTCACGCGCGGAAGCTATCCCGAACCATTCCGGCAGGGCTTCTAAAATTTCTCTTGACATATTAAGCTTTTGATTATCGTCGGTTATTAGTTTTATATTCATGTAAAGTCTCCTTTTAGTGCGTTATCAGCCTGACTCTTTGCCCGCAACGGTGTCCTTAACAACAAATACCGTGCCGGCAATCATGATAATCAAAGCGGCGAAATAAACTATGGTCAGCTTCTCGCCGAGAATCACAAACGAAAGAAATGCCCCCACAAACGGCGCAACGGCATAGTATGCGCTGGTTTTTGCCGCTCCCAAATCTCTCTGTGCGCGGATATACAGGAAAATGCTCATGCCATATGCAACAAATCCCAGCAGCATAGCCGGAAGAATATAGCGTATCTCCGGAAGCTTTTCGCCGGAAATAAGTGCAATAACAAAAGCTCCTCCGCCCGAAAAGACCCCTTTTAACACAACTATTTCATATGTGCTTTTATCCGAGATGCTGCGGGTGCAGTTGTTTTCCAAGCCCCAGCAGGCGGTCGCTAAAAGCACCAGAACGGAGCCGTAGGAAAACCGGAAGCTTCCCGCTCCTTCAAACGAAAGAAGTATGCTTGATAATGTAATCATGCCGATAGCCGCCCAAAGCCGCTTGCTTACGGCTTCCTTGAAAGCAAGACAGGCAATAAGCGTAGTCGCCACGATCTCAAAGTTGCCGAGCAAAGAAGCGTTTGCGGCTGTACCGTATTTTATGCCGAGCATTAAAAAGATCGGCGCAAGGATGTCAAGCACAATCATTCCTATTGTATATGGCAGATCCTTTTTTGTAAGGCGCTCCGCCCTGTCCTCGTTATGCCAGTGGAACAGATACATAATTCCAACGCCGACTCCCGCACCGAGGTATAAAAATGCCGCCATGAACGTTGCGGGGACATTATTTAAAAGCAGCTTTGAAAGCGGAGTGTTTATGGCATAAAATGCAGCCGCCAAAAGCGCAAATATTATTGAAATGTGTTTTGATTTCGTTGTTATCACCTTGATATTGATATTTTTTCTCTGAAAACCCCAAATTCGGTGGGTCTGAAATTCGGGTTCTACATCAAATTCTTACTTAACTCCCCTCATAATCATAGTTACGGACATATTAGTGTCCCACTGCTTAATGCCGTTGTCATACAGCTCAATTCTTTTGTCATACTTCGCATTGATTATTCCGATTAATTCCTTTATTTCGCGATCGCTCACAACACCTGCGTCGATCTGCGCCAAGCTTGCAGCATTATCTATCGCGCACCTTCTGTCGACATTTATCATAGCATAAGCCATTTCCTTTGGATAAATGGGGTTATCGGGAGTGAGATTTATTGTGATGTAGTCGGTAGTTACATTCTTAAAGCCAAATTTCTCCATGCACAAAGGCAGTTCCATTTCGGTTTGAGGATATGCGCATATGGCATACTTTTCATTGATATCCCTGAAATATTTATCCACCCGATTCCATATTTCCTTTTCCAATTCCGATTCTTCATTTATGCAGTGCGCCGATAAATTGACTCCTTTTCTGGCAGACATAACTATGCAAACTCCGCCCTCTCTCAGAACGCGGTATTGTTCACCGTAAAACGCCGACGGCTCGATATGCTCCGCGACAGTGTTGGAAATCGTCACATCAAACGAGTTGCTTTCATATGGCAGCTGTGTGGCGTCTCCCTCGGCAAATTCAATCTGCGGGGCTAAGCTTTTTTGCAAAATCTATAAAATTAGAATCTCTGTCAATTCCGACTATACGAGCGGATGGATACCATCTTGCCAAGGACTGCGCAAGCGCTCCCGGACCGCAGCCGATCTCTAATATTTCCGCTTTGCTGCGATTCCGAACGCATCGGTGTATTTGCTTTTAAACATATCGGCAAATCTTAAGGCTCGGGAGTCGTATAACGTTCCTGTGCTTTGTATGAATGTTGACCATATTGTGTTCATAAAAAATCCCTCGCAAAATTCAAATTAGCCTTTAGACATCAGCCATTTCTCAATAGCTTTGCGATTCGGTGGAGAAATATTGTCAGGCAGATTATCTGCATCAAAGAACAGCAGTTTATCAACCTCGCCTTCCTGACATTTCAAATCTCCCGAATACTTCTTACATAAAAATACAATATCCACAATCGACACTTCGTCGCTATTTGGATAAATATAGTGCAAATCCATACCCGAAAAAATCCCGAATAAATTTAATTCTTCCGCAACCAGCCCCGTTTCCTCGAATAACTCTCGTTTTGCCGCTTCTTCAACCTCTTCGTCAAGCTCAACCGAGCCGCCCGCATATCCCCAGCAATGATTATCGCTCCTCAGCTGCAATAAAATACGTTCATATTCGTCTTCGATAATTACGCTCGCCCCAACCTGCAATAAAGGTCTGTGTCCAACTTCTTTTCGTAAATCCATAATATAATTTGACATTTTATTCTCTCCGTTTAATTCTAATTTTTCTTGCTCAACAGTCGGTGCGAATTATACATCCGACTTTGATATCACTGCCATGCACTCAAAATGCCAGATAAATACGACGTTCTAATCATCCTGTAAATTTTGCGATAATTTCGGCAGATTTCTAAGTTCAACAGTTTCTAACGTCCGCAGCTGCTGCACTGCCAGCTGTCGAAGAAATTCCATCCTCTGCCTTTGATTCTTTCCCTGATTTATCAGAATTGCATTGTAGCTTTCCAAATTTGCAAGCACCAGCAGTTGATTCAATGTCGCTTCATCACGCATATTTCCTTTTGCAGATGGGTTTTCATCCTTCCATTGCTTTGCTGTTTTTCCGAACAAGACTACGTTTAACATATCTGCCTCGTTTGCATATGTAAACGATATCTGCAAAGGTGTCAATTCGGGAGGAATTAAGTTATCTCTTATTGCGTCTGTATGTATTCTGTAGTTTAGCCTTGATATTTCTCTGTTCAGATTCCAGTTTAAAGACAGTCTGCTGTTTTCATCCGTCTTCAGCCTTCTGTAATCCTTCATAATATACAACTGAAATTCCGGAGAAATCCACGTTGCAAAGGACATAGCTATATCGCTATGAGCAAACGTTCCTCCATATCGTCCTGATTTTGAAACAATGCCTATAGCGTTTGTCGCTTCTATCCATTTCCTTGGTGACATTGTAAATGCGTTCGCTCCCGCCTGCTCTCTAAACCCCTCGAATTCGAGGGGTTTAAACTCTGGGTTATGAAGCGTTTCCCATAAGCCTAAAAACTCGATTACATCCCGATTTCTCATCCAATTCTGTATTACCGCCGTTGGGTCGTCACTTTTGTATCTCGCAATATCCGTCAATGAAATAAACTCGTTTTCAAAATCCTGTGTATAAATTCCTATATCGATTCCATTCGCATGAATCGTATCTTTAATTATTCTTCCCATTACTCTCTCCTCATCTCGATATCAAAGCTACCGTTTCAACATGCCCAGTAAACGGAAACATATCCACCGGCTGAATCCTTTTAACCTTATACCCCGCCTTAACCAGCACTCCCAGATCCCTCGCCTGAGTTTCGGGGTTGCAGGAAACATAAACTATCCTTTCCGGCGAAAGCTTAACAAGCGAATCAAGAGCCTTCTTATCGCAGCCCGCCCTTGCAGGGTCTAAAAACGCGACGTCTGCGGACTCACCCGCGCTTAGCATCTCGCACAAAAACTCGCTGGTGTCCATGCTGACAAACTGCGCGTTTGTAATTTTGTTAAGGCGAGCGTTTTTGATGGCGTCCTTTACTGCGGCGGAGTTGGACTCCACGCCTATAACCTCACCGCAGTGCTTTGAGGCTATCAGCCCGATGGTGCCTATGCCGCAGTAGCAGTCTAAAACGCGGTCGCTCTTTTTAAGCTTTGCCATCTCCACTGCCAGCGAATAGAGCTTTTCGGTCTGAACCGGGTTTACCTGATAAAACGACTTTGAGGATATCAGAAATTTAAGACCCATCAGCTCATCTGTTATCCTGCCGTTTCCGAAAAGCGGCTTTTCGTGCTCTCCCAACAGGATTTTGCCGTCGGTTCCCGCAATGTTCTGCACAACCGTTTTTATTTCGGGGTGGAGCGACACAAGCTCTTTAGCAAGCTCTGCGCCCTTCGGGAAAATCGGCGAAGCTGTCGCGATGGTAAGCATATATTCCCCTGTTTTCGCCGCCTTGCGGACGGTTGCAAACTTAATGCTTCCCCTGCGGGATATCTCGTCGTAGGGCAATGCCTTGTATTTGGGCATCAGCCTGCGCAAATCCTTTATTATCTGCCCCGAAAGCTTGTCTTCAAGCAGGCAGTCGTCAGTCGGAACCACCGCGCCGGTTGTGGACTGATATATCCCCGATATGATTCGCTTGTTGGGGTATCTCAGCCTGAAAGCCCTTGTCGACTTGTTGCGGTAGCGCAAGGGCTGTGCCATGCCGATAATCTCATCTACATAACCGTATCTTCCCAAAAGCTTTATCACCTTTGACTGCTTATACTTAAGCTGTTCGGGATATTCAAGATTCATCAGCTGACAGCCGGAGCATTTTTTATGTATTTCACAGACCTTTTCGTTGCGGTTATCTGACATTTTTAAGACATTCCTTTCGCTCTAATCAAACAATACCACTATTGTAGCATAATACAGAGTGAATAACAAGCGGAAGAAATAAAAATCCTTGCGCAAAACATAAAAAACTCCGTAAAACTTCATAATTTCGACACAATTATCTGATATACTGTAGGATGAAGTATTGTATACGCTGTCGGTATGCGGATTTGGCGCGGCTGACATATATGTACATAAACAAATTGAAAGGAAGATGCAAATGCCCAGACTGTTAATTGTTGACGACGAGGATAAAATCCGCGAGGTAGTTAAAGAATACGCCCTTTTTGAAGGCTACGAGGTTGAGGAAGCCGCAGACGGTATGCAGGCTATTGAAAAGGTAAAGTCGGACAAATCCGGCTTCGACTGCATAGTTATGGATATAATGATGCCCCGACTGGACGGTTACTCTGCCTGCAAGGAGATTAAAAAGCTGTCGAGCGTTCCGGTTATAATGCTTTCGGCAAGGGGTGAGGAATACGACAAGCTTTTCGGCTTTGAGGTAGGCATAGACGATTACGTTGTAAAGCCGTTCTCCCCCAAGGAGCTTATGGCAAGGATAAAGGTTGTTGTAAACCGCCGCAAGGCTCCCGAAACGGAGGATGTTATAAGATACAAGGGGCTTGAAATCAACTTCGCCGCGCGCGAGGTCACCATCGACGGCAAAAAGGTTCAGATGACCCCCAAGGAATACGATATCCTTTTCTACTTGGCAAGAAACATGAACATTGCCATGTCCCGCGAAAAGCTTTTAGAAGAGGTCTGGGGATTCGACTTCTACGGCGACGACAGAACGGTAGACACCCACATAAAAATGCTCAGAAACAGCTTGGGTCCTTACAGGGATCTTATAGTCACCTTGAGAGGAATGGGATACAAGTTTGATAACATCAAGGGATAAAAAAGGGCTCCGCCCCGAATCCGCCCCCACCCTGCGTTCCACCATCTGGCTTTACTTTTCGGTGTTCACCGCAGTTATTCTTATCCTTATATGGTTCTTTCAGGTTGTAACGCTGGACAAGTACTACGAGCTTTCAAAGCGACGCAAGATTATCTCGTCCTGCCTTAAAATCTCGGTTGCATTCGACCCCGAGTCGATGGATTCGGTGGAGGAGCTTGTTGAGAATATCGCCTACCAGAACGGCATGACAATAGCCATCACCGACTGGAGCGGCAACACCATCACCAAGGCAGACTACATGGGCGGAAAGTCGATACTTTCCGACGAGCGAAGCAATCTTTTGCTGTTTGAATACCGCAACGAGCTGATAAAAAGCGCGGATTCTCAGATATTAAAGGTCTCACAAAACCAGCGCTTCGGCACTACCGAGCTTTTGTTCGGAAGCGTGTTAAGCTCGCCGAAAATCAGCGGAAAAGCAAGTCCGGGGTATCTTATATTCATAAACGCCTCGCTCGAACCGGTGGATTCGACGGTTGAAATAATCAAGGAGCAGTTTATTTTCATAACACTGACTACCTTCTTTATCGCGCTGTTTATAACAATGCTGCTATCCAACCGTCTTTCGGTGCCATTTACGCATATCACAGCGTCTGCCAACAAGCTTGCATCGGGGGACTATTCCACCCGCTTTGAAAAGGGCTCTTATCTTGAAATCAACGAGCTGGCAGACACGCTGAACTATGCCGCCACCGAAATCTCGAAGGTCGATAAGCTCAGAAACGAGCTTATTGCAAACGTCAGCCACGACCTTCGCACCCCGCTTACCATGATAAAAGCATACGCCGAAATGATTCGCGACCTTTCGGGGGACAATCCCGAAAAGCGGAACGAGCACTTAAAGGTCATTATCGACGAAGCGGACAGGCTTTCGGTGCTTGTAAGCAGCCTGATGGAGCTTTCAAAGCTTCAAAGCGGCAATATAGCGATAACAAAGACGAAATTCAGCTGTCATCAGTTCCTTAAAGACGTTATGGCGAAATATCAGGTCCTTTCCGAGCAAAAGGGCTTTGAATTTATTTTAGAGACCGACGAGGACGTCACCCTTTACGGCGATATAGAAAAGCTTCAGCAGGTAATATATAACTTTATAAACAACGCAGTCAACTATTCGGGAGACTCGCGCAGAATCATCGTGCGGCAGGTAAACTCGCCCTCGGCTGTGAGAATCGAGGTGCGTGACTTCGGCGTTGGAATCGAAAAGGAAAAGCTCCCGCTGATTTTCGACCGCTACTACCGCGACGAACGCACCAAGCGCGACGTTGTGGGAACAGGTCTGGGGCTGTCCATCGTAAAGGAGATATTAGAGCTTCACAAATACCGCTTCGGAGTTTCGAGCGAGGTCGGCGCAGGCTCTACCTTCTGGTTTGAAATAAAACGCGTTCAGGACAATGAAGATGAAAGTAAGAACAAAAATACTAAGCGCAATTCTACATGACGGTCCCTGCTCTCAGGCAGAGCTTGCAAAAAAGTGCGAAGCCTCCCCATCGGCTGTCAGCGAAGAATGCCGCAGGCTTATAAGTGAAGGCATACTTTTAAAGACAGGAAGGCACAGCTTGGCAAGCGGCAGGGGCGGCACACTTTTGGGAATAGACATCACCCGCCGCTTTGCAGTTGGAATAGGCTTATGCCGCGGAGTAATCAGCGCTGGCATTATAACCTTAGACGGCAGGACTCTTGAAAAGGAGACTCTGTCAATAAGCGAATACGATTTGAGTAAACCGGATTCGGGCGAGAGGATAATCGCCAACGCCTCGGAAATGCTCTCACGGCTGTTTAAAAACTGCTGTCTTTCGGGCGAAAACATTTTGGGAGTAGGCGTTTGCATGGATTCGGAGCTTTCAAGCCGTCTCGGAAGCGATATCATATCAAAGCTTTCAAACGGCTATCCGGCGTTTTTCGAGCCGGCTGACGAGTATTTAGCCTACTCGCAGGCGTATATGCCGATAAATCCGGAGGAAATGTATGTTTTCGGCGGGGCTAAGGTTATCAGGGAATTACTATTAAAAAATTAAAATATTCAGCGAAAGGATGAAAATCATGGATTACACTAAGCTTTGGCTCGACTATAAGCCGGTGAGTAAGCTTGAAGGAAAGGTCTTTTCCATCATCAACTCCGAGAAGGGACCGATAATTTCAAGCATTCTTGACGAGCTGGAAACCGCACTCACTGCTATTACGGGAGTTAAGCCGGTCACCTTCGGAATAGACACCGATTACCGCTTAAGGCTTGCCTTTGATCCGGATATAGCTCCGGAGGGCTACAAGGTTATAAAGGACGGCGGAACGTTTTCGGTTCGCTCGGGCGGTCACAAGGGTCTTGCATACGGCGTGTTTGAGCTTTTAAGGCTTATGCGCACAAGCGAGCTCGACCGTGATTTCACCTATGAAAAGTCCCCTGCCATGCCCCTGCGAATGGCTGATCACTGGGACAATATGGACGGCAGCATCGAGCGCGGATATTCGGGCAACAGCTTCTTCTTTGAAAACAACCGCATTGTAATAAATCAGCGCACGCGCGATTATGCGCGAATACTCGCGTCGGTCGGCATGAACGCCGTTGCAATTAACAACGTAAACGTCCGCGGTGAGGCTCCATTCCTGATTTCCGACAAGCACCGCGAAGAGCTGATAGCTCTTGCAGAAATCTTCTCGGCATATGGCATAAAGCTGTTTCTTTCGCTGAATTTTGCCTCGCCTGTAAGAGTGGGCAGACTTGAAACCGCCGACCCCTGCGACCCTGCCGTTATAAGCTGCTGGGAGAATGTTTGCGCGTCGATTTATAAGGATATCCCCAACTTCGGCGGATTCCTTGTAAAAGCGGATTCCGAGGGCGAGTTCGGACCCTTTGCTTATGGCAGAACCCACGCCGACGGTGCAAATATGCTTGCACGCGCTGTCAAGCCATACGGCGGACTTATCATCTGGCGGTGCTTTGTTTACAACTGCCAACAGGACTGGCGGGACAACACAACCGACCGCGCCGCCCAAAGCTACATTAACTTTATCGGTCTTGACGGAAAATTCGACGACAACGTTATACTGCAAATCAAAAACGGTCCCGTCGATTTCCAGGTAAGAGAGCCTGTTCACCCCCTCTTCGGCGGGCTTAAGCACACAAATATCATGCTTGAATTTCAGATAGCTCAGGAATACACCGGTCAGCAGCGGCATGTATGCTATCTCATGCCGGAATTTAAAGAGGTTCTGGACTTTAACACCTGCAACGGCGAAAAGAATCCGCTTGTAAAGGACATAGTTGCGGGCAAAAATTCCTCCTGCAAAAGCTTCGGCATGACAGCCGTTATGAACACCGGAAACGACCCCAACTGGACAGGTCACGACTTAGCGGCGGCAAATCTATACGGCTTTGCTCGTCTTGCCTTCGACCCCGAGCTTACAAGCGAGGAAATAGCCGCAGAGTGGGCGCGTCTTACCTTCGGCGATGACGAAAAGGTGCTTGAAAACGTTGCCAAAATCCTGATGATGAGCTATTCCGCCTACGAAAAGTACACAGCACCTTTAGGAATCGGCTGGATGGTAAACCCCGGCTATCACTTCGGTCCCAACGTTGACGGCTACGAGTACGACCGCTGGGGAACCTATCACCGTGCATCTCACTCGGCAATCGGACGCGACCGTTCAACTCGCGGAACAGGCTATGCCGCTCAATACCCCGAACCGCTGAAATCCATGTACAACGAAATAGAAACCTGCCCCGAAGAGCTGCTTTTATTCTTCCACAGGGTGCGGTTTGATCACATCATGAAAAACGGCAAGACCCTGATTCAGCACATCTACGACGACCATTTTGAGGGTGCGCAGCAGGCTGCCGATATGCTTGAGCTTTGGAAGGAGCTTAAAGGCAGAGTTGAAGACAGCGTCTACGAGCGCGTTGTTAAGCGCATGAGCTTCCAAGCTGAACACGCCAAGGAGTGGCGGGACAGGATAAACACCTACTTCTGGCGGCTGACAGAGACTCCCGACGATAAGGGTAGGAAGATTTACGAGTAATAAAACAAACAGCACCATACCGAGTATTTGCTCGGTATGGCGCTGATTTTATTGTTACAAGTGGTTTTAATCTTTACGCAGTCGGGAAAGAAAAGATTGATAAATCCGTCAAAAGCAATTTTGTGCCCAAGCTTTTGCTTTCGCTTTAGACTAAGCTTGGTACTTTTCCCCGAATATGGGCTTTTCCTTGGATTCAGGGAATCTATATCATATTCATCTCTCATTAAGGTTCACCAGCCTATAAAGCAGGCTATGCAAATATTAAAACTCCAGCGGTGCCTGCGGCATAATTATCGCGCAGACGATATACGCCAAAAGTCCCGCTCCGAAGCAGCAGATAAGTATCGCCCAGATGATTCTGATAATTGTGGGGTCGATGTTAAAGAACTCCGCAAACCCGCCGCACACTCCGCAGATCACCTGATTATTGCGGGATTTATAAAGCTTTTTATTCATATAATAAGCCTTCTTTCAAAGTATGTTCAGGGAAACGCCCGAAGTTGGACGTTTCCCTGTTATTATTAATCCTCGCCAAGCTTTAATGCCTTGTTAACGTTGATAGCCTTTATCAGTCGTGCAATAACGATAAATCCTACCATCAGCATTACAAGCACTATGCAGTAAAGCTTGATATAGTCGCTTCTTTGAGATACCACTACAAACGGCGGAACCTGATCGGTGACGTTGTAGAGCACCTGGAACAGCGGAACGAACAGATCCGAGGCTATGCCTCCTATTATAATTGACAGGAAGATAGACACGCCCGAAACAAGTATCTGCTCATAGATTATCATTGCAATGATTTCTCTGAACGACATACCCATTGCCCGAAGGATTCCGAACTGAAGCGTTCTGCCCTTGATGGAGAGTATCCAGTAAATCAGGAAGCCTATAAAGCAGACTGCCATTATTACAATGAATCCCAGCGTTAATGCGCCGTTTACGCCCTGCAATGTAGCGTCGGTCTTTGATGACGTTACCAGCTGCGAAGCAACATCAAGCCGTGTTGCGATGATTCCCGCGTCGCGGATGGACTGATAGAAGTCGGAAACCGAAGCACCGTCCTCCATCGACATCCACACCTGATAAGGCTCTAATATCGTCTGAACGCTTACATAGTCGAAGTTGAGGATAATAAAGTCTCTGTAATCGCCCTGCGAGTTCTTTTCATATGGGTTGAAGCTCGGCCAGTAGTCTACGACCGCAACAACGGTTGTTTCAAACCATTCATTCTTTCCCCACTTAACCTGAACAATATCGCCCAGCTTAAGCCCTGTTTTATCCTGATAGGACTGGGATATTATCGCGCCGTCCAGACATTCGCTCAGCGCGTTGATGTAGTAGTTGATGTGAACCGGCAGAAGACCGTTTCTGAACCAGCAGACCTTGGCAAACTTTTCGGGAACAATGGTCATAACCTGAACGTCGGTCTGGGTCTTTTCGTTGTATCTCAGCTGAACAGCGTCTCTCTTGAAAACAGGGGTTACGGTTTCAACGCCGGCAAGGTCTTCATAAACGGTGAAGTCGGGCTCGAAGTACTGAGCCTCGGTGATGCTTTCGCCGTCTTCCGCCTTTGTAACTCTGGCGTATTTCCACAGCTCCTCCATAACAACGTCTGCGCCGAGGTTATATCTTATTCTTTCCTCGGTGTTGCGATTTATTGCTCGCGCGGTGTTGGCGGAGAATATTCCCAGTGCAACCGTGAGAATCAGGAATATCATGATAAACTTTTCTCTGCCGGTGGAGCTTCTGCCTATGTTATTTAAGGATATATATGCCGCGGGCGACCACTTTTTGCGTCCGATAAGGTATATCAGCCTTATGAAATATGGGTATATTCTTACGCAGATAAGACCCGCACCGAGGATGAACAGGGTTGAAGCCGCAAACATCAGCGGGTTCATGGTTGCAGAGGTGTTGGTAAGTCCCTGAGAAATTAGTACCTCTTCCTGATGGTTGTGCCAAAGCAGCCACGCCACCGGCACGATTGTCATAATAAAGTCGAGATATGTCTTCTGCCAGAAGGGCTTAGCCTGCTTGCGTGCCTTCGACTGCTTGTGTCCGACGATGGTAATTCTTGAAGCCGGAACAACAGGAACAATGGTTGCAATAAAGAACACAATTACCGCCAAAAATGCATACAGGAATGCCGTAAGCGAAAGCTTTGCATGAAGTGCGGGGCGGTTTACAAACTCTAAGAAGCCGTTTGAAACGCCTAAGATATTGCAAAGTCCCAAGCCCACAAACGGACCTATAAGGGCAGCCGCAGCACCGAGGATAAGTGTCTCATAAGCATAAATTCTGATTATCTGCCACGACGAAGCGCCGCGCGACTTGAGCATTGCAATCTCGTTCTTCTCCGACTCGATATTGAGCTGAGATACCATGAACAGATAGAATATCAGCATAAGAACTACAGGTATATCCAGCATAAGAAGGATATAGCGGAGCGAGGAAGCCTTTTCGGCGTAGGATTTGAGTATCTCCTGCGCGGGAACCTCAAAGCTGCAATTTTCCTCCTTATATGCTTCCGCCTGACTTTCAAAGCTGTTCTGAACGTGCTCGATAACGTTCATGTCCATGTTCTGATAGTCGATGATAAAGCGGCACTCAACCGAGTTGAGGTTTACAACGCCGGTCATTATGATAACGTCTTCCAAAGGAACGCTGTCCGAAACGCCGGTTAAGGTGTTGAAGTCGGCAAAGAAAGTGTTGGAATAATCCGCCATACCTTCTGACCAGTATGTATCGGTGGGGTCTGAAACGCTGAAGGTTCCTACCGGCTTGATTTTAACCGTTTCCGTGCTTTCGCGGTTTAAGATATTCTTAACCTCGTAAACTCCGCCCTCTTGCTTGCCGGGGTTGAACATTCTGCCCTTGGTAATCTTTATGTGCTGCTCTATGTCGGTCATGCCGCCGAGCTTCAGCATTGCCGGCTGCTCCGATTCGATGCTCGAAACATACAGATAAGCGTCTGACGTGTAGCATTTATAGGACAAAAACGGTACCAGCAGGTTATTAAAGCGGTTTGCCGCCGTTGCGTAAACGTTGTTTACGGCGGTGCGCTGCTTTGCGGCGTTTGTACCGCTTACAAGGGTTTTTGAAACGCTGTACACTCCGGGATATTCATTGTTCTCTTCCTGATATGCCTGCATATCCTTGATTAACATTCTTTGCAAAGAAGCGTGCATATATATCGGAATCGTACTCGTCATAGCGGTTGCCATGATGAATCCGATCAGGAGACAAATAACCATCCACTTGGTATTGCGCATTTTTCTGAACAATAAAGTGAGCATTGCTTTTCCTCCAATTTCTTTTCTGATTGTCTTTTATCGGGCGTTATCTGATAATGATTTCGTCGCCGACTTCAAGACCGGAGGTTATTTCAACGCTTGATCCGCTTCTAAGACCCTGAACAACAGGGGTCTGAACTCTTTCATTGTCCTTGAACAGATAAACAACGTCCTGTCCGTTTACCTTTTTAATAAGGTTTGCAGAGATTACTATAACGTCGTGGCGCTCGTCGAGAACCAAAACGGTATCGGCTATGTTTCCGACCGCCGAAGAAGCCGGAACGCTGCCCTTGAAAGCAACGATTATATCCTCTGATTCCTCGCCCAGAACGAATTCGCCCGCTTCGTCAACCTTTGCAGCGGATGTGGCTTCGTCCCAGAGCTTGCCGGACTTGTTGCGGGTTATTTCGCCGTCGTAATACTCGCCCTCGTATCTTATCTTTATGGGTCTGCCGATAAGGAACTCGGAAGCTTCGTTATTCGGGTTGATCTTTATATAAAGATCGGTAATGTCGATTATTGTTACAACGGTTTCGCCGGCATTTATCCAGTCGCCGGGAGAAAGGGTTTTAACAAACGAAACGGTTCCCGAAACGCCGGCATAGATTTTTGAAGCTTCCTTTTCGGCATAAAGCTTGTCGAGCTCGTTCTGCATAAGCTGAATATCAAGCTGTTCCTTTGCCTTTACCGTTTCAGATTCGTGCTTTTCTACAGCTATTTCATACTCCAGCTCCTCGCGGTAAACCTCAAGCTCTTTAAGCTCGATTTCCTTATCAAGCTCGTAGGTCTCGATTTCGGCTATGAGGTCGCCCTCGTTAACGCTGTCTCCGGCGGCAACATAAACGCCCCTGATATTTCCGCCGTACTCGGTAAAGCGCGCGTTGTATTCAGTTCCGGACGCTATGGTTCCGGCGGTTTTTATATCCTTTACAATATCCTTTTTGGTGGCGGTGGTGGTTGTGTAGGATACCTCGCTCTCCTTGACCACGGGAGCGTCGTACACCTCTTCCTCCTCGGGGAGGAAATAGCAGCCCGACAGCGAGCTTAAAAGCATTGCCGCCGCCGCGGCAAGCATAACAGCCTTTGATATTTTCATATAGACATTTCCTTTCTTTAGCTGTGCGAACATAACGCGGCGTACTATGACAATCGCGATATGTACCGTTCGCACTGTGTTATTTTTAATAATACCAAAAAACCAACCGTTTTACAAGAGAAAACACCGCAAAATGCACAATTTGCGGTGTAATATTTTTTAATATATTTTGTTTCTGAACTATTAATAAATTCGCTAATTGATTTTTACCAGCTCATCACGTGCCAGAACCTCCGAGCAGTTGTAGAACATTATCCATTCTGCCTCGGATATGTAGGATTCGTTGAGGGTTGAATCGTCGTTCAGGGCGTAATTCCCCGACCATACTGAGGCATAAAGCCAGTATGCATCATCCTTGACTATGTTTGCAGGACCCGGCAAAACGTTGCATTCGCTTATTGCAGCAGGCTTGTCCCCGCTCAGTGCGGATATCCTTAACAGCGCGTTTATATGGCTTTGGTTATCCCACGCGCCGTGGCTGTAGTCGTAAATATCAAGCGAGATGATGTCGCAGTATTCGTCCCCAACGTACCAGTCGGGCTCCTGAGCGTTCCACACCCATATTATGTTATTAAGCATATGATAGGAGGTCAGGCGGGTGTAGATAAGCTTATACAGCCAAAGATAGCTTTCCTTGTCCGCGCTCCACCAGAAATCGCCGTTTCCGGCTTCGGGGAGAGGGCGGAAGATGACCGGTATATTCTCGTCGGCAAGCCTTTTCAGCTGAGCGGCGATAAGGTCTATCCCTTTAACTATTTCAAAACATTCGCCCGATATCCCGCCGCCTGCCTGAAGCTCGGTCAGCTTGTCGGCGGACAGCTTTGCTATTTCATGGGTTGTAACCGCGTTTTTAAGCTTAAAGCCGGATTTTTCGAGATAGCAGGAGCCGTTTTGCATCCAGTTCCAGACATATCCCACCAGTCCGCCCTTCTTGGCGTAATCGATTGCAAGCTCGATATCGCCGGTGTCGTAGCCCTCGGAGTAGCCCATAAGCTCGCCAAAGCGGATGGCAGGGTATCTTCCGGTTACGCGTGCAACGGCGTCTATCTCGGCGTTAGTCCCCTGCGAGCACTGCTGACCGCTGAAAACAGCCTCGCCATACATCTCGCAGAGGTATTTGTAGGTCTTTATAGTCCGTTCGGAGGATGCGGCATTTGACAGCTTGCCCGAAACGGAATAATCATGTGCATATACCGAAGAGGAGCTTTCCAAAAGCACAAAGTCGACATCACATTCGCCGCTAAGCTCCTGAATGCTTATAACAGCCTCGTCCGGCGTGAGATAGATGTTTTCGTATTTAACGGCTTCAAATTTACCGCTTCCGGATATGCTCAGCTTGCCGCGTGCCAAGCCGTCAACATATAGCACTCCCTCAACCGGTGAATCGGAAGCCGCGCAGATGGTGATGTTGTAGTGCTGCGGTGCTTCAATTTTTAGCCGCATGGTCATGCCGCTGTCCGGCAGGGATATTCCGCTTACATAGCCCGAACCGGAATAGCCATCCCTGAAGGAGGCTAATTTTGCATAGCCGGTAAGCGAAGCGTCCTCCGCTTCGTAGACGGTACTGCATTCGTCGGGGTCGTAGCTGATCTCGCCGATATCGGTCTCGCCGTAAACGGGCAATGGCTCGGTTACGGGCGGAGGCGTTGTCTGAGTGACAGAGGTCGGCGGCGGCTCGGTTGTGGTAACGCCTGCGTCGGTGGTCACATCGCTTACAGGAGGGGTAACCCCCGGAATATACTGAGTCAGATCACAGCCGGTTAAAAGTATAACAGCAGTTATTGCAATCGCAATAGCTTTTTTCATGACATTTTGTCCAGCATAGGTCTTATGCGGGCTGCGACGAGTGAGGCTGCAACTATCTTTAAAATGTCGAATCCGATAAACGGAAATACGCAGGCGGCAAGCGCGGGCATAAGCGCACTCTTGGCAAGAATGCAGTACCATGCGGTTCCGAAAGCGTACAGCACAACGGTTCCCAAAACCATTCCTAAAGGATACTTAATCCAGTGGTGCATTTTGTCGCAGAAAAGACCGGTTACAAGCGCGCAGAAGATGTATCCTACTATGTAGCCGCCGGTAACGCCCGCAACGATATGCAACCCTCCGGCAAAGCCTGAGAACACCGGCACTCCGACAGCGCCCAGAAGTATGTATATAGCGGTTGCGACGGTTCCCTTATAAGCTCCCAAAGCTGCACTGACAAAATAGATGGCAAAGGTTGCAAGGGTTATAGGAATTGGACCTATCGGTATCTTCCAAGGTGCAAATACCGCTATTATAGCGGCGGAGACCCCTATTAAAGCCATGGTTCTTACGTCTAAAAGCCTTCTTGAACCAACTGCATTTTCTGATTTCATATAAATTCATCCTTTCATAACAGTGAGATAAGCAAGTGTCTGATTAATTTGCTTTAAATGACATTATAACACAGCTTTCGGCTTTTTGCAATAGCTCTTAAAGCTTCAGTTCCATGTAGACTTAAAGTTTCAGTTCCATGTAGATATGCGGTATTCCGTCCTCCAGATACTCGCCTGTTCCCACTATCTGAACAAAGCCCGATTGCTCGTAAAACGGTCTTGCGTAGGTCTGCGCGCCTATCATGATTCTTTTTGCGCTGTATTTTTCTTTTGCGACCTCCACTCCGACCTTTAAAAGCTTTGTTCCTAACCCGCAGCGGCGGCGGGCAGATATCACCCTGCCAAAGGAGACGTCCTCAAACCTGCCCTTGTCTAAAACCCGCATATAGGCTGCAATGCCATTTTCATCGCGGAAAAATACGTGATAGCAGTCCTTGTCGTAATCGTCTAACTCCTGATATGGGCAGTTTTGCTCGACGACGAAAACCGCCACACGCAGCTTTAGTATCTCGTATAGCTCTTCGAGCGAAAGCTCGGTGAAATGCTTTATTATTGTTTCCATAATGCTCTCCAATCGTTTTGTTTGCTCTATTATATAACTTTTTTGCGTAAAAAACAAGAGCTTGACTAATAATATAGTCTCCAACAATAACGTTAAATCTAAATAGAAAAGACTTAGAAGCTTTCCGCCCACCCTTTCTCGAAAGGACGGCAGGGTCTTGGGGCAGCGCCCCAAGTCGCTCCCCGCAGGGAGCGAAATCCCCAG